>Ga0075425_100001592_pt1 | contig 22255 bp, 17 predicted proteins | sample SoiMethybrSBSTD4_FD_75300 | JGI IMG/M metagenome (GOLD analysis project Ga0075425, IMG submission 75300) | Bulk soil microbial communities from a Populus tree surrounding site in Tennessee, USA - Soil MetaG P. TD hybrid SBSTD4 | ecosystem: Environmental > Terrestrial > Soil > Tree plantation... | reverse complement strand
GTTGTACGTGAATTCCTCGGCCGCTGAAAAGGTTCTGTTGCTGGTCAAAACAAAGACGGGCTTACTCTCGCCGAATCTCTTGCCAGGCACGTAAGGAAGCGTCCACCACTGACGAGTGCTGTTGTCGGGACGGAAATAGAGATCGTTCAGGTGAACTGGTTGAGACCCGAAAAGGTAGCTGGAGATCAACGCCACCATCGCCGGATCTCCGCCGCCGTTGCGTCTAAGGTCGATTATCAATGCATCGGTATTGGATACGAAATTCATCGCAGCCACCACGGTATCGGCGCCAAACTCGGCCGGCTGGAACCCTCGCAAGTCAATGTAGCCGATGTTACCGGGCAGACGTTCCACCTTCTCGAATCCAAAATTCAAGGTGCGCATGAATTCGATCTGCCTTGAAATTTCTTCCGGACTTGGCTCGCGATTCGCGTTCTCGGGCGGAAGCGGCTGGGCGCTGTACACGACTCGCAGGTGTTTGTCGTGACTTACTTCCCGAAGATTGTTCTCGAGTGTGTTGGCGAGCACCTTGGCGCTTGTGATCGAATCGTATTCTTTCCTGGCGATTCGCTCGCGAACCGCATCCTCCATTTTCTTTGCCGTTTCAGGAAAAACGTAGTTGTCGTTGAGCTTCTTTAGAGCGCCTTCGATCACCGCTGACCGGGTTGTTGCGTCGATTGGGAAATCGGCCGAATCCAGACGCACCTGAGCCACCGGCGCTTGTAGACCCAGAATCAGTCCAAGCCCCATAGCCACAACAGAGCTCCAAACCTTTAATTTCATGCTAATCCTCCAGAACCGAATGTTGGGTGGGCACCGGGTTGCTTCGTCCGCCTGAGTGGTATTCGCTAAACTCGAACAACGGGTTCCAATATTACCATAATCCGTCTCGACACGGATTTATTGGCATTATCCTGCGGTCTTCTGTCTACAAATCCACCAACGAGAGAGTTTTTGAATCGACGCTTCAAATGGTTACCTTTGCGTAGTAATATTTTCTTGTGTAGAATTTCAGACTTTGGACAAGCCGCAATAAATCAATTTTCAAAATGAACTGGTTGGGTTTAACCCAGATACTCGACTGAACAGGATACTGATATGGAATCAATAACGATTCTCGACAACACCGAGCTGAAACACATCGAAGAAGTGGAGACCGTGACGATCCGATTCGCGGGCGACTCCGGCGATGGAATGCAGCTTACCGGAACCCAATTCACCAATACCACCGCGGTCGTCGGAAATGATATCTCGACCCTTCCCGACTTCCCTGCTGAGATCCGCGCTCCGGCCGGATCGCTTCCTGGTGTTTCAGGCTTCCAACTCAATTTTTCTAATCACGACATCCGCACGCCGGGTGACGAACCAAATGTTTTGGTAGCGATGAATCCGGCCGCGCTAAAAGTCAACCTTGCGGATCTTGAGCCCGGCGGAATCCTCATCACAAACACCGACGCGTTCAACGAGAACAACCTCAAGAAGGCTGGCTACCAAACGAATCCGCTGGAGGACGGGAGCTTGAGCGGCTACCGCCTCTTCAAGCTTCCAATCAGCACGTTGAATCGAGCGGCGTTGCGTGATGCGGTCAAGCTTCCGCCAAAGGACATCGACCGCTGCAAGAATTTCTGGGCCCTTGGGTTGATGTATTGGCTTTACGATCGACCTCTGGAGCCGACACAGCGATGGATTCAGAGCAAGTTCAAGAAGCCCGAGCTCCAAACGGCAAACCTGACCGCATTGAAGGCAGGCTTCGCCTACGCCGAGGCTGCTGAAATCTTCACGACTCACTACAGAGTGAGGCGCGCGGCGATTGCTCCGGGAACCTATCGCAACATCACCGGTAATGAAGCTACCGCATTGGGTTTTGTCGCAGCTTCGGTGCTTGCGAATCGCCCGTTGTTTTATGCAAGTTACCCGATTACGCCGGCATCTGACATCCTTCACGAGCTCTCGATTCACAAGAATTTCGGCGTAAAGACATTTCAAGCCGAGGACGAGATCGCCGCGATGTGCGCTGCGATCGGGGCCGCGTTCACAGGTCACCTGGGTCTTACCGGTACGAGCGGGCCGGGCGTTGCGCTCAAGAGTGAGGCGATCGGCCTAGCGGTGATGACTGAGCTGCCGGTTGTAGTTGTAGACGTCCAGCGTGGCGGACCCTCAACCGGGCTGCCAACAAAGACCGAGCAAGCTGACCTGCTTCAAGCGATGTTTGGTCGAAACGGCGAATGTCCGGTCGCAGTCGTTGCTCCCGCGACTCCGGGCGAGTGCTTCCAGATGGCGGTAGAAGCGTTTCGTATTGCCACCAAGCATATGTTGCCGGTGATGTATCTCTCCGATGGATACCTGGCCAACGGTGCAGAGCCGTGGCTCTTGCCGGCGATAGATGAGCTGCCCAGGTTTGAAGTTAAGCTCGCGACGGAACGCGACGGATTCAATCCGTACAACCGAGATCCGCGAACGCTTGCAAGACCCTGGGCTGTTCCCGGCACACCGGAACTCGAGCATCGAATCGGCGGAATCGAAAAAGAGGACATCACTGGTAACGTCTCCTACGATCCGGAAAACCATATGCACATGGTGATGACTCGAGCCGAGAAGGTCGCTCGCATTGCGTATGACCTTCCTCCGATCGAAATATTCGGGGAGCGGGAAGGCAGGCTGCTGGTAATCGGTTGGGGCTCGACCTACGGGGCGATCACCTCTGCAGTTGAGGAGATGCAGCGAAGCGGGAAGTCCGTGTCCAGCATCCATCTCCGCTACTTGAATCCGTTCCAGGATGATCTTGGTGAAATACTGGGAAGATTTGATCGGGTGCTGGTGCCCGAGCTGAACATGGGTCAGCTCGCAATGTTGTTGCGAGCTCGTTACCTCGTCCCGGCCATCTCGTTGCCGAAGGTCAAAGGCAAGCCGTTCAAGATCAGCGAGCTTACCGCGAAGATGAATGAGATCTACGAAGACTAAGAACGATCACAGGGACCGTCGATGAGTCGATTGCTTCCTGTAATTTGAGGAAAGACTATGAGCACAGATCCAAATGTTCCAACCAACGGAGGGGGATCGATTCCTCCGGTTAAGCTGACCCGAAAGGATTTTGTCTCCGACCAGGAAGTACGTTGGTGTCCTGGTTGCGGCGACTACTCGATTCTCGCCCAGATTCAAAAGGTGATGCCCGAGTTAGGCATCAAGCGCGAGAATACAGTGTTCGTATCGGGAATTGGCTGTTCGAGCCGATTTCCGTATTACATGAACACCTACGGGTTTCACAGCATTCACGGCCGAGCGCCGGCGATCGCCACCGGTATCAAAGCTTCCAATCCGGAGTTGTCGGTTTGGGTTATCACCGGTGATGGCGATGCGCTGTCCATCGGCGGCAATCACCTGATTCACATGATTCGCCGCAACGTTGACATCAATATCATCCTCTTCAACAACCGAATCTACGGGTTGACCAAGGGCCAGTACTCCCCAACTTCGGAGTTCGGTAAGAAAACGAAGTCAACGCCCTACGGAGTGATCGACTATCCGCTGAACCCGCTTTCGATTGCGCTGGCAGCGGAGGCAACGTTCGTCGCGAGATCTGTAGACACCTTTACTTCTCACCTGCAGATGGTTGTCGAGCGAGCGATGCATCACAAAGGTGTCTCGTTCGTCGAGGTGTATCAGAACTGTAACATCTTCAACGACCATGCCTTCGATATGTTCACTGAGCGCGGTGTGCGTGATGACGCGATGATCGAGCTGAACCACGGTAAGGCTCTGGTGTTCGGCAAACAACAGAACCGCGGTATCAGAATTCGCAACCACGATATGCATTTGGAGGTCGTCGATCTTGGAAACGGAATCTCAGAGTCCGATCTAATAACCCACGACGAAAAAGCTCCAGATTCGTATCTGGCTTACATGCTCGCGAGAATGGAATATCCCGACTATCCGGTGCCGATCGGAATCTTCCGAGACGTCAACAAATCGACCTACGAGGACCTGCTTGCCGATCAAATCAAAACGGCAACCGAACTCAAGGGTCCCGGAAATCTCGAGAAGCTCATCAGGAGCGGCGACACTTGGGTTATTGAGTAAGTTTCGAGTTCTTTTGCGTACAAGACCAATAAGTGAGCGACTCTGTTCGCTCACTTATTTTTTATTCGACCAAAGTTAAACCTTTGGTTGAGGTTCTGCTGGAATCGCACCTCAGGCTATTGTATAGTCTTACCCGACGCAGTAGACCATCAATTCAATCTCAGGGCCAATGCAAGCCTCGGGGAAATCAGGACAGTTTTTTGACTAAGGAGCACCGTCAGGATATGAAATCTTACCGCTTGGTTCCCTTCCTCACATTGGTATTCGTGTGTGCGATGATCCCAGCCGTTAGAGCCGACGACGCCAATCACATCGTCTCAACCGCGGTAAACGGACACGAATTAAGGCAATGGGAAGTAACAGGACCTTGGGGTGGTGATGTCCGAGCCCTGGTAGCTTCTCCAACCGATTCGGAGACGTTTTATCTGGGCACCGCCGACGGTCAGATTTTCAACTCAACCGACGGAGGACGTGCGTGGCGACGTTTAAAGCCTGGTCTCGATAAACGCGGCCTCTCAGTCGACACGATTGTGATTGATCCTCGCGATTCGAATGTCATTTATGCAGGCGCGTGGCCGGTTGCCCGCGACGAACAAGGCGGAGTGTTTAAGAGCACCGATCGTGGGGAACACTGGAAACTTCTCGAAGGAACCAAAAAACTGTCTGTGCGATCGATTGCGATTTCGCCTTCCGACTCAAATTTTCTAATCGTCGGAAGCGCCAATGACGATCCGAATTTGAACGGCGTCTTTCGATCAGTCGACGCGGGTGAGAAATTCGAAAGAATCTCCCCGGTGGGCGACAAAGAGATCCGAAACATAGAATCGGTGGCGATCGATCCGCGTGATACGAATGTCATCTATATCGGTACCTGGCATCTTCCCTGGAAGACCGTAGACGGTGGAGTTTCGTGGAAACAAACCGGCTACAAAGCAGTTGGAATGATTGATGACTCCGACATTTTTGGAATTAGCGTCAATCAGACAAACCCCAATGTAGTTTTTATGAATGCCTGCAGCGGGATTTATCGATCGGCGACGGCCGGCGAGAAGTGGACCAAGGTTCCTGGGATCCCGTTCAGCGCGCGCCGAACGTACAAGCTTCTTGTGCATCCGTCGAATCCGAAAGTGATCTTTGCCGGCACTAGCGAAGGCCTCTGGCGCTCAAAAGATGATGGCAAGCGCTGGATGCTGCTGACTTCAAAGAGTGTCGTGATTCGCTCAATCGTCGTTACTCCCGATAAACCAAACAGAGTAGTCATTGCTACCGATGATTTGGGTGTGCGGACCTCGGAGAATCTCGGCGACGACTTTAGCGAGTCAAACAGCGGATTCATTCATCGGCACATCCTCGCAATTATGTCCGATGCGACAGAGCACGGGCGCTTGCTTGCGAGTGTCTTTCACGATGGGGCCGGCGGCAGTGTGTTCTCATCGGCAGACGCCGGCGAATCCTGGCAGCCGTCATCAACCGGATTGGCAGGACGCGACGTTTTCGCTTTCTATCAAATGCCTGACAACCCGAACGTCGTCTACGCCGGGACAAATACTGGGGTCTACAAATCAACCGATCGCGGAACGACCTGGGGATTCACCGGGGTTGAGCCTACCACCAAACCTGAAAAGCCTCCGGTTCGCGGACGCACAGCGCCCCGCGCATCGTCGACATCTGCTGTCGGGCGTTATGAGACAGTTTCAATTTCAAAACAAAAGAGGACACAGAAGTCGAGACCTGCGGCTCAGAAACGGGGAGCGAAAAAAGAAAAACCAAAACCGGAGCCAGAGTTGGAGCCCGGTTCTGTTCAATTGACTCGTCAGGTCGACAGCCTGACCAGTTTCGCGGACGAAGGCGGTCGCGTCGGCTTGCTAGCTGCCGCGATGGACGGGTTGTATCGAACGTTCGACGACTCCCGAGGCTGGCAAAAAGTGGAGATCGAAGGATATCCGTCGAGCGCGGCGGTGTTTTCGGTATCAACGCATCGCGACACGCCACGAAAAATCCTGGCCGGTACCAAAGCAGGTCTGTTTATCTCGAATGACGCAGGCAACACCTGGTCACACGTCGATCGCGGACCAAGCGATATGTCGGTAAAGGCAATCGCTCAGGATCCACGTGACGCGCAGATTGTGATCGTCGGAACAAATCAATGTATTTTCAGATCGACGAACGGAGGTCGGACGTGGGTGCGGCGCGGGGGCGGTCTCCCCGCTTCGGGCGATTTTACCTCCGTCGTCATCAACCCGGTGAACCCCGACGAGGTGATGGCTGCGGAGTATTCTCGCGGCGGCGTTTATCGATCCACCGACAAAGGATATATTTGGGAGCGTGTCGACACCGAGCTTCCTTCGAATAGAGTTTGGACTTTGACTTTTGACCCCTTCGACAAAGATCGCGTCTACCTCGGCAGTTTTTCGAGCGGCGTGTACGTATTTACGATTCAAAACAGAGCGAACGCAACCGGACAAAAATGACTGGCGGGGCCAAGCTGCGGCCTTAATTGTAGAAGGCTTGCCCATCCTCGGGTGAGCTGGGACTGACAAACTCGATGAAAATCCACGAATATCAAGGCAAACAACTTCTCGCTAAGTACGGAGTGAAAGTCCCGCGAGGCGTCGTTGTAGATAAGGAAGAACAGGTTAATGCGGCAGTTGAGCAGCTCGGGTTGCCGGTTGTCGTGAAGGCGCAGATTCACGCAGGTGGCCGCGGAAAAGGTGGCGGCGTCAAGCTTGCCCGCTCTCTTGAAGAAGCCATAGCACACACAAAGAACATCCTCGGAATGCAGCTCATAACGCATCAGACTGGACCCGAAGGCCGCGAGGTTCGCACCGTCCTGATCGAAGAAGGACTGAAGATCAAACAGGAGTTTTATCTCGGCGTCGTTTTAGATCGAGCCGTTTCCAGGTTGGTGTTCATGGCCTCTTCAGCCGGCGGCATGGAGATCGAAGAAGTTGCTGCAAGCGAGCCTGAAAAGATTCTGAAGGAAGCGATCGACCCGGCGGTAGGTCTCCAGGCATTTCAAGCGCGCAAACTCGCATTCGGTATCGGGTTGCCGAAGGATGTCGTCAACAAGGCAGTCAAGTTTATGACGGCTCTCTATCGCGCTTATGTTGATCTCGACGCTTCGCTTGCAGAGATCAATCCGTTTCTGCTCACCGAAGACGGCGAATTGTATGCGTTGGACGCCAAACTCAACTTTGACGACAACTCGATGTTCCGTCATAAGGACTACGCCGAGCTCCGCGATCTGCACGAAGAGGAGCCGCTAGAGATAGAAGCGTCCAAGTTTGATCTCAATTACATAAAGCTCGACGGCAACATAGGCTGCATGGTGAACGGCGCCGGTCTGGCGATGGCGACGATGGACATCATCAAGCTTGCAGGCGGCGAGCCGGCCAACTTTCTGGACGTTGGCGGCGGCGCTTCGCAGGAGCGAGTCGAGAACGCATTCCGAATTCTTCTGTCTGACAAGAATGTCCGCGCCGTGCTCATCAATATTTTTGGCGGAATTGTGCGGACCGATATGGTCGCATCGGGTGTGGTAGCCGCCGCCCGAAACATTGGCGTACGGGTCCCCGTCGTCGTTCGTCTCGAAGGCACCAACGTTGAAAAGGGCCGCGAAGTTATCGAACAGTCCGGGCTTGGTTTTGTCACAGCCAATGGAATGAAGGACGCGGCAGAAAAAGTCGTCGCCCTCACTCACTGACAGGGTCTTCAGTTTTTCGCGATCCAATCGACCCGCCGGACATTGAAGCACCCCTGGTCTTGTTACCGGCTGGGATCATTGCTGTATCCGTTTTTCATATCCTTCGATCCGTCGCTCCGATAGATGCCATCGCAAGCCGAACCGATCCCCGCCGCTGCAGTCGCTTTCGTGAGGGATACCGAGCGTGGCATCGAAGTGTACCTGAGTCGCCGGCCGGCCCACTTTCGTTATTACCCGGGAGCGTTCGTGTTTCCCGGCGGGAGACTCGATCCCGAGGACGCCGATATCAAGGCAACGGCGCGTCGAGAAGTGCTCGAGGAAATCGGCGTCGACATCGATACCAGTCTGCTGGTTCCGTTGAGAGACATCCACACCAGTGCTCACGCCGGCCCGGTTTATCACATGCTGACCTTCGCCTATCCCGCGGATCTCGAATTCAAAACGGTTCTCAACCCGGAAGAGATCGACGAAGAGATCTGGATCGAGGCGCGTGAAGCGATAGCGCGGTACGTGCTTCCCTACCAGATACGAGCGGCGGTTTTTACCATTGGCCGTTTTCGCACCGTTAAGGATTTGCTTGCATACTTGAAAGCCGGAAGCGTCAACGAGGACTACCTGATTTGAGATTTGTATTCTCGTCAAGGTTTTTGGTTCTGCTAGCCGTAGGGCTCGCGCTTTTGTCGGTCGGCTGGTTTGGCCGAATGGGTTTGTACGTTACGTTACTTTATGACATCGGGCTTGCGGCGGTCGCGCTCGTTGATCTCGTTCTGGCGGAGAAAGCATCTTCATTTCGAATCGAACGAGAGATGGAACAACGCTTTGCGATGGGAGCGGAGAACGAAGTCACGATCAAGGTTGTAAATCGCTCGGGTCGCAAGGTCACGTTCATAGTCAAAGATGACTATCCTTCACAAATGGAGCTCCTGAGCGCGCGCGAGGCGCAGTTGACAATCCCTTCCGGGCGCAGCAGAGCCTGGAGCTACGAATTGCTGCCAACCGCTCGCGGGAGATACAACTTCGGCAACACATATATTCGATTCTTGACGCCGCTGGGACTGCTCTGGAGGCAGATGGTCTATCTGACAGAGTGCGATGTCAAAGTTTATCCGGACATACGCGAGGCAAGGAAACACGAGATCTATGCGCATCGGAATCGTCGACCCGAACCTGGCATTCGGCGAATGCGACTTCGAGGACAAGGACGCGAATTCGAGTTGTTGCGCGAGTTCGTTATCGGCGATGAGATCAGGCATATTTCGTGGGCGGCCACCGCGCGGCGCGGAAAGCTGATCACTCGTCAGTACACCATCGAACGAAGCCAGAATATCGTGGTGCTACTCGATACCGGTCGTCTTATGACCGCGCGAATCGGCAAGCTCACGAAGCTGGATCATGCGGTGAATGCAACGCTGTCAATCGCGTACGTCGCGGCTGCCGGCGGCGACAACGTCGGGTTGGTCGCTTTTTCGCGGCGAGTGGTGAGTTACTTGCCTCTTCGACGAGGCAGCGACCAGATCAATCGACTCATGGAAGAGCTGTACAGCCTCGAGCCGCAAATGATCGAGCCGAGTTACAAACGCGCGTTCAACTTTTTCGGACTCAATTGCAAGCGGCGATCGCTGGCGGTGATTCTTACCGATCTTGTGGACCGAGACGCGTCTGCGGAATTGCTTGCGCATACCTCGCAGCTGATCCCCAGACATCTTCCGTTGATCATCACGATCGGCGACACCGATCTGCGCGAAATGGTTCGAACAGAACCGTCGGAATCCGGGGATGTTTATCGACAAGCCGTTGCTGAAGAGATCCTCAGACAGCGCGAGGAGGCGCTGATGAGAATTCGGCACGCAGGGGGTCTGGCGCTCGATGTACCAGCAGGTCGGTTATCAATCGAGCTTGTGAACAAATACCTGGAAGTTAAAGAACGTGGGTTGCTCTAGGATCAGTCAATTGCTCGAAACAGTCGTTACTCTCAGATCGGATTTTAAGAAATAAAGAGTCATAGCTATTGCGGTCATCGCAGATATCGAGAACTTGAATGCGGCAGGAATGTGGGCGGGCGAGATAAATCCTTCGATCAGCCCTGCGATTAGCAACATCGGAATACATCCCAGAATCAATTTGATTGCCATCCTCCCGTTTTCGACCAACGCGTCAATGCGGCGCAGGTCACCAGGCATCAGCAACGCCTTGCCGATCAGCAAGCCGGCTCCTCCAGCAATAAAAATCGCTGTAAGTTCGATCACACCGTGCGCTGAAACAAAAATCGGGATCTCCCAAAAGCGATATCGAAGACAGAGACTCAGCACCATCCCAAGCAGCATGCCGTTGTAAGCGAGCGCCAACAGCGTGCCGATGCCGGCCAGGATGCCACCGGCGAATGCATAAAACGTGACCGTTATGTTGTTCTGTTGAATCGATGTGGCGCCGAGCGGGTTGGCCTTGTTGATCTCTTCGGTCCAATTCTGATGGGTCGCGATTCTCGTTCTCAACCCGGGCGCAATTCGGTCGGCGAAGCCTTCGTCGATCAGGCTTGCTCCAGCCGCGAACAACCCGGCGCTTACAAACACCAGAAACGACGCCAGGGTGTACTGAAAGGTTTTTCTGAAGACCGCGGGAAATTCAAACCGAAAAAATGTGATGAAGACTCCAAAACCCGACGATTCGCTTCGATAGATCGCGCCGTGAGATCGACCTACTAGATAGTTTAGATAATTTACGAGACGTTGATCGGTTACCTCCTCGCGGGCGATCGCGAGGTCCGCGGCGGTCCGCCGATAGAGCTGGCCAAATTCCCTGACCTCCTCGCCCGACAGTGATTTCAATCGAAGCCGGGAGACTCTTGCGGTCAGTTCTTCGAGCCGCTTCCATTTTTCGAGACGAGCTTCAATGAAGGTCTTTAGCACGAAGGGAGGATACACGAAGAGGAAGGGCAAAAGAAGGGGTCAGGGGTCGGGGGTCAGTGGTCAGGGTGGGAGAAAAGTTCCGGGTTCCGAGTTCAGGGTTCCGGGTTCGCGCTTCATGGTTTGGGCAAATAGGTCGGATGAGTCCTATAATTGAACCGGAACTCTGAACTCGGAACTCTGAACCCACTATGCCATTCTCAAATCTCATCGGAAACGAACGTTTGAAGCTGCTGCTGAAGCGTGCTGTCGACGAAAACAGGATCGGCCAGTCGATTCTGATGACCGGTCCTCGCGGTGTGGGCAAATATCAGTTTGCAATCGCTCTCGCTCAGGCAGTGAACTGCGAGTCTCCAAAGCAGGGAGATGCGTGCGGCGTTTGCCTTGCCTGTCGAAAGATCAGCCGCAACGAGCACCTGGATGTCCGCACAATTCTGCGAGAAAGTCAGGATCCGGCGATCAAAAAGGAACCCAAAAGCCAGTTCATAAAAGTCGATCAGATTCGAGAGCTTTCTCAGCAAGCACAATTTCGACCATATGAAGGTCGGCGTCGCGTGTTCATCGTCGACGACGCCGAGTGGCTGCGGACCGAAGCCGCCAATTCCGTGCTCAAAACTCTCGAAGAGCCTCCCGAGACTTCGCTCATCATTCTCATAACACCAAAGCCGTTCGTGCTTTTGGATACCATTCGCTCGCGTTGTTTGATGCTCTCGTTTGCGCCGCTCATTGCGAAGGAAATCGAGCAGGAGCTGCTGACGAGAGGCGTAGCCGCGGAAGAAGCTCAACTGCGTTCACGGTTGGCAAACGGAAGCATTGGCCATTCAATCGAGATTGAACTCGATGAGTACCGTGGCGCGAGAGGCGTACTGCTCGAATTGCTGGAGACGCTGGCCTACTCGCGGGACAGTATCAAGCGTTTGAATATCGCGGAGTATTTGGGCCGAAAATTAGAGAAGGACGATTTTGAAAAACACCTGGATGCGCTGATGGTGTTACTAAGCGATGTGTTCCGGATCAAACTAGGGAGTCATGTGCTGGTGACCAACCAGGATGTTCTCGAGACTCTCGAACGGATCGCTCAGCGTTTGACGTTCGACCAAATCACCTACTTGACTGACACCATCGAAGTGATCTGCCTGGGACTGCAAAGGAACCTCAACAGACAACTGGCAATGGACGCGATGCTCTTGAGCGCTTGAAATTTCACCCATCTCTCCCGCGAACTGGCAATTACTTCTCTGATTTGTTCGAATCGGCGGCGAGGAGTCCCTGGAGGCGTTTCGGAGCGATCATTCGCCAGGACTCGCGGAGGTGAAAGCTCAGCTCTTTGTCAGTGACATTCTTCAGCTCGATTCCGACCCAACCTCTCACGCCAACGTACGGCGGCCTGTAATACTTTTTGGGAGAGTTCTCGATCAACATTCCCTGAATACCCGGAGGTGCGGCGACGACTACTGCAATATGACCGTCGTTGTGGTGATTGTTTGAAAACATGGCGAATACCTTTTTGTGGACAAAGAAGGTCGGTTCACCATGGGACAGTTTTTCAGTGACATCAGGGAGGGCAACGCAGATCCGGCGAACGCGTTCAATCTGGCGAGCACTCATAAAACAGGGGTCAGGGGTCAGGGTTCCGAGTTCAGGGTTCAGGTTCAGAATATAGTAGAGAAAATACTCGATACCGTAACTCTGAACTCGGACCTCTGAACCCGGAACTCTGAGCTTCTATTCCTCAGGACAATACCGGAAGCCCGATAGAGGCTCGCGCGGTGCGTGGAGCGGGTTGGTAACCCTCGGGCAGGTCTCCGTTGTCTTCTCTGAAGTACTGCAAGAGATGGGGTTTTAACCCGGCGATGAGCTCCTTGCGACTCTTAACTTTTATCGGTTTTCCGGTGTAGATCTTGCCGAGACGTCCCATCATCTTCTCGGACATGATGCTCGAGAACATGAGAAGCGGCCACTTGAAATTCGGTCCGTTTAGCTTTCGAAGCTTGTACATCCACAAGCCAACTGCGCCGACGCGCCAAGCGGTCGGAGCCCACCAACTGTATTGCCCCGGCCGCAAGTTCATCTTCCAGCACTTCATTATCAACTGCCACTGAAGCGGCGTGAGTTGTATGGTCTCGGTTACGCCGACCTTCATTTCCATCCGCGTGTCGTGCAACGGTGTGAACACTGATGGAATGAAGAAAGCGAACAGATTGCGTCGTTCGACTTCGTAGATCAAATCCAGCGTCGCCTTTACGTCGTCGTCGGTCTCATCCGGATTTCCAACGATGAGCGTCATAGCCGGGAACCAGTTGTTGGCATTCAAAACGGTTAACCCTTGAATGACTACGCTCTGCCAATCTTCGATGGAAAACGGAACGCCTTTGCTCGGCATAATCTTTTTGGCCATCGATACCGAACCTGTCTCCAGCCCGATAAGCGGCGCCAGCGCCTTCTTGTCCGGATGCGAACTCAAATAAGGCAGGTGGATCGGGCTCTTGGGCAGCAGTATGTCGGAGAGTTTTTTGATCAGAAGCGGATCGACAACCGCCGGCGCGATTGTCGAGTGGCTCAGGACGTGGTGGTCAACGCCTGGGGTGTTCACGATATCCGAGTACAAATCGAGCAGCGCTTCGCGATTCGGAAAGTAGAAAGGCGTTTCGGTGTGCACCTGTCCCCAGATAAACATGTCTTCGGTCGCAAGCGATATCTGCTTGTTACCCTCGCGCACATTGGCTCGAACTGCCTTCATGATCTGTTCCTTTGGCAGATCGATTTGAGGGTTGAGATCCGGCAGACAAAACTGGCATCGGCGTCCACATCCGGTTGTCATTTCGACGACGCCGAAAGTGGTGCGCTTATCCGGAAACAGAATTCCTTCGCGGGTAGTCGGGTGTTTTACTTCAACTTCCCGAGGAAGTTCTTCGCCGCGAATTGCTTTGCGGAAAAGATCGAGGGTATCCAGCGATTCACTGCGTCCCTCGACGACGCAATCGATGCCCAGCTCTTCGTAAAGATTGGTTTGAATAATCTGCCAACCGCCGGAACCACCGACGATCACTTTGAAGGAGTCTCGATACGGGCTTTCCTTGATTTGTTTGAACATCAACCGCGCGTAATGCGAGTTGATGGGCATCTTCGAAGAGCCAAAGATCGAAGTGTAAACGCCGGCTGCGAAAGTAACTCCCAGCGGATTGTGAGTCGATACTGCAACAACGCGGGTATTAGGCCCTACGAATTTGTGCAGATCGTCGGGGAGGCAGGAAGCGATATCTTCGGGGTTGAACTCGCGTTGAAGCGACGCTTCAAGTACGCGCGTTCCCGCAGGCATGTACTTTGCGGATCCGTCGTCGTTGACTTCGACGTTACGCCATTGCGGGTACTTGCGATTGAGGACCCCTTCCATCCAAATCGGCATTGATGCCATGCCCATCTGAATGAAATATCCGGCGTGATCTATGGTTTCGGTCAACGGCGCGGTCAGTACTATTAACTTGCCTCCGTCGGCTGGACCTTCGGTGCTCTGTTTCAGATGACCATTCGATTTGGCATCGTGGTGTGCACCGTTATCGTGCGTATGTGGGAGATTCATCGCTTATCTTGCTTTCCTTCTGCTCAGTTCTTCGTCCGTAATGAGAGCATTTGTTACGGACAACAACGTTGAGGTAGCGTGCAGAGCCCGCTTATTCTATATGACGGGTGCGTTTTATTGCCACTCCAAATTGCTTTGAATAGCGGATTCGGCTAGCCTGTTTTGCAATCAAAAAATGACGCGGAAGGCGGGTAGAAAAACATGAATGCGATAAGAGTTCACGAGTTTGGAGGCCCCGAGGTTTTGAAATACGAAGAAGTGCCGGACCTGGCGCCAGGACCCGGACAGGTTGTGGTCCGCGTTCGAGCGGTAGGAGTCAATCCTGTTGAAACCTACATAAGATCCGGAGCTTACGCTGTAAAACCAAACCTGCCGTATACCCCGGGTATGGATGCTGCCGGAGTGGTCGAGTCAATTGGAACGGATGTGACCTTCCTCACAGAAGGACAGAGCGTATACGTGGCCGGCTCGATTAGCGGCAGTTATGCGGCACAAACTCTCTGCCTTGAATCGCAGGTGCACCGACTGCCATCGCCGATAACTTTTGAGCAGGGGGCTGGCGTTGGAACGCCTTATTTGACTGCATATCGAGCGTTGTTTCACCGAGCCAAAGCGCGAGCGGGTGAGGTAGTTCTCGTTCACGGCGCGACGGGTGGCGTCGGTTCTGCATCAGTACAGCTCGCGCGCGCTGCGGGATTAACCATCATCGCGACGGGCGGGACCGAAAAGGGGCGGAAGAGCGTCGCCGAGCAAGGCGCGCATCACGTGTTGGATCATCACGCTCCGGATTATGTCGATCAGATAAAGACTCTCACCAAAGGGCGAGGCGTCGATGTAATCCTCGAGATGCTCGCGAATGTCAATCTGTCGAAGGACCTGGATCTGGCAGCACGATTTGGACGCGTAGTTGTGATTGGCAACCGCGGCAAGATCGAGATCGACCCGCGCGCTACGATGGCAAAAGACTTGGATGTGTTAGGTATGACACTGTTCAATACCTCAGACAGCGATCGTGCGAGCATGCACGCTGCGATCGTGGCAGGGCTCGAGAATGGGACACTCAAACCGGTTGTTGGAAAAGAGATGCCGCTCGCTGATGCGGCGCGAGCGCACGAGGCGGTGCTTCATCCCGGTGCACTCGGGAAGATCGTGTTAATTCCTTAAACACCAAACGGTATGAGGAACCTCAACTCGCAAGACTTCTTGACTAGTCGACTATGAATCTGAATCAGGGAACCCAGTCTGCAATAAAGACATTCGTATCGCCCTGAACCTTGTCATTGCGATTCGATGCAAAGACCAGTTTCTTTCCGTCCGGAGTGAACATAGGGAACCCGTCAAAAGTCGGATTGAAAGTGATTCGCTCCAGGTTGGTTCCGTCGATGTTGACGGCATACAAATCGAAGTCCCTTCCCTTCGGGTCCGCCGCATTGGAAGAAAAAATGACTCGCTTGCCATCGGGAAAGAAATAGGGAGCGAAGTTGGCTTTTCCGTTGTTTGTTATTTGGCGCTTCTGACTGCCGTCTGCCTTCATTACCCAAATGTCGAGCGTGGTGGGTCTGATCAGATTTTCTTTTAACAAAGCCTTGTAGTCGGCGACTTCCTTCTCACTCTTTGGGTGGTTAGCTCGGAACACAATCCATTGGCTGTCGTAGGACCAAAATGGTCCACCATCGTATCCAAGCTCGTTTGTAAGCCGCACTACATTCTTGCCATCCTGATCCATCGTGTAGATATCCAGATCGCCGTCGCGAATCGACGTAAACGCGATTCTCTTTCCGTTTGGTGAAATAACTGCCTCTGCGTCATATCCCGGAGTCTTCGTGATCTGTTTGAGATCGCTTCCATCCGGGTTCGCGCTGAAGAGGTCGTATCCGGGATATATCGCCCAGACATATCCCTTTGAGTAATCGGGTTTGGGCGGGCAGTCGGCGCCTGCAAGATGAGTTGACGAGTAAGTGATCCGCTTGCCGTTCGGATAGAAGAAGGAACAGGTCGTGCGGCCCTTCCCGGTCGAAACCATTCGAACGTCCGAGCCGTCGATATTCATCGTGAAGATCTGATCGCAGCCGTTTGCTCCGTTAGTTGATTGAAATATCAACTTCTTCCCGTCGCCCGAAAAATAAGCTTCGGCGTTCTCTCCGCCAAATGTGAGCTGTTTGATGTTGCTCAAATGTTTCTCTTCGGGGAGTCGGAGCGGATCGTCCACACGTTTCGCGGGCGACAACCCCAAAGCTAATGCCGCGATTGTTATCAAAACAAAAATTGCGAAGGGGACTCTCATTGTTCCTCCAAAATTCGAATGACCGCGCGAGAAAACTCAAAACAGCAGGCGAGACCTTGTATAGATCACTCGTCTGCCTGGTTACCTGGCTCGTAGATCTGTCGCGCGTATTGAGCTGCAAGCTTGATAGCTTGCACCATGCTGCCTGGATCGGCAACACCATTGCCGGCGATATCAAATGCAGTCCCGTGATCGACCGAGGTGCGAATGATGGGCAACCCGAGAGTTACGTTCACCGCCTCGCCGAATGCGAGGCATTTGACGGCTATCAGTCCCTGGTCGTGATAACAGGCGCCGACAGCATCGAACTCACCTCTCCAGGCGCGTAGAAAAATGGTATCGGCAGGAAACGGGCCTTGCACATCGATCCCGATATTTCTGCATTCAGCAATCGCCGGTTCGATTTCGATGGCCTCTTCGTTGCCAAACAATCCGTGTTCGCTTGCGTGCGGATTGAGCCCGGCGATCGCGATCCGGGGGTGCTCGACTCCAAATCGGCGGAGCTCGGAAGCTACGAGCTTTATTGCGCTTGTTACCAGCTCGCGTTTGATTTTGTTTATGGCGTCCGCGAGGCTCAGATGGATTGTAAGCAAGAAGACTCGGAGATTGTTCGCGACAAAACACATCACGGATTTGTCTGCGCCGCAGAGCGCCGTCAGCATCTCGGTGTGACCCGGGTAGGGACTGCCGGCGAGCTTTAGGGACTCTTTGTTTATCGGCGCGGTTGCCATCGCGTCGATTTTCCGTTCAAGGCAGAGCTTCACCCCCGCTTCAATTGCTGCGATCGCTGCTTTTCCGGCCGAGGCAGAAAAGGTTCCCCACTGAACCGGCTGGTTCAAATAATGTGAATCGAAGATCTGGGGTTCATCGATCTTAATCTCGGTGCTCGAGACTAATGGAAAGTCGGCGAATAGGGAGAGTTCCGCAGCCTGTCTGAGGAGTTCGGCGGCATCACCGATGATGATTGGCGTGCAAGCCGCACGGACATCTTCGCGGATAACGGCTTTGAGGACGATCTCGGGGCCAATTCCAGCGGGATCGCCGATTGTGATTCCGACTCGCGGTTTGTCGATGCTTCTGGGTGCTCGCGTCACAAGGGTCAAGTGTGGCGAGGAGAGGAAAGAGTGGGGATACTCTTACGCCAGGTTATTCTTCCAGAGCTTCCTCGATTTGGTCCTCGCTGTCGCCGTTGCCTTCGGCGTCTTCGGTTTTGTACATGTACTTGATGTTGTGTTTCAACACGAGCAGATTGGGCCCTTCTGTTCTGTGAAGTTTGATACAGCCACGATCATACCATTCGATACTTCCTCTGAGCTCTTCGCCGTCCTGTAAGACGATAACCATCTGGGTGCGATTATCCATTTGCTTCTTGTAGTAGAAGCTTTCGGCGTGAGTTTGTTCAGGAGGCACGCGTTTTCGATTCGGATCGTTGGCGTTGCGGCGGTGTTGAGAATCGCGATCCGACCGCTCTCGCACCTCCGCAAGGGTAGGTCTTATTAATTTTCTGTTCACCACACATCCTCCAAATCTAGAAATTGATCCTAAATCGGTATTCGAGCACGCCTGCTCTCTGGCTGTGTCGATCGGGTAAAACCCTGAGTCGAGCGCGGGTGGTCGTTAGCGACGACGCCGATTCCCCGTTAGTTTTCCAGCTAGAAATGTCGCGGGTGATTGTCCACCGTTTAGAATGGCTTCATACTAGCCAATCGAAAAATAAAACGCAAGAGGATGCGAACAGCAGAGGGCAAGAGGCGAGAGTGGGCGACAAGGAGACGGGGGGACGGGGAGAAACTGAGGATAGAGGATCGAAGATCGAGGACAGAAAGCAGGCGGCTTGGAGAAAAAGGAAGCTCTATATTCTACCCTCGATCCTCGATCTTCTATCTTCGAATTTCTCCCCGTCCCCCGTCTCCCACCGCCCCGTCGATCCCCTTCCGCTTGGCACTTCCTTTCGCTACTCTCACAGCGATTGGTGTAGAATGGTTTTTATTCGGCTAACCGCCGACCCAGTGGAGGAAAAGACTATTAGCAATATCGACGGAAACCTACAGGGACTCAAGCCAAACCAGATCCACCGCCTCGAAAAACTGTACAAAAGGCGGATCCCGCCGCGAGAGATCGTAACCCAGGAGTTCGCACGACAACTCTCCGAAGTATCCCACGAGATCCATCGTCAAGTCGGCGCGCTCGTAAATCGAAACGGCTACGTGGAATACGTCATCGTTGGAAACGCTCGTGGCATCGTCCTTCCCGATCTGAAGCGCGTGCGTATGGGCGCCGATCGCTTCCGGGGCCTGCGCTGTCTTCATACTCATCTGGCGGGTGAGGGGCTGACCCAGGACGACTTGACCGACCTCGCATTGCTCAGGCTCGATCTGATGGCAGCTATTGACGTGCGCAACGACGGAATGCCGGGTCTGGTGCGGGCAGCTCACCTGCTGCCGGCTAACGGCGGCGGCGCAATAACTGACAATTCTGACGAGGACCCGACGAAGGAAGCCTCTGCGATGTGGGTCTTTCTGGATCCGAAAGTTCCGAGCCAGTTAGATACCGACTTCATCGAGCTGATCGAATCTCTCGAGGAGGAACTGGCTCGCGCGCGACACGTCCGTAACCCGCGCGATCATCGGGACCGGGCGATCCTCGTCGGAGTGACAACCGAAAGCCTGGTCGCAGCGCAGGAGTCATTAGACGAGTTAAAAGAACTGGCCAGATCTGCCGGTGTGGTCGTCCTCGATTCTGTAGTCCAGCGGCGTCAAAAGCTCGATCCTCGATCGCTGGTTGGTCGGGGAAAGCTCGACGAATTGATTATTGGAAGTTTACAGCTCGGGGCCGATGTAATTATTTTCGATCAAAATCTTTCGCCGGCTCAGGTGCGAGCTATCAACGAGGCGACCGATCTCAAGATCATCGATCGAACACAACTGATCCTCGATATTTTTGCTCAGAGAGCTCAAAGCCGCGAAGGTAAAATTCAAGTCGAACTCGCGCAACTCAAGTATATGCTGCCGCGACTTACCGGCTCCGGGATTGAGATGTCGCGGCTGATGGGTGGCATCGGAGGAAGAGGACCCGGCGAAACCAAACTGGAAGTAGATCGCCGGCGCGTTCGCGATCGAATTCATCTGCTTGAAAAACAAATCGAACAAATCCGCACCAGTCGCAGAGTTCAACGGACCAGGCGGGTGAGACGGGATTTGCCGATTATCTCGATCGTCGGTTATACGAACGCAGGAAAGTCGACACTGTTGAACGCGCTAACTGCTTCGTCGGTGACCGCGGAGGACCGGATGTTTGCAACCCTGGACCCGACAAGCCGTCGATTGAGGTTGCCTCGCGATCAGGAGGTCATCATCAACGACACCGTCGGCTTTATCCGCGACTTGCCTCCGGACTTGATAACCGCGTTTCGCGCGACGCTCGAAGAGATGGAAGGATCGAATCTGTTGATCCATTTGGTAGACGCGTCTAGCAGTCAGATTGATGATCATATCGCTTCAGTTCACAAGATCCTCGATGATCTCAAATTGTCAGGGATACCGAGGTTACTCGTCTTCAACAAGACCGATCTGTTGACCAGCGAACAAATAGAGAATATGAGATTAGGGTTTGATGCAATCTTTATTTCGGCGCTGGATAGTCGGTCGCTGTTGCCGTTGGCAGAACGCATCGGAGAAGCGCTGGAAAACTCGCATCGGCAGCACGACGTTTCGTACAGACAAGAAGATGAATCGGTAACACACGCTCGGCTTTCGAATTAGTGGATTGAACGAGGAGAACTAAATGAGCAACTACGAACCAGGAGCAACAACCGATCAACGAGATCAATTTCGACAGGAATTTACTCAGCAGCAAAACCAAATGCAGCAGCAAAAGCGTTCACGCTCCCGATGGTTAATCGGAACCGTAGGTGTGCTACTGCTGCTATTGATTATTCTGGGAGGCGGAGCTTGCGGGACGTACAACTCGCTCTACCAAAAACGCGAAGTTGTTCGTCAGGAATGGTCTAATGTCGATGTAAACCTCGAGCGGCGCGCTGACCTGATTCCTAATCTAGTGAACACAGTAAAGGGTTTCACCAAGCACGAGGAACAGGTGTTTGGCGAAATTGCTCAAGCGAGATCGCGTTTGATAAATCCGCAGGCGACGCCAGAGGAAAAAATTGCCGCCAACGCTCAAATCGATAGTGGTCTGAGCAGGCTCCTTGCGATTTCCGAGGCCTACCCTGATCTGAAGTCGAATGAGCAATTCAAGAATCTGATGGTGCAGCTCGAAGGCACCGAGAACCGGATCGCCGTATCGCGCCGCGACTACAACCAAAAAGTCGCGGACTACAACATTGCTCGCGGACACTTTCCAGGTGTGATTTTTGCCAACGTCTTTGGGTTTCAACCGGAAGCTCAATTCAAAGCTGATGCGACTAAACGAGAGGTCCCCGGGGTCGACTTCACTAAATAAATCTCGTTTATCACTGGAGAAACAATGTCGGTAAGCGTCGAGAAGGACGGCCCAGTCACCACGGTCATCTTAAACCGGCCGGAGGTTCGCAACGCGGTAAATCGAGAAACAGCAGTGGCGCTTGCCGACGCGTTTAGGTCTTTCGATGAGGATCCCGACTCCAACGTCGCAGTTCTGTTCGGAGACAACGGGACCTTTTGCGCGGGTGCCGATCTGAAATCGATTGCATCTGGCAATCGGAATCGCACCGAGCCGACGGGCGACGGACCGATGGGACCTTCGCGGATGCTGCTCAAGAAGCCTGTGATCGGCGCAATTGCGGGCTACGCCGTCGCTGGCGGACTCGAGTTGGCGCTCTGGTGTGATCTCAGAGTGATGGAAGATGACGCGGTCCTCGGAGTCTTTTGTCGACGTTGGGGGATTCCGCTGATCGACGGCGGTACGATACGCCTGCCGAGGTTGATTGGTCTCAGCCGAGCACTCGATTTGATTTTGACCGGACGTCCGGTAGGCTCGGCTGAAGCATTGAGCATCGGGTTAGTAAATAGAGTCGTGCCGAAGGGTGAGGCGCGTCGCGCTGCCGAAGAACTCGCGCACGAGGTGGCTCGATTCCCTCAAGTCTGTATGCGTGGAGATCGAATGTCGGCCTACGAGCAGTTCGATCTATCATTTGAGAAGGCGTTGGCTAATGAATTTGCGCACGGGCAGTCGGCTTTGAGTGCGGAGACAGTGGCGGGTGCGAAACGCTTTGTAGGCGGAGCCGGTCGGCACGGCCAATTTGCCGATCAATCTTGAGCCGGTTCAACAGAGAACGAGACTGGAGTCATTTTTGCGAAAACTATCCCAGAGCCTCGTTTAACGAACCCATCCTGTAACCATCCAAATCAATCGTGATGTACTTGAAGCCCAGCGGTCTCAACGCTGCTGTTATTCTTTTGGCCATCGCGACGTCGAGCGCTTTCTCCAACTCTGTTTCGGCGACTTCGATGCGTGCGATATCGTCGTGATGTCGCACTCGCACTTGTCTGAATCCTAGCTCCCTCAACGCCATTTCGGCTTTATCGATCATCGAGAGTTTTCCGATCGTTATCAGCTGCCCGTAAGGTACGCGCGATGACAAACACGCAGATGCCGGTTCGTTCCAAGTTGGTAATCCCGCTCGACGCGATAGCTCCCTGATCTCGGATTTCGTGAGGCCGCATTCAAGCAGAGGCGAACAAACGCCGTTCTCGCGAGCGGCTTGTCGACCG
>Ga0075425_100001591_pt1 | contig 22272 bp, 16 predicted proteins | sample SoiMethybrSBSTD4_FD_75300 | JGI IMG/M metagenome (GOLD analysis project Ga0075425, IMG submission 75300) | Bulk soil microbial communities from a Populus tree surrounding site in Tennessee, USA - Soil MetaG P. TD hybrid SBSTD4 | ecosystem: Environmental > Terrestrial > Soil > Tree plantation... | reverse complement strand
TCGTCCTCCGCGGAGGAGATCGTCAAGCCGCTCGCCGAGTATCTCGGCGTACCGAACGTGATCGCGACCCGCGCCAAGGTCGATGAGAAGGGCCTCTACACGGGCGAGCTCGAGTTCTACGCCTACGCCGAGGGGAAACGCGAAGCGATCCTGGCCGAGGCGCAGCGCAGCGACATCGATCTGTCCGGTTCGTACGCGTACTCCGACTCGGTGACCGATCTGCCGATGCTGGAGTCGGTCGGGCACCCGAACGCGGTCAACCCCGACAAAGAATTGCGAAAGGTCGCCGAGGAGCGCGACTGGCCGATCCTGACCTTCCGCAATCCGGTGTCGCTCCGCCGGCGGATCGCCGAGCGGGTGCCGCGACCCTCACCGACGGCCGCCGCGCTCGCCGGCGCGACGGTGATCGCCGTCATCGCGTGGGCATGGCTCCGTCGCTCTCGCGGCGACCGCCGCGCAGCCTAGTTCGACACCCTTCTTCCGATTCGCCCTCCGGAAGTTTCGCTTCGCCCCAAGAAAAGGACGCCCGTCCTGCCGCTCTGGACCGTTGCGCTCGTTGACACGACACCAGAACGAGTGTTGCCACGGTCTCCACCGGGCGCGAAAGGGAGGCTCACATGTTCAAGCAAGGGTTGCGCAGCCGCCACATGGCGCGGGTTGCCATCGTGGTGCTGACGCTTGCAGCGTTGAGCGGTCTGAGCGCGGTTGCCGCGTTCGCGAACCCGTTCACGATCTCGATCGACAAGCCGATCACGGTCGTCGACCAGACGGTCACCATGACCGGCACGGCGGACTCTCCGTCGAACGCCGGCCACCACATCGACGTCGACTGGGGCGACGGGTCCACCGACACGATCTCGCTCCCCGACGGCAGCGGTCCGTGGACGTGGGGCCCCATCAGCCACACCTACGCGACAAGCGCTTCCTTCCTGATCACGGCGACCTTGGTCCACCAGAACGAGCAGGGCAACGACAAGAGCTCCGCGACGGACAGCTCGCTCGTCGACGTCGGATGCCAGGTCGATTGCGGCACCGACGGCAGCGTCGACGGCACAACCGATGGAACCACCGACGGCACGACCGACGGTCAGGTCGACGGCACGACGGACGGGACCACCGACGGCTCTACCGACGGCAGCAGCACGGGCGGTTCGGTCAACCCGCCGGCCCCCAAGCCGGTCGTTAAGGGCCGCGTCATCCACCGCAAGCCGCTCGCGCACACTGCGTCCGAAACAACCGCCTTCGCGTGGTTCGCGGTCATCATGCTGATGATCGGCGCGACGATCCGCTTCTGCGCGGTCGCTCCTCAGGCGACTGCGACGGTGAGCGCGACCGACGGCGACGACGACGACGAGCTCGTGTCGCGCACACTCGGTCTCGTTTCTCGCTTCACCGGCTCGACCCGACACTAAGTAACTCGGCTCATCCGTGGAGCGGCCCGCGGGCCGCTCCACTGCTTTATGGACGTGTTTGCATCAATGTGCGACGCGCACTGCGACCGTCGTCCTACGCAAGGCATCGAAAAGGAACTAGATCCAAACCACTCCGACGGGCTATGTCTCCGCTCTGCTCTTGCTCGTTTCATGAGTACGCGAGCAACAAGTCGCGGTGCGAATCGGACGGAGACCCTCGAAGTGGAAAACAGAGGGGACTCGGGTCCCAAAGAAGCAAAGCGAATGGCTCGTTGAAAGGTACGAAGCGAAAGAACACCCGGCGGTAGGGCACCGCCGGCAGGCAAGGAGGAATCGTCATGGTAGGGGTGCAGAAGGAAGTTTCGAGGAAGCTGGCGCGCATCGGCGTCGTCCTCGTGATCTTGGTTGCCACGTGCGGGATCAGCGTCGGCATCTCGGCCGCCGCGAAGGACCCGTGCGGAGACGTGTGGGCGGGCGCGACGCCGAATGACCCGCTCGGCAAGGCTGCAGACAAGACGGAAGCCCACCCGGGCGACACGATCACCTACACGTTCACCTGGCACTCGACGGGCGACGCGCAAGCTTCGATCGAAGACTGCTACCGCGTGGACACCGGCTCCGACAGCTCGCTCAACGGACTCGTCGACGGCCTCTACAAGTCAGTCGACATCGACAACCAGGGTGACAACGGTTCGCCGCAGACCTGGTCGTACGAGATCACGGTTCCGAACGATCCTTCGCTTATCGGTCACTCGATCGTCAACCGGGCGAAGATGACCCACGGCAGCGTGGAGTCGCGCACGGATCTCGTTTCAGTGGCGATCACTTGCGCCGAGAACTGCGACGGCGGCAGCACAGATGGCGCGGTTGATGGGACGACCGACGGCAGCACCGATGGCGCGGTTGATGGGACGACCGACGGCACGACGGACGGCAACGTGGACGGGACCACCGACGGGACGACGGACGGCAACGTGGACGGGACCACCGACGGGACGACGGACGGCAACGTCGATGGGACCACCGACGGCACCACCGACGGTCAGGTCGACGGCACGACCGACGGCACCACGGACGGCTCGACGGACGGCAACGTGGACGGCGGGACCAGCACCGGCGGCAGCAGCACCGGTAACGAGGTCCTCGGTCGTCAGATCCACCGCAAGCCGCTCGCGACCACGGGTTCGCAGACCACCGCGATGGCGCTCATCGGCTTCGCGATGCTGATGATCGGTGTGGCGCTTCGCTTCGGCCGCTTCGGCCACGAGGCGTACGCGGTCGCCGCGGACGAGGCTTCGACGCAGGACCTGCTTGCCAAGGCGCTCGGCGCTCGGGCTCGCAACCGGACCTGCCGCAAGTAACGCAAGATCTGGCACCCCCCACCAGAGAGAGGGACGGCTCCGCAAGGGCCGTCCCTCTTGCGTTGTCTTGAAAGCCGCGCGTCTAGCGCGCAGGAGCGCGGCGTCGCGCGAGCCAGACGATCAACCCGCCGCTGACCGCGCCGAGGATCCCGACCGCGACGATGATCCAGACCGTTGAGCGGGTCTTGGTAGGGGCGGGAACGGTGCCGCGTGCCGCCGGCGACGGCGTTGGCGCGACGAGCAACGATCTCGGCTGCGACTGCTTCGCCGGGCCCCAGACCGAAACCTCGGTGAGCTGGTCCACCTCGTTGGGACCGGAAACGCGCACGTACCGCTCGGAGCGTGCCTGCGCCAACGCGAACGCTGCCTCGTTCCCTTGCCCGACGCCGATCAAGCGCCAATCGGCGCCGTCGAGCGAGGCTTCCACCCGGCACGCCCGCGTGCACCCTCGTACCACGATCAGATCAACACGCGCGCTGCGTTGGAGATCGACGATGGCCGACTCGTGGGGCGGCTCGGTGCACGCGGTCGAGCCGCTGCAAACGACGGGTGCGAAACCGTCGCCGAAAGCGCCGTCGGTGAGGCGGCACGGCGCGACGCGAACGCTCTTGCCGGCCGCCACGACCGAGCACGGAGCCCCTCGCGACAACGGCGTACCCGCCGACCCAACGTACGACCGAGCCCCCGAGCGCATCGCGAAAGCGACCTCGTCGCCGAGCGTTTCCGTCACGTGGATCCGTGATGCTGAGGCGATCACGCGCATCGTTCCCGTCGAGTCCTCGAGCAGTCGGGGATCGAACACGACGCCCGGCTGCGCAGGGAAGACTCGCCACACGACCTCGCTCCCGCGGATGAACTCGACGGTGTACCGGACACCGAGGTTCAGCTGTCGCGGGATCAGCCCGGCAGCCGGCGGCGGGAAGGTCACCTGAACGCCGGCGGGGGTCAGGCCGGCGTCCACTGCCGGATCCCACAACCGGATCGGCAGATCGACCTTCTCGGTCTGCACGTGGAACCGGTAGGTCGTGCTCGCGCCGGCCGCTTCGTTCGCCGTGGCGGGCAAGGCGGTGGAGATCGAAAGGACCGCAGAGCCGCCGAACGTGGACTGCGTATCGCGTCCTTTCACGTGATAGACGAACGCGCCCGAAGGGTTCGCCGTCGCGAACCGGCCTTTGTGACAGATGGCCGGCGAGTTCGCGCTGTCGAGACATGCGAAACCGATCGACGCGATGGTCAAGACGACGTCGCCGACGTCGCCCTCGCGCTGCATCACGAGGCGCGCGCCGGGCACGGCCGCGTCGGCCGTGCGAACGGTTCCGCCGATGTCGACGTTGGCTTCGGGCTTGACCCGGCTAACCGTGCACGCCGGGCCCGCGAACGCGAGCAACGCCAACGCGGCGATCGCAGCGAGCGGCCGCCTCATCCGACGCGCGCTTCGTCGCCCATCCAGATCCGGCCGTCGCGCCGGGCGACGCCGTAGACGCCGACGATCTCGTCGTTCTGCTGGTTAACCGTGCGAAGGATGTCGCGATCGACCGGCAGGTCCTCCTGCGCGTGCGTCGTCATGACGCAACGCGCGCACTTCTTGGTGATCTCGAGCTCGACCTCCCCGACGAGAAACGACTTGCCGATCCAGCTCTCTTCTACGAACCCGCTCTCCGGGGTCGAAAGCACGATGTTCGGACGGAACCGCCGCGGATCGAAGCGGCCGTACGGGTGCAGAGTCGTCAGCGCGGCGAGCGTGCTCGTCGTGACGATATGGACGGGCCCTGAGTCGAAGAAGGCGCCCGCGCGACCGAGGAAGACGCGCTCATCTCCCTCGATCTCCGGCCGGACTCCTGCGGCGGGAACACCGACGACCTCGACGTCGAAGCCGAGCCAAGCAGAGAACGCCGCCGCGGAATCGGGGCCTGCGAGCGAGAACGCCGGACCTTCCGGCGGCGTGACGGTCACGCCGCCGCCGTTCGCGATCGCGGCACGCCCGCGCAGCAATGTGGAGAACTTCTTCGCGCTCAGGACGTGCCCGGTCGCCTTGTTGCGGATCGCGAACCGTCGGTCGCCGTCGAAGCCGGCCGCGGTGACGGTGACTTCTTCCAGCCGCTCCCCGAGCAAGGACTTCACCGGATAGCGCCACAACTCGACCACGCGGCCCACCACGTCCATGCCCTGAGGCTACCAAGCGTTCGCAACGTCTTTGTCGATACGCTGCGTTCGGAGGCGAATGGGGGCTGGTGTCCCTCCCGGTCTTCAAAACCGGTGAGACTTCGCAAGGGGTCTGGTGGGTTCGATTCCTTCCGCCTCCGCCGAGCTGCTCTTATTCTCCGAATCCTGTTGGCGAGGTTGAAACGGAGCTCGAAGTACTGGCCAATTTCCTGGCCACGTGTTCCATTAGACGCCTAATCGGGCTGGATGATTGGCGCGGCCGGCGGCAGCCAGCTTGGCGTAGGGAGCGCGACACTCAGGCCCAAAATGCGATCAGGGTTTGCTGATGGGTCAACCGTGACCGAGCACGCTTCCCCGTATGGCGCCCTCACGATGACGATGTACCCGTCACGGATCAGATCGCCAGCGTTCTCGATGCGGCGGAACTGCGCCGCTTGTTCATCCGGCGTGTCGATGTCCGGGCCCGCGGCGAGAACTGCCGTGGGTGAACCAACGACGAGGCGTCCCGACGGCATCGCGATGCTTCCGATCGACTTCCGATCAATCCTCTCAGTCGTGGTCTCCAAGCGCGGCGACACCTCGATGCTCGACAGCGGGCCGTCATCGCTTCCGAGGACCCAGACCCACGGAGCGTCGCCGTCGTCCGGCCCCTGAATTGCAAGCGCCAGTCCGCCTGCTCCTTCGAGCCACTGCCATGGTCGGTTGATGTCGAAGCTCATGCGCGCTCCCGCGAGCACCGCGGGATCCCCGACCACGATGAGGGGGACGCCCTCGAAGTTCACTTCGACCTGGACGTGGTCGACCACCCACGACGCGACATCGCGTATCGGGTCGCGCCCCGATTTTCTTCCGCTCATAGCGCCATCCTTTAGCGAGGGTTGCGCTTCCGCAAACGAGCCGACGGGCGTGCGCCGAGCCGCGCCGTGCCCTGAGGGGATGAAAGAGCGAGGGACCCTCTCGGGTCCCTCGTCTCTGGTGTCGCCTGAACTATGCCGCGGTCCACCACTCCGCGATCTCTCCCTGCATGAGGTAGGTCATGCCCGCGTTGCTGTCGAGGGCTCGGAAGGGCCAGGCCTTCCTGCCGAACAGCCTGACCGCGGCCTTCGTCATCGCCCCGAGATCCGAACTGATCTGCTTCTTGTTCTCCGGACTCGTCGCGATTTCGTGGATCAGCACCGGCACGCCGGCGGCAGCAGCCGCCGCATCGCCTACCGCGATCGCGCCGGCATACCCTCTCGACCGGCACTCTTGCTTCAGCTGCTCGATCATGGACCTCGTCCAGTCGCCGTTCCCGGGAACAGCGACACGGTCCTCGACGTCGGATCCGACGACGTACCTGCTGAGCTCTTCGATGAGGTAGTTCCGATCACTCTCCGCCCGCCGTCGGGGCCTGCACGCCGTCGGGCCGATGTCCTCGGAGGTGTACCCAAGATCGCGCCCCAGCGCCGTTCACCGCTCGAAGGCGTGGAAACGATCAGTTAAGCCCTCTATATCACCCGGAGCGGTCCAACCCAACAGCGCAACGTGACTCTCACCGCGCGATCTTCGGCGCGCAACTCTAATTTACTGGTGGGGTTAACGTAGTACGGAGTGACCGCAGTAACGCCAAAGCAACAACAGACGATTCATGCCAGTCATAAAGTTGGAACGAGCGCTTGGCTTGACCTGAAACCCGGACCACAACATCTCGGTCGCTCCATTCAGTCTCTACCTCCATGGTTTGCCCGCGCCAAGATCGTAAACTCAAACCCGTTTCAAAAATGAGCCGATTTTCACTCTTGCTCACGATCGTGTAACCCTTCTTGCCAAGAAAGGTGGTCACGGCATTCCAGAAGAGCTCTGGAGTAGTAGTGAACGTTTGGGTCGTCGGCTGCCTACTTGCTCGTCGTGCGCTTCTGATCCGGACAAAAACATAGGCCAGCAAAGCAAAGAGTATGATATTCAGCACGACTAGCGTTCCAGTGCTCAATTTGTCATTAGGCATAGGATCTTCCATTCCTCTTCTGGTCAGTACGGGTACTGCGGGTCTAGCCTCACCAAGAACTGACTGAAATCGATCGCGCCTATGCACGCTATCGCACCGCCGATGAGAGACCCCGCACCTCCCGCAAGTGCCCCAATCGCTGCTCCGATAGGAAGCGCCTGAACACAATTGCGTATCGAAGCGCCTATCCGGTTCGCTAGAGCACCAATCGCGCTCACTGCACGGCCGAGGGCAGCTAACCCCGCACCCCAATGGATTTGCCACCATCGATGTCTGTGGTTGCGAAGGCGAATCAGCCGCGCGATCCGCTCATTGTATTGCTCTGTCCACCTGGCAATCCGGCGAGCGGCGCGGCGTCGGTCGGCTCGGCATGCGGAGTCGCACCGTCGGACGCCCGCGTCACTGTCGTAAAATGTGCCATCCAAGTCATAACCGTTAATTGGTTCCTGATTCGCATAGTCGTAGATGTTGGCGGATCCGCCTTCGACGGGGTCTACGGAAAGGAAGCGGCCAATCGAGGGATCGTAGGGGCGAGCACCCATCTGTATGAGTGAATCCATCGTGTCGAGTCGCTTGTCCCACCTGCCAGTCCAGCGTTCCAGATAGCTATCGCTCGGCGGGGTTTGCAAAGGTGCCCCGAATGGATCATACGAATACGCTGCCTGGCGCACGCCAGCGGGGTCGGCGGTGGCAGCGAGGTCCCCGTGGCCCGTGTAGTAATCGAATGCGACCGTTGTCCCAATCGTGGGAGCTCCATTGTACTGCGCGAGATCACCCGCCGGTGCCGCAACGGCCGTGTTCTGGATTGCGCCGCTGTTGGTAGTGTCAAACAACGACCCGTCGGCACCGCCGTACAAGAAGCGGGTCACGGACGAGCCCGACGTCCGCGATCGTGTCCGGCCGGTAGCATCGAACCCATAGGTCAAACTCGTTCCCGAGAAGCTGCCGCCGGTCATGCGTTCGCGGCCGTCCCACGTGAGCGAGTCGGTGCCGCGGCTGGTGACCTCACCGTCTGAGTTATACCCGTAGAGTTTGAGGACACCGTGGTCGGTGTAGCTGGTCAGCTCGTCCACCCCGGGCGAGGCGGGATTCGTCTGATCGTAGATGCCGCTGCCGTTGGTGGTCGACCCGTCGACCAGACTCGTCCGGTTCGAATCCAGATCGAACGAGTAGGTGCGCAGCGTGTGAACGTTGTTCGCGTCGGGGATGTTAGCGGTCGCCAACCGCCCCGCCGTGTCGTACGTGTACTGCGTCGTCTGAGTCGTGAACGCAGCACCTGCTCGCGTTTCTTGGGACTTCTTGCCGTCCGCGAAATACGTGTACGTGTAATCCGACAGCGGCAAAGGATCGACCGGAACCGTTGCGGGTAACGGGGCGCTGATCAGGCCGTGCCGATTGTAGAGGCCGGTGAGCCAGCCGGCGGCGTTGTAGTCCTGCCACGAGAAGGTCGTGTTCGGATACTTGGTGGCATGCAGATTGCCGCGCATATCGTAGAAGAACGTCCAGACGCGTGCGGCGGGGTCGGTGAGCTGCGTCAGCTCGTCTTCGGCGTCGTAGACGTAGCTCGTCACATAGTTGGGGTTGGATCCGAGCGCGCCGACCGCGGCATTGCGTTGGGTCATGTTCCCGTCCGGATCGTAGACGAACGTCGACTCCGCGCCATACGAGTCCACCGACCGCTTCAGGCGACCCTGCTCGTCGTATTCGCTAGTCACCGTCCCCGAAGAATCGAGCGCGGTGCGCTGCGCGCCCGCTGGATCGTACACGTAGGTCGTCGCCGCGGCTTCGCCCGGCGCCTGATCTGATGTCAAGAGTCCTTCCGCTGAGTAATTGTTACAGGTGGTGCCTGCCCCTTTGGTGTTTGTGATCATCCGCCCCGCTCCGTCGTAGATACTCGTCTCCGCCGCCAACCCGTGGCGAAGGATCTGCTTCTGCAACCCCGCCTGCGCCGGCGCAGCCGTCCCTGCCCCGGCACACGGCGCCGGGATCGTGGGAGTGTCGCCCATCGCGTAGTAGATCCAATCGGTCGCGAACGTCGAATCCGGCGAACCGGTCAGATTCCCGGCGCTATCGATCGAACGACCCGCGTTGCCTCTTGGCATGACCTTCTCGGTCATCCGCCCGAGTGAATCGTAGGAGTAGCTCGTGATCAGATTCTGCGAGCCGACCTGCACCAGATCGTAATCCGGGTGCCCCGCATCGGGACTCGCATAGTGATGGAACAAGACGCGACCCGCGGGGTCCACGGTCGAAGTCTGATTCAACCACGCCGGCCGCAACGACGTCGACGGGATCACACTCTGCGGCATCGAACACGAGCCACTCGAGCCCGGCGCACACGACCACAGCAGATGCACCTCACCCGTCCCGCCGTTGTTGTAGTAGTCGAGCGAGATCTTGTGCCATCCAGCCTTCAAGTGGATGGCGGGGGACGTGTTGGTTTGGAGGTTGTGGACGCTCCAATCGTCGATCGCGACAACTTCGTTGGCGACGCCACTGGATGCGGTATCGCCGGTCACGGTCAGCCGTGTCCCGTCGTCGGCCTTTGTGTAGAACGTGTAATCGCCTTCGGCGGCCGCGTTGATGTCGCCCGTCCAGCGAACCGAATAGGAGACGGGAGCCGTCTGCCACTGAGGGAGGGGCGAGTTCGTGCCCCACTGGAAGTCGACATTCGCGTCGGTCTGTCGGATCGTGTTCGCGTCGCGTGTGAATGATGTGGAGTTATAGAAGTAGGTGGCCTGGAGACCGGTCAGGGGCGTCCCTGCCGTGTTCGCGGTGCCGATCGTCGCCTCATCGTAGCGATAGGTCGTGGTTACGCGGCCGAGCGGCCCCGCGCCGTCCGGATCCGGTCCTTGGGTCTGCGTGAGAACGTTATCTACCGGATCGAACGTGTTGTCGGTCGGTGACACGCCGCCGTTCTCGGTAAAGACTTCCTGCCACAAGACATGATCATTCGACGTGTATCCGGCGAGGCTGATGTTGCCGAGCCGGTCGATGCTCTCAAGTGTGCGACCGAGATTGTCGTAGTAGACGGTCGACACGGTCGAAGTGCCCTGCTGGTTCGGCGCCTTGAGCGTTGTGTACCCGTCGGCTTGCCGGATCGTCCCGATCGCACCGTCGGCGTGCGCCGCGCGCGTCGCCGCCGTCGCATAGGTGGTCGGCGGCGAGAACGTGTAGGAGAGCGTCCAGATCGAGTTCGTCGAGATCGCCTGCCCGGTCGTCGGACCATCCGTGATCGTCGACACGCGATTCGACGCGTCATACGCGATCGTCAGCGCATGCGTGGCGTTATAGCCCGGGCTCGCATGCGTTGGATCCAGATCATTCGCGTTCTGGATCTTGTTGATCTTGAACGGCGACGCCGAATACCCGTACGCCACGAGATCCCGCGTCCCGTCGTTCACCCGCGCCAACTTCCCCGCGACGCCGCCGCTACCGTCGCCGACGTACTTCCACATGACGCCGTCCGGGCCGGTTATACACACGATTGCGCTCGGGCAGCCGCTTGCGTTGAGTGCATTCCATGTGAACGTCAACGCACGCCCGGCCGTATCGGTGATCGACGCTACCTTCGTCGGATCCGACGCGAACGCGGTCGTCAACTTGCCCTGCCCCGCGGAAGCATCCGAGATCTCCGCGCCCGTCACCCGCGCCTCAGAGGTCAACGGCGCGACGCTGCCGGTCTGGCCGAACGTGTAGATCTCTCCGTCCTCATCCGTTAGCGTCCACGACCACTTGTGCGACGGATCTGTCGCATCCGGATTCCGCTTGAGTTCCGACGTGTCGCCTGGCTCAGGCTGATACACGTTCGACGTGCCTACATGCGTGTAGTAGCTGCTCGCGCCGCCGGGAAAAACGACCTCTGCAGCGTCGAACTTGCCGCCCGACGCGCCTGGTATCGAGTGATCGATCAGCTTCTCCGGCGGGTTCGACAAGCTATCGCCCGCGTCCATCACCCAGCCCGGCCCGAAGCCGTGATCCGCTGTGTCGAGTGAGTTATAGGAGAAAGAGGCGGACAGCGACCCTGCGGCCGTCGAATAGACTGGCCCCGGCGCTGACGCGACCAAGTTCCCGTTGACCTCGTTCACCTGTGCTGGTCCGTGGGAGAACATCGGCCAGTTCGAAGACGCGCCGAGTTTGGTCAGTCGGATCGGCAGAGTCTGAGAGCTCGTCCACACACTCGACTTCCCGTACGGATCCCGCGCCATCACCCGCCAGTAGTACGTCGATCCGTCCTTCAATAACGCGGGCGGGAGTGTGTACGTGTTCGTGCGCAGCAGCCAGCCAGAATCCTTCACCAGAGTCGTCAATCCCGGGTCGCTGTAGATCTGGAAGTCGTAGTCGATCGGGTCACCATCAGTGTCGGAAGCGCTCGCCTTAAGGACCGGCGTGATCGACGGCTCGGCCGTACCGCTAGCGGGACTATCGATGGCCGGTGTTGAGGGGGCATTGTCGTTATAGACCACCACGAGCTGCGGCGGCGTGAATCCGTCGGAGTTGTCGTAGGAGGCCGAGTGGACGCGGTTGATCCCCGTTGGTGTCGTCGAGCTGTTGCCGCTGATGTGCAGACGCAAGCCGGTCCAGCCGTTCAACGCGATGTTCGTGGCGAACCCGGTCAACGGGAAATCGAAGGTTCCGGTCGTTGCCGGGATCAACCAGCCCGGCGAACCCGACGCGGACGTTCGCGCGGTGATGTCATAGTCCGAAGCATCCAAAGGCCACGCCGTATACCAGTCCGCGGTCAGATACTTGTTCGCCGCGTTCACCGTCCCCTGGTCGGTCACGCGCAGCCGCAGTGCCGCATAGTTGAGCGTCGCGCCCACCGGGATGTTAGTGCTCCACCTGACGAACCCCAATCGCACGTAGTAGGTCCCAGAGACCTTCTCACGCGTCGCCGCGACCCGATCGGCCGTGTCATACAAGCCCGGCGCGCCGGTCGGCGGATAGGTTGTCCCAGCGGCGAGCAGATACGCGTCGCTCGCTGTTGATGCGAGCGTGTAGACCTGCTGCGGGTCGATTACATACGGGAACGCCCCGGCGGGCAGCGTGGAGTCGTCGAAGTCGAAACTCGCCTCGCTGGAGCCCGGACCCAAACGCCACACACTCGCCGGATACTCAACCCCATCCGCGCCTAACACCAACGCCCGCGGGATCGAAAACACATCCGAGACCAGATCTCCAGACGCGTTAACGGTCAAGGCCTTCGCGCCCGCGAGGAGTTGGTAGGGGAACGTGTACGTCTGTGGACCGCGTGACGCGGTCACGGTCGCCTTCAACTCCAAGCCCGTCAGCGCGTTCGCCGCCTTCCACGACAGGCCGCCAGCACCCGTGAACGAGGCCTGGGAACCCGAAACCGACGGGTCAGACGGCAGGGTCCAGCTCAGTCCCTTCCCGCTCGCCCGCTCAAACGCCGCCACCGAACGGCCCGAAACCTTGAAGTTGATGTCGTGATGATCGGCCACGAAATTCGAACCTGACGAGTGATACGACAGATCCACATCGTCCCAATGGCCGGGCGACGACTGATAGTGCCGATAGAACGAGAAGATGCCCTGTGTCGATCCATCCTTGGTGTTGCGATAGAAACTCGCGTCCCGAGACCGCTTCGACACTGCCTCCCCCGGGGCATCCGGCTGCGGCTGCGCGTTCGGCGAAGCCTGCCCCGAAGGGGAATCCACCGCCGCACGCGCCGGCCGTCGCGAAACGAGCCTCACGACCGCTCCCGCCGCATCCTCCGCCACGCCGACGACCGAGCTCGCCACTGAACGCACGAAACGCAACGGAGACGCGAAATCTAAGCGGATGCCGTAGCCGGGGTGAACACCTTCGATCGAAAGCGGCTGCAAGATCAGCGCCGCAGTGATGACGGAAACCACGATCAGCGAGAAACGATGCGGCTTGATCATCGCCCACTCCCCCGAGTCGGGACGCCATCAACGCATCGGTGACGGGAAGGGCACGACCAGCTCGACACAAGTGTTGCTCAGCCGATGTGCCGGACTCCGCTCAAGAGAAGTGTCCTGCTCCCCCCATCGATGCACAGCCACCTTGAACCGCCGTGACAGGAATGGCCATAGAGCAGATGCACCAATTCCGTGAGCGACTCCAACGAGTTACGACGTTCCACGCCATGAACGAGCGCTCATCGTGAACGATTCTTGCTTGAACGAGTCGTCAGTTCGCGCGTTTAGTACGGAGGCGCATCGTAGCTTGACGCGGCCACGAACCTCTGTTGACAAGAGGATCCTCGGTAGCTTTGTATCGCTCAAACGCAATGAGCGATATCGGGAGGTGGGCAATGGAAACAAAGTTCGGCCCCATCCTCATGGGCGTGGCGTATCTCGCGCTCGTTGTTTTCATCATCATCTTTTGCGCTACCCAAACGGGAAGCTTCGATAATTACAGCAAGTATTGGGGCTTGTTTGCGACGCTAGTGGGGGTCGCAACCGGAGCCATCCCGAGCTTCTTCTTCAAAGCTCAGGCGGACAAAGCAACTGATCGCGCGGATAAGGAAGCAGCACGTGCATCTAAGGAGAGTACCAAGGCCCAGGTCTTTGCAGGCGCCGCTGATCCAGCAAAAGTTGAGGAAGTGAGGAAGACGAATCCGCAACTCTTCCAGTGAGTCTTCAACACGATGCGACAGCGTGTTAATCGAGACCCCGTGAGACTTTCTTGCGTCTCCTTCTCGCCGGAGGGCTTGCTGCGGTCCTCTGCCATGAGGCTCCTCAGAATCGATTGTGACGAAGCATCCCACGGGGCAGACACTGGTTCAAGGAGAATCTACCGAGGCAATCTCGGCCCAAGACCGCGACGCTAATCTGCCGCCAAGCACAGCTGAGCAACGGCCGGTACACCCGACCGTTGCTCGCTGCCGCACCCAACTAGTGCCCGATAAGGGTCACGATGATGAGAACGAAGGTGGCGTAGCCCAGGAACCAGGTGGCATGGGCAGTACTCCAGCCTGGGCTCGGTCGCTGTCTCTTACGCTTCACGCTTTCACCTCCTCCCTACTGCAAGAGCAGCATGGAGGAGGGCCAGAGCAGTGGTTACCCTCTAAGAAGTCATAAGGCACAATCTCCTTATGGAGGAAGCGTTGCCCGAACGCCTAGAGAGAGAGGTTCGTCGGGCTCTCGCGGCGGCCCTGGAGCCAGATTCGTTGCACGATGAGTGCCCGACCGTAGGGAAAATGGTCGTGGTCCAAGTCGAGATGTCCGCAGAGAATCTGTCTCAAGGCGGAGCCATAGCAAAGGTGCTACGCACAGCGATCGCTCGAGTCGGTGGACGGGCTGCACAAGCTTTGACGATTCTCTCTGGCGACGGTGATGGCGAAGGGCTGTCTTGGGAGCGGAGACAGTCCAAGGCAAGCCTCTTCATGCGTCAACGCGCGGAACGGGGATCGGGGATAAGGCAGGTCGAGCTCGCACCGAAGCAAGCAGCCTCACAAGTATCCCGACACGTCAAGATTCTCGTGACAAAGGTGCGCGAGATGGAAGAGCAGGCAGTCTCGACCAAACGAATCGGGCATACCTTTGACCCACACGCAGTTGATTGCTTTCCGCTTGTCACGTGGAACCGATCACGAATACTTGATCGGGGTCTTCACCAAATACGCGAAGGGGCACGACCTATCCAGACATGGTTGCCTGAAGCTGCATGGCAGAGGTTAGTCACGGAGCACCGCAACCGGGCAGCTGGAGGGAGCACATGCTTCCTCGTTGACTACTCGCTCGATCATGGTGAAGGCGGCGAATCAGATGCTTTGATTCTCACGGTTGCCCCCTCCGAGTACTCCGAATTCATGGCGACTCACGAGTGCATAGAGAGCAGCCCGGACGTCTTGGCAAACCTTAGAATGGCGCTAGGGCGCGAAGACCCTCGTAAGGTGGCACGATCCGCCCCACCTTCGGTCATGGCGGTCTTTGTTACGGTCATGAATATCGACCGCACAAAGTTCCTGGCGGTGAAACGCTCAAGCGCCGTGCACCACGAGCAACATCTCTGGCTTCCAGGCGCAGCCGAAACAATGAAGTGGCGAGGCGAACGGCCAGAGGCTCACGATGCGACTCTATTTCAAGCGGTAGAACGTGGGCTACGCGGTGAACTCGGCCTTGAGCCGCAGGATTACGGAGCTCCTCTCTTCTCATGGCTCGGGTACGTACTGCCCTATATGGCAGTGATGGCGATAGCACATGTCCACACCGCGTTGGCAGAGGACGAAGTCATTCGCCGTGCGCGCGAATCGGCGGAAGCATATGAGGCAGAAGACCAGGCATGGATTGCCCTAAACAGCGCCAGTGTTAGCGCCGTCTGCGAGGCGCCACAGCAGGCTCTCAACCATGAATGGGCACCCCGCAGCGCCGTTATCCTTAGCGAACTACTACGAGTGCAGCAATACGTCCCCGGTAACGAATCCGCCCATTGAGGATTCACGATGGCAGTCGAACCTTTCACGATCGGGGAATCAAGCAACCCCGAGGTCGCGGTGTGGCCAATTTCCGGCCGGGACACGCGATCATGCTGATGCGGCTGACCCATCGTGACCCAGGTTCAACGCCTCGGTGACGAGGTCACCGTCATCTGGAGACCCGCCCTGACCCGCCGTGATCTGATGTCGAACGAACTTCAAAACCGGTGAGACTTCGCAAGGGGTCTGGTGGGTTCGATTCCTTCCGCCTCCGCTAAGGGAACGGTATGAGAACACCCGGCGAGAAGAAGTACTGGGTGATGAGTTCGCGACCCTCCACGACCATCTCGCCCGAGCACACAGCCAGCAGCTGCTTGAGCTTCTCGATCGAATACTGCTCCAAAGCTTGGTGGATGCGACGTCGGAGCGATTTTATCTCTTGACCGTCTGTCGGACGGCCTCGAGTTCGCGGACGATTTGTTCGAGCGCTCGCACATCGGGGGTGGCCTCGCGTGGATCCGCCGGCCAAGATGCGACGACGCCAAGGGCCCAGTCCGACCATCGCTCGACCAATAGCGCGAAGCGCCCGAGGAACGTGCCGGTGATCAGGGTGATCGCCAGCCGCTCCTGGAACTCGCTCGCCCCGTCGAGGTAGGCCCGCCCCACCGCGATGTGCTCGTCGATCTGCGCGCGGGCCCACTCCCTCGCCGCTTCGAGGTTCGCGACCGCCGCTTCGGTCGTTGCGTGTTCGGTGAAGAAGATCTTCAGCAGCTGCTCGAACTCGATCTCCGGGCCGCTACCGGGGGTCCGCAACCACGCGGCGAGCGCGCGCCGGCCCTTCGGCGTGATCGAGTAAACGGTCCGCGGGCGTCGTCCGACGCGTCCTGGGGTCGCGCGCGCGAACCCCAACTCTTCGAGCTTCTTCGGGGCTTCGAAGAGTTTGCTTCGGGCGCGCGGCCACAGACGGCCCAGCGACCGGTCGAAATGCTTGGCGAGCTCGTAGGTCGACATCGGCCGCACCGCGAGGAGCCCGAGCACTCCGTAGAGCGCGGTGGACGGTTCGGATCGGGGGCTTGACAACATAGTCCCTTTGGGACTATATCAAAAGAACGTCATCGACGAGCGGAGGGCGGATGCGGGGCCACGAAGTGGCGACGAACGCAGAGCAGGCGCGCGCGTGGAACGGCCCCGACGGCGACAACTGGACCGAAAACGAAGACTGGTACAACGCTGCCGCGCGCTTCCTGACGCCACCGCTTTTCTCCTTGGCTTCGATCGAGCCGACGGAACACGTGCTCGACATCGGGTGCGGTACCGGTGAGACGACGCGCCTTGCCGCACAGCGCGCGCACGCCGGCACCGCGTTCGGGATCGACCTGTCCGCGCGGATGATCGAACGCGCACAACAACGCGCCGGCGACGAAGCGATCACCAACATCCGTTTCGGGCGCGGCGACGCACAGGTGTTTCCGTTCGAGCCTGCGAGCTTCGATATCGCGATCAGCCGGTACGGCTCCATGTTCTTCGGCGATCCGGTGGCGGCGTTCGCCAATATCGCGACGGCGCTTCGCCCGGGCGGACGCGTGGCGCTGTTGTGCTGGCGAGAGCTCGGTCGAAACGAATGGGTGCGCGAGTTGCGCAACGCGCTAGCGGCCGGACGCGACCTCCCAGAGCCGCCGCCAAATGCTCCGTCTCCGTTCGCGTTCGCCGACACTGATCGGGTTCGCGCCATCTTCGCAGAGGCAGGCTTCGCGCGTGTGTCGTTCGACGCGATCGACGAGCCGATGTACTTCGGCCCCGATACGGAGCGCGCGTTTGCCGGCGTTTCCAAGCTCGGGATCGTGAACGGGTTGCTCGCCGACCTAGACGAGACGCGGCGACGGGAAGCGCTCGACCTGCTTCGGGAGACGCTCGAACAGCACCAGACTCCGGACGGGGTGCTGTTAGGCACGAGTGCATGGATAGTGCGCGCCACAACGACGCAGGAACAGGAGGGGTCATGATCCTTGTAACGGGAGCAACCGGGAACGTCGGCGCGGCGGTGATCACCGAGCTTGCCGAGAAAGGCATCCCGGCGCGCGCGTTCGTGCGCGACGAGCAGCGCGCGCGCAGCGTACTTGGGCCGGCGGTCGAGCTGACGCTAGGGGGCTTCGAAGACGCGGCATCTATAGCGCGGGCGCTCGACGGCGTCGATGCGGTGTTTCTTTCATCGGCCGACCAGCCAAACAAAGTGGCATACGAGACCGCCGTGATCGATGCAGCGCGCGAAGCCGGCGTGGCCAAGATCGTCAAGACGTCCACCGTCGGCGCCGAAATGGGCTCGCCGCTGCCTCCGTTCGATTGGCACGGACGCATCGAGGATCACCTGCGCGTGTCCGGTATCCCGTCGGTGGTGCTGCATTCGTACTTCTACATGACGAACCTTCTCGCCTCGGCGGAGCCGGTGCGACAGATGGGCAAGCTGTTCGCGCCACTCGGCGGCGCCAAGATCGCGATGATCGACCCGCGCGACACGGGCGCAGTCGGGGCCGTCGCGCTCACCACCGATTCCTACGATGGCGAAACGCTCGATCTCAGCGGACCGGAGTCGGTGACCTACGACCAGGTCGCGGAGGATCTATCCGCGGCCGCGGGAAGAACGATCGAGTTCGTCAACATCCCCGACGAGGCGGCGCGGCAGACGTTCGAACAGATGGGGTTCCCCGATTGGCTGCTCGCGCATTTCGACCATCTGTTCCCGTTCTTGCGTAGCGGCGTCGTCGCCCAGCCGACCGACACGGTTCGCGCGGTGACTGGTCGCGGGCCACGCTCGTTCGCTACATGGGCGCGCGACGCCGCAGCCGCATTCCGCGTATGAGCGAATCGCAGTCATCCGTGTGAGCAGGAGTTCGAACGCCCGGCGGGGAGGCTCGCGGCAGGCTCGCCAGGGACTTGTGAGCTGCTTTCATACAAATCCGGGTCACGTACGGGTACCCACCGATACGCTCTGCCTAGCTACACCGGTGTTCTTATACCGTTCCTTCCGCCTCCGCGAAGGGAACGCTAGAGACCATCTGCCTTGTCTTACGAACTGCTCGCCTAGTCCCCCTAACGTACCTAGATCCGGGTGCCTGCATTGGCGATGGTAGCCGCGGTCCCGAGCCGTTCTTCCCACCACTCCAGCGGGACGATGCGGAGCGCAACTTCGAGGGTTGCCTTGTCCAACTCGGCCGCCAACTGAACGATCATGATGACTCGGTCCACGATCCACTCTTCCGTCGCTCTGTCCTCAACACGAGCCGCGGGACTACTCCGAGCCCGCCGTCTGCGCTTCGGATCTTCGGGCGGTTCGGCGTTATCGAGCACGTCACCGAGCCAGGAGACATACCCTGCGAGCTCTACGTGGCGGTCCACGATCTCCGCGTACAGATCCCCGTTCAGCATCACTTCGGCCCACCGGCCGAGCATCTCCTCGCTCCACGCGGCGAGACCCACGATCTCGTCGTGCAGGATTTGCCGTCGTGTACCGTCCGCTACCAGCTCGCGGATCGCAGTCTCAAGGCGCGGGGTGTCCCGCACCGCGTCGGCGGCCTCGTCCACCCATCGGGCATGTGGGACACCTGAAGGCAGCAATCGGGCGAGCTCGATCACCGTTGTCCAGATAAGGCGCGCCCCGCGAACCAGCTCGAACATGACGTACTGGGCGAGGACGCTCCACCGTCGTCGGCGTCGTCGCTCGAGCGCCTCGTTTACCACTGCCACCGACAGCATGACCACGATCACGCTCGCCGTGACTCCAGCGAGCAGAGCGTGACGAGCCCAGAAGCGGGCAGAAAGTCCATCGGAAACGACCGCGGCGATGAGTAGGAGAAAGGCGGCGCCGGCGAGGATCCGAGTTCCCCGCCGGTATGAGTGCAACGAGTCCGAACGTCGAGGGCCGACCTGGCGGGGCCTCATGTCAGCCTAAACCGTGGCTAAACCAGTGCGGCATGACGGCCTACTCCACGCCACGGTCTTGGTCATCCAAACGAACAGCCACGGCACGCAACGCTTGCGCGATCTGTGGGACCGCCGTGCCGTCGATGTGATCGAACACACGGCTGCGAGCGCTCTCGAGATGCGTCGGCCAAGCCGACTTCAGTTTGGCGAGACCTTTCGGCGTGAGTCGTGCAAGGAAGCTGCGCCGGTCTTCGGAGCTGGAGCGTTTGGTGACGAATCCACGTGACTCGAGGCTGTCAACGACCCGCGTCGTTCTGCTCGGCGAGAGTCCTGTTGCGTTCGCGAGGACGGCCATCCGCAACGTGCGATCTTGCGCTTCGGACAGATTCATCAGCACCTTGTATTCACTGGCGCCAAGGCCGGTCGACCGTAGGAGGTCGCTGTCCAGCCGGCGTGGCAAGGTCAGAACGATGCGCATGAGCGCGCGCCATAAGGCCTCTTCATCTGGGTTCAGCCGCTTAACCCTCGCCACTCCCGGAACATAACTTGCCGAGACATGTATCGCCAGCGCCTTGGCTGACCGAGGCTTAGTTGCTTGCGCAAGAAATTATGCGCTACCCTACCGCGGGACCCGACGAAGGGAGAGGGTTGTGGCCGATACTAAGAGCATCGATCGAGTGGCGATTGCCCGTGGTTTCGTCGACGAGGTTTTCAACGGGGCGAACGCCGAACTCGCGCGCGGATACTTCACCGATGATGTCGTGTGGCATGGGGGTGCCCTCGGTACGGTGAGCAGCGTTGACACCATCGTCCCCATCCTGGATGGGTTCATCAGAGCGCTCGACGACATCCACTCGGAGGTGCAGGACGTGATCGCGATGGACGATCTCGTGGCATTGCGATTGCTTGTCTCCGCAGTACACACAGGCAATCTGCTTGGCGTCCCCGCCAGCGGCAATCGGGTGCAGTGGGATGCCGTCGACATCTATCGGGTCACTCAAGACGGGAAGATCAGCGAGCAGTGGGCGTTTGAGGACTTGGCCGCGATCCTGAGCCAGGTCGGCGCGATCAAGCTCCCGTGGCTTGGCTGATGCGGTCGTCCGGCTAAGGATTCGCCCACTACCCTCCGGGGTCGGCAACCGCCCACTCAAGCGCTTTCTGCTTCGGTTTCCAGCTGCAACGCTTTCTCGGGTAGGTCCGCTGACGCAGACGAAGGGGTAACGACGGTCAAGTGCTCGTCGGCCGCTCGAGGTCGGGCGGGGGTAGGAACGCGACAGCGAGGATCGAGCCGGCGATGGAAACACCGCCGGCCACACGCAGGGAACCGGCCATGCTGTGCAAGAACGCGCCGATCGCCGCGAGGCTCAAGCTGTCGGCGAGCCGCGAGGCGCCCCCGCGAGCCAACTGCTGCGCTGCGATCAAGCCGCCGCCGACGGAGGTCTTCGCCGCAGCGATCGCGTTCTCGGGCAACCCTGCCGGGATGTGCCCGCCCAGGCGACTCGCGTACAACGAAGCCGCGATGGAGCCGACGACCGCGACGCCGAGGGTCGCGCCGAACAGACGTGTCGCGTCGTTGACCGCCGACCCAACGCCCGCCTTCTCCTTCGCAACGGCCCCCATGATCGCTTCCGTTGCCGGCGCACTGATCAGACCCACCCCGGTGCCGCCGAGGATCATCTGCAGCACGATGATGCCGTACGGCGTCGTCGATGATGCGATGGCGGCGATCCACTGCAGCATCGCGCCGAACATGACAAGCCCCGCCGCCACGACGGATTTGTTCCCGATGCGAACGGCGAGCTTCGTGCCGACGATCGCCGCCACTGCAACGGATATCGCCACCGGAAGGATGCGAAGACCCGTCGCGAACGGCGAGTAGCCCTTCACGAACTGGAAGTACTGGGTGATCAAGAACGTGAATCCGGCGAGCGTGAAGAAGCCGATCGTGATCGAACCGCTCGCGGCGGTGAACCGCATGTTCTTGAACAGGGCGACGTCCAGCATCGGACGGGACTTGCGCCGCTCGACGTCGACGAACACAGCGAGGACGGCCAAACCCGCGATGAGCGTTACGAGCGTGTGCGACGATCCCCACCCCCAGCTCGGCGCCTGGATGATGCTCAGGATGAGCAACGCCATCCCTGTGGTGGACAGCGCCAGGCCGAGACGATCGATCGGTGGAGCTGAAGGATCACGCGAAGTCGGAACGGCGAGGGCCGTGAAGACAGCGACCACGGCCGCCACGGGAACCATGAACAAGAAGACGCTGCCCCACCAGAAGTGTTCGAGGAGCCATCCTCCGATGATCGGCCCGGCGGCGATCCCTACGCCGGTCGTGGCGCCCCAGAGCCCGATCGCGCGAGCGCGCTCCCCCCGCGCGGTGAACACGTTCGCGATCAGCGACAGTGTCGACGGGAAGATCGCCGCAGCACCGATTCCCATGACCGCGCGTGCGGCGATCAATTGCGACGGCGTGTTGACCAGCGCGCCGCCGAGGCTGCCGGCTGCGAACACCGCAAGACCGGCGAGGAGCACGCCTTTACGCCCGATACGGTCGCTGAGGCTCCCGGCGGCCAGGATGAGCGCTGCGAAGACAAGACTGTACGCGTCGACGACCCATTGCAAGTTCGTGGTCGACGCGTGTAGCTGCCGGACGAGCGACGGCAGCGTGACGTTCACGATGGTGACGTCGAGGTTGATGATGAACGCCGCAAGGCACAGTGCGAAGAGGATCCACTCTTTCTGCTTCGATGTCGCCACCATGACGGCTCCCTTCGGGTTCGGCGGTCTCCCTGTGTGACCAGAAACTAAAGCGGTAGATTGAAAAAGTCAAGTTAATACTTGTAAAGTTAAATCATCGCTGCTAAAGTCCTGTATATGCGGTCCTACGAGCAGTACTGCGCAGTCGCCAGAGCTCTAGACGTTGTGGGCGACCGGTGGAGCCTGCTGATCGTTCGGGAGCTGATCCTTCGTGGTCCTTGCCGGTACACCGATCTTCGACATGGGCTGCCCGGGATCGCGACGAACCTG
>Ga0075425_100001590_pt1 | contig 22275 bp, 21 predicted proteins | sample SoiMethybrSBSTD4_FD_75300 | JGI IMG/M metagenome (GOLD analysis project Ga0075425, IMG submission 75300) | Bulk soil microbial communities from a Populus tree surrounding site in Tennessee, USA - Soil MetaG P. TD hybrid SBSTD4 | ecosystem: Environmental > Terrestrial > Soil > Tree plantation... | reverse complement strand
GCCGCCGGCGGCGAATCCGACCGGCCGCTCACTAGACCGGCCGCCGGCGGCGAATCCGACCGGCCGCTCACTAGACCGGCCGCCGGCGGCGAACCCGACCGGCCGCTCACTAGACCGGCCGCCGGCGGCGAATCCGACCGGCCGCTCACTAGACCGTAAGCAAGCGCCCGTTACCCCTTTGTTTGACACGGGCACACATGTTCAGTAGGCTCCCATTTATGCAGGGGCTAACCGACAGGCAGCAGCAGGTACTCGCGTACATCCGGACTTCGATAGCGCACCGCGGCTATCCCCCGACGCTCCGCGAAATCGGCGCCCACATGGGCATCCGTTCCACCAACGGCGTCAACGACCACCTTCGGGCACTCGAGCGCAAGGGCTACCTCACGCGCGAGGACATGAAATCGCGCGCGCTGCGTCCGTGCGACGCCGACAGCCTGCCCGCTTCCGTACCCGCCAACGACGAGGAGGGGCTGGTCGAAATCCAGGTGCTCGGGCGGGTCGCGGCCGGCCTGCCTCTTTTGGCCGAAGAGAACGTCCTCGATACGGTCCGCATCGATCGCACGCTCGTGCGAGGAGGACGCGAGGTCTTTGGCCTGCGCGTGACCGGCGACTCGATGATCGACGCGGGCATCTTCAGCGGCGACTACATCTTCGTCAAAAAACAGCTCACCGCCCAACGCGGCGACGTCGTCGTGGCCCTCATCGGCGACGAAGCCACCGTCAAGTACTACTACCCCGAGCGCGACTACGTCCGATTTCAACCCGCCAACGCGCAAATGGCGCCCATCCTCGTCCGGGCGAGCGACTTCAAACCCACGATGCTCCTCGGCGTCGTGGTCGGCGTTTACCGACGACTGTAACGGGTGAAATGCGACGGCGCCGGAGGCGCGCGGGGTGGGTCCAGGGTGCTCGAAGGTCTCGAGGGGAATTTCGAGCGGCGCTACGTTGGCGTTGACGGCATCTTCGCACGCTTGATAGCGTCGGGCGGCGCATGAAAACACATCGCATCGGGCTCGCCGCGGTCGTTCTGTTCGCCGCGGCAGCAGTGCTCGCGGGTTGCGGCGGGGCGCTCTACGCCATTCAGGTGAACGGCGCCGCGAGCAAGGTAGCGCAGGCCAAAGAGCTCGGCGCCGAAAAGCTCGCCCCCTACGAGTACTATTACGCGAGCGAGCATCTGACGAAGGCGATGTCCGAAGCGGCCGAGGGTGACTACTCCGACGCCACGGAGTTTGCCGATGTCGCCGAAGAGTACGCGGACAAGGCCATCAAGCTTTCGAAAGAGGCCCACCGCGGGGCGGGCAGATGATCAAATACACGAAGGTTAGCCGCGCAGTCGCGCTCGTGGCGTTGCTCGGCCTCTCGACGTGTAACCAGGGCCCCGTCATGCGCGGCCAGATCGCCGGATTGAGCAAGCTCGCGAGCCAGGCCGAACGCAACGGCGCGATTCGCTGCGCACCGCGCGAGCTCGCTCTCGCCAAGGCTCATCTCAAGTTCGCCGAAGTCGAGCTCGATCAGGGCTTCGTCTCGCGAGCAAGCCATCATCTTTCCATCGCAGAGCCGAACGCGCACGCCGCCTACGATCTGTCTCCCCCAGAAACCTGCGCCGAGCGGGGATTGGTCATCGCAGCCCCACCGGAGGATCAAGACACCGACGGCGACGGCATCTTCGATTCGCGCGACATGTGCGTGCTCGAGCCGGAGGACAAGGACGGCTACCTCGACGGCGACGGTTGCCCCGAGCCGGACAACGATCTCGATGGGATCCTCGACACCACCGACAAGTGTCCGAACGACCCAGAAGATCCCGACGGTTTCGAGGACGCCGATGGTTGCCCCGATCCGGACAACGACAAGGACACCGTGCTCGACGTCGACGATCAATGCCCGAACGAGCCCGGTCCACCGGACGGCGACCGCCCCGGGTGCCCGCGCAAACCGGCGCTGGTCGTGGTCACCGACAAAGAAATCAAGATTACGCAGCAGATTCACTTCGAGTTCGACAAGGACATCATCAGGAAGGAAAGCTTCCCGATCCTCGACGCCGTCGCCGAGGTCCTGCAGAAGAACACGGAGATGCGCATCGAGATCCAGGGGCATACGGACAACAAGGGCTCGGCGCCCTACAATTTGAAGCTTTCCGATCGCCGCGCCGCATCCGTCCGAAAGTACCTCGTCGCCAAGGGCATCGGGCCGGACCGCTTGGTCTCGCACGGTTACGGTCTCAGTCGCCCGCTGGTCCCCAACGACACCGAGCAGAATCGGGCACTCAATCGGCGCGTCCAGTTCATGCGCACCGAGGGAGGCCAGACGCCGTAACGACGCCCCTCATCCCGAAGGAGCGCCGCCTCGGCGACATAAGTCCCGGCTGCCGGAAGGAGAGTTCCCGTGGATCGCCGTTTTCGTTGGCTCGCGCTGTTGGCCGTTGTTGGCGTCTTATTCTCGCCCTCTCTCGCAAAAGCGGCCCCGAAAGACGCGGCGGCGCTCAAGCTGGCCGACGACGCCATCAACGTCGACTACCTGGCGACGAACTTCGCCGAGGCCGAGAAAAAGCTGCGGGCCGGCCTCAAGATGTGCGGAACGAGCGCTTGCTCGGCGCAGACAGTGGCGCGGCTGCATCGCGATCTCGGCGTCGTGCTCGTCGCCGGGATGAGCCGCTTCGAGGACGGCAAGAAGGAATTCGGCGAGGCGCTGAAGGCTGATCCCAACATTGCCCTCGAAAAGGACTTGGTGACGCCCGAAGTCGACCAAGCGTTCCAGGCCGCCAAAGGAGGAGGCGGACCGACGCCTTCCAAGCCGCCAAAGTCTGGAGCGGAGGTGGGCGGAGACATGATCCACACGCCTACGGCCGAGCAAGCGGTTCTGACGCCGGTGCCCATCTACGTCGAGCTGCCCGACGGCGTGAACGCGGCGAAAGTGATCGCGCGGTACAAGGCGTTCGGCACGACCGACTGGAAGACGATCGAGCTCCGCAAGATGGGAAACGGCTATGGTGCCGAGGTCCCTTGCCAGGAGGTCGGAAGCGCGACCGGCGACCTCAGCTACTACGTCCAGGCAACCGATGCATCCGGCGACGTCGTGTCAACCAGCGGTTCTCGCAACGCTCCGAACAGGGTCGCCATCAAAAATGAGCTGACCGGCGAGCCGCCTCACCTTCCCGGCAAACCCCCCTCGGCTCAGTGCAGAGACAAGGCCGATTGCCCACCGGGCTTCCCGGGGTGCGTGTCCGGTAAAAGGAAAACGGGCGGCAGCAAGAGCTGGGGCGACACCTGCCAGAAAGACGTCGAATGCGGCGAGGGGCTGGCTTGCAAGAACGGGCAGTGCGAGACGGGCGAGAAGACCGACACGGGCGAGCAGGCGGAGAGACCGTGCGACACCAACGCCGATTGCGACGAGGGGGACACTTGCGGCTCCGACAAGGTGTGCGAGGGGACGGCGGGCCCGCTCAAGAAGTTGTGGCTCAGCGCGGGCCTGCAGCCGGACATCGCGTTCGTCAGTTCGCAAGACAACGTGTGCGGTAGCCTGAACAGCCTTCAGCCGAACAACATCAACTGCATTGGCGAGGACGGTGTCGAGTACGACGGCATTCCCGAAGATGGCGCCGTCGGTGATAAGCGAGGCAACGCCATCAAGGGAGGTCCGCACCTTTCGACGGTGCGCATCCACCTCGGCCTCGACTACTTGGTGGCCAACAACTTGTCGCTCGGCGCTCACCTCGGCTACGCGCTCGGCACCGCGCCGGGGCGCGCGATCTCCGCGTTGCACGCCGAGGCGCGCGCGACGTATTGGATCGGCAAAAATCCATTTCGGAAGACGTCTCTGCGCCCGTTCGTCGCAGTCGTCGCAGGGCTCGCAGAAATGGACGACAAGTTCACGGTCGCCATGCGCGAGTGCACGAGCGCCGAGTGCCTCAACGCCAAAAGGATCCAACAACCGCCCCCACCTCCGTCCTGTCCGAGTCTCGATGGAGGCCCTTGCTTGCCCGCGAGTCAAAGCCTGACGGTGTGGCGCAAGTCCGGCGGGGCTTTCGCTGGACTCGCAGCTGGGGTAATGATTCCCATCGGCCCCAAGCAAGGGGTCATGGCCGAGCTCAAGGTCCAAGGGTTGTTCCCCAATTCGGGCTTCGCAGTCTCGCCCTCCGTTGGGTACGCGTTCGGACTCTGACGGGCGAAGGGACAGAGCGATCGAATGAACATGGCCGGTCAACCTGGGCTCAGCCGGGGCCAGCACCCCGACTGGTTGGACTTGGCACAGCCACCTGGCGGCTACGGTCCGCCGGGGGGTGGACCTCCTGGAGGCTGGGGGCCTCCGCCGGGTGGCGCCCCGCCGGGTGGTTGGGGGCCTCCGCCGGGTGGCGCCCCGCCGGGTGGTTGGGGGCCTCCGGGAGGGCATCCTCCGGGTGGAGGACCACCAGGGGGTGGCCCTCCCGGAGCACCTCCAGGCGGCGCGCCACCAGGGGGGGTTCCACCCGGCGGCTGGGGGCCTCCAGGCGGTCCTCCGCCGGGGGGCGGCCCGCCGGGTTGGGGGGGTGGCTATGGCCCCCCTCCTGGAGGCTACGGCCCACCGCAAGGCTATCCGCCCGGGCCCCAGGGGCATGCGCCGCAAGGGTATCCGGGCACGCCTGCGCCAACGGGCCCCGGCGGACGGACATTCTCGCCGGGGGACGCAATCACCTTTGCTTGGGAACGCGTCAAGGCGGACCCGGGGACGATTCTCGCGGCCATCATCGTCGGGTTGCTCCTGTCCTTCGCGATCGCGTTCATCGTCTCGTTCGCCGTGAACTTGGTGAGTGTCGCCGTCGGCGTTGCAACCTCCGCGGCGGTCGGTCCCGGTCGCCACCACGTGCCCGATCCGGCAGCTGCGCCGTTTTTTCTGGGCATCGGGATCTTGAGCATCGTCTTGCACGCGGTCTCGGCGGTCGTGAACATCGCCGTCTCGGCGTTCTTCACGGCGGGTATCGCGAGGTTCTCGCTGAAAGTCGCTCGAGGCGAGCCGTACGCATTCGGGGACGTGTTCGCCGGCGGACCGTTTTTTCTCTCCGTCCTGGTTACTCACTTCATCGTCAGCATCGCGGTCGGGATCGGACTCGTGCTGTTGATCGTGCCGGGGGTTATTTTGGCTCTCGGCCTTTGCCTGGCCATACCCCTCATCGTCGACAGGAATCTCGGCCCGATCGAAGCGATGACCGAGAGCTGGAAGGTCACCGAGGGCAACAGGACCAACCTGTTCATCTTCTGGCTCATCGGCATGGCTCTCGTCGTCGCCGGCCTCTGCGCCTGCGGCATCGGCATCCTCTTGGTCGCCCCGCTGCTTTGGGTTGCGTTCTTGTACGTCTACCTCAGGCTGACCGGCCAGCCGGTGGCACAGATCGCCCGAGCTGCTTCATAACCGCCTGAAGGTCGTCCCATACTTCGCGTTTGGCGGCTGGGTTTCGCAGAAGGTAGGCTGGGTGAAACGTCGGCATGACCGGGATCGTGCGGTAGAGCTTCCACTGGCCTCGAAGGCGCGTGATACCCCCGCTCATCCCGATGAGCCCTTCCACCGCGGTGGCACCGAGAGCGACGATCACTTTGGGCGCCACCAGCTCGAGCTGCTCGCGCAGGTACGGTTTGCAGGCGGCCATCTCGTCGGGCTCCGGCTTGCGATTGTCGGGAGGCCGGCACTTGACGATGTTGCAGACGTACACGTCGTCGCGCGCAAAGCCCATGGCGGCGATCATGCGGTCGAGAAGCTGGCCAGCTTTTCCCACGAAAGGAAATCCCTGCCGATCTTCGTCCGCCCCTGGCCCCTCGCCCACGAAGCAGAGCTCCGCATCCGTGCTTCCACGCGCGAACACCGTCTGAGTGCGCGCCGAGTGAAGCCCGCATTTCGTGCAGCGCCGAACTTCGTCCGCGAGCTCGACGAGCCGGAGTCGGGTGGTTGCGTTCGACGGCGCCGTCGTGTTCGTGTTCGTGTTCGCGGTCGTGGTCGCGGTCGTGTTCGCGTTCGTGGTCGTGGTCGTGGTCGCGTTCGTACTCGTGCCAGCGACGGTGCTCCTCGGGTCCCCCTCGCCGCTTCCCGTGGCTCCTGTCTCCATTTGCCACTCCGCGTGCGCGCGCACCTCAACGGCCAATCGGGCCAGCTCCTCCCGCGGATTCAATGTCCCCCTCCGGGCCCGAGCGCGACCAAGTACCGCTCGGCCTCCAGCGCCGCCATGCACCCCGTCCCCGCCGCCGTCACCGCTTGCCGGAAGACCCAGTCTTGCACGTCGCCACTCGCGAACACGCCCGGAACGCTGGTCTGGGTCGTGCCGGGAACCGTCTTGACGTACCCGTTCGGGTGACGCTCGAGCTGGCCGGCGAAGAGCTCGGACAACGGCGTGTGACCAATCGCGACGAAAAGCGCAGAGACGGGAATCGTTTTCGAGGCTCCGTTCTTCGTGTTCTCGACCTCGATCGCCGTTACCCGATCTTCGGCGACGTCTTTGACGTCGCGCACCTCGTGACTTCGAAGGACCGAGATCCTCGGATTGGCGAGCACCCGCTCTTGCATTGTTTTGGAAGCGCGAAAATCCTCACGCCGGTGGATGAGAGTCACGTTGGGGGACAGCCCCGCGAGGTAGCTCGCCTCTTCCATCGCGGTATCGCCGCCGCCGACGACGGCGACCGGCTCGCCCCGAAAGAGCGGTCCGTCGCAGACGGCACAGGCCGAAACACCCTTGTTCTTGAGCTTGTCCTCGTTCGGCAGCCCGAGGTAGTTGGCTCGCGCGCCGGTCGCGATGATGATCGTTTTCGCAAGCGTCGGCTCGGCGGCGTCCCCCACCCATACCTTGAACGGCGGTTTCGAGAGGTCGACCTTCGTCACGTCGGCGGTGACGATCTCGGTCCCCTGGTGCTCTGCCTGATCGCGAAATCGCCGCATGAGCTCGTGTCCCGTGATCTTCTCGGGAAAGCCGGGGTAGTTCTCCACGTCGGTGGTGAACATGAGCTGACCGCCTGGGATGAGCCCTCCGGCGTTGAAGCCCTCGATGCAAAGCGGCTTGAGATTCGCCCGCGCCGCATAGATACAGGCCGTGAGCCCGGCGGGACCAGAACCGATGATGACGACATTCCGCGCGTCCATGAAGCTTCTCGTAGCACATCGCAAATCCGAGAGGATTCGCGATCGCGCGGAGCGACCTACTCTCGAACGGGGCTCGCCTTGAGCGCCGCTTTTCCTTCCTTGACGTAGACGCTAAACTTCACCGATTTGCACGCGTGGCGCTGCAAGAGCTGGTCGCGGTTCTTGCGCAGCGTGTTCTTGAATTTCTCGAAGCTGATGCCGTCGGTCGGCTCGCCGCAGTCTTTTTTCAGGCGCACGAATTCTTCGTACACCCGCTTCCATTCGGCGGCCTCGTCTTCGACCGGCGGAGGACGCCCGGTGTCGCGGTCAGCCGAGAGCTGGCCGAGGATCTCGCTCGGCACCTGACTGACGACCGTCTCCTCATCGTCTTCGTCCGACGAGAAGTTCGCGCGTGGGGGCGCCGCTCCTCCGCCTCCTCCTCCGAACGGAACGGGACCTGGCGCGGTGGCTGGCCTTCCCGCGGCGGGTGTCGGCTTGGGCGGAGAAGGCGCAGGCGCTGCGCCGGCCGGTGGCGGCGCGAGCGGGGGGGCGGGCGCGGCAGGGGCGACGCCCACGAGCGTGGGAGAGGGGGGCTTGCCCATCAACGGGCGAGCGGGCTTGGGGGCGCCCGGGCCGGGCGCAACCCCCGGAGGGGGAGCCGGCGCTGGCGCCGCAGCCGCAGGTGACGGAGGGACCGGGCGCGGTGGGGGAAGCGGGCCGCCACCAAGCTGGGGAAAGGCCGCCGGGCGCGCGGCTGGGGGGCTGATGGGGGTGGCGGCGCCGCCCGCAGCGTTTGCGGGGGTCGCGATATGGTCCGAAGAGGGTGAGTCGTGAGGGATCGAAAAGGCGCTCATCGAGGGCTGTACCGGCATCGGACCCAGGACGGCGTCGAGATCGGCCGCCCGCCTCGGCGCACCCCCCTTCGCAAGCACTTTCTCGGTACCATCGTTCAGGTCGCTGGCGATCTGGCGATAGACGCCGCCAAACTTGCTCGGCGTAAGCTGGTCGCTTTGCCCCTTGGCGAACCGCTCGGCCTCGATGCGAAAGACGTGCAGCGGCCGCGTATGCTCGAGAAAACTGAAGCCGAGCCCGAAGCCCGCCACGAGGAGTGAAATCAGAACGATGAGGGCGAGCGGCACTGCGTGCTTGTCCTTGTCGTCGGCGTTGCGCAAGAAACCGAACGGCGATCCGATGAGATGCGCGGTGCGCGCGACCGCATAGCCGGCGCCGACTTCCCATGCTTCACCGACCAAGCGCGCGTACACGACGCCTAGATCGTCGTGAAGCGTTCGGACGTCGCTGAAGCCTTTCTCCTTGTACGTCGGATCGCCTTCGAGCCCTTTCAGGTCGGTCGTGATCGTGTCGAGCTGCGCGGTGTCGAACCCCTCCGGCGCTCCCGACGAAACGCGGGCACCGTTCGCATAAAACCCGATGGCGGCACCGGTGCGCTTCGAAAGCTCACGGGCGAAGGTGTCGTCGAGAATACGAATGCCGACGATGGCGCCGGCGGGCATTTGGGTCACGTCGTGCTCGACCGGTCTCGCAACGACACGGTAGATGCGACCGCCGAGCACCCACGAATCGTCGCGGACCCATCCGTGGAGCGCGTCCGCGACGACCGGATAGCCGCCAAGCTCGAAATTCTCGATGCCGCTCGCCTGGTCGAACCCCATCTGGGCAACGACGCGCCCCGCCTGATCGACCGCGAACAGCGCGTCGAACTTCTGCTCTGCGGGGACCGAGTTGAACTGCTTGCGCAGCGCCACCCTCACTTTTTCCTTCGACTCGGAGGGTATCTTCTCGGCCGAGGCGCTCGACTTGGCCAGGTGCGTCCGGATGTCGTCGTCGAGCGCGGGAACGATGAGCGATATCGATCGCTTGCGGGCGTCGTCGCGGAGGTAAGAAGCGACGACCTGGCTGTCGCCGGCGAGCGCTTCGCCCATCGCCCGAACGCTCGCGCGGTCGTACATGGTGGTCGACAGAAAGAGCACGAACAACACCGCCCCGAGGGCGACGGCCATCACGACGTACCAGAAGCGCGAGAGGAGCATCCTAGTCCCTTTCCCCGGCGACAGCTCCGGCGTCGAGTTTCGAGCTCACCCCCTCGGCGACGGGGAGAGCCAAGTCGACGACAGCCCCGGCCAGCGTGAAGGTCTTGGGTGTGCCGACCGGATTGCCCGCGAAGAACACTTTCAACGTGTACTCGCCGGGCGAAAGCTGGGGGATGAGGAATATGCCCTGCACCGTGGGGTAGGCGATGGCAGCAACGTTCGGCTCGACCACGACCCAGCTTCGCACGCTCGGCGACAGCTCGTCGCGAATCTCGTACCGGCCGGGGCCGGGTGCCGTCCAGTCGCGCGCCCCGAGCGCCGCCGTTTCGCCCGGCGGAAACGTCGTTTGGCCGACGCCGTAGAGCTTGTGGGCGAATGGATCGCGGTTCTCGAAATGAAGACGCGTCCCCGGCGCGACCACCACCGTCACCGGGGTGGTTCGGCCGCCACCGACCGTGATGAGGAGCGGCAGCGCCGGCGGCTGCTGCGCGGACGATGCGAGGGCTGCGAGGCAGACTTCTTTCGGCGCATAGGCGTAGAGATTCCGAAATTCGGCGCGCACCGTCGGCGAGGGCTCGCGCCACGAGAAGCGGTGCGAGCCGACGTCTTTGGCTTCGTGCCATACGGGGTTCAAGAGCTTCTCGATCCCGAGAAGCTTTCCTTTCACCTGCCCCCCGAACGCGACGGCGGGCACGCTCAAGCCGAGACAGAGAGCAGCGAGCGCGCGCAGCGGGTGGCGTTGGACGGAGATGGCTGACCAGAAAGCCTTTGACGGGGATCGTTCGGGCATTGGAAGGACCGTACACAACCCGGCGGGCCTGTGTAAATTGCGGTGTTTACCTACCGCGGAGCCTAGGGGCGAAGGCCCATTCTGCGGGCAACGCCATCTCGGTACGCGAGCCACGCGCGGTGAGCCTGCCCGACCGCGTCGGCAACGTCGGTCGCCGCCGCCGGATCGGCAGGAATGTGCCGAAATAGCACGTCCCAAGCGTCCCTTCGGTGGGCCCCTTCCACGGCCCGGTGAGCGCGCGCGAGACGCATGGCCTCGGGCGGGCACCCATAAAAACGGACCATGGGATGGCCGAGGACGACCTCTTCGATGGGCGGCTCGGGGCGCCCGCCCGCCCGCTCCTGTCGCTCGTGGACGCTCCCCTCGACGAAAATCGTGATGACGGCGCCTCCCACGAACCAGGGGGACGACCCGCTCGAGCGGTCGAGCAACGCCCGATAGGCGATCGCCTCCGGCTCGAGCGGACCGGCAGTCACCATGCTTCGGGCGATTCCGAGCCCATCCATCATCTCGAGGAACAGCTCGGGGTGCGAGACGCCGAAGGAGTAGTGACCGGTCTGCTCTTCGTCGATGTTGCGCGCGAGCGCCGCGCGCGCGTCGTCGGGCGGGCCCTGCCCGAGCACCCGCGCGAGAAGCACGGGGAAATCGCGCACGTATGTCAAAAACTCGTGCCGGAAATGAACCGCGAGCTGTTCTTTGGTGAGCCCGGGACGCGTGAAATGCTTCCAGGCCCAGTGATCCTTCCGGTCCATGATGCAGAGCAGCTCTTCTTGCAGGTCGTCGTGCACGGCTCGGATTCCACCCCTCTCGCGCCTTTCAGCGCTGGTCGAGCGGAACGTAGTTCGCCTCGGTGGGCCCCGTGTAGATTTGCCGCGGCCGACCGATCTTCGCCGACGACTCGGTCATTTCTTTCCAGTGCGCGATCCACCCGGGCAAGCGCCCGAGCGCGAACATGACGGTGAACATGTTGGTGGGAATTCCGAGCGCGCGGTAGATGATTCCGCTGTAAAAATCGACGTTCGGGTAAAGCTTTCGCTCGATGAAATACGGGTCCGAGAGCGCAGCCGCCTCGAGCTGGAGGGCGATGTCGAGCAGCGAATCCTTGACGCCCAGCCGAGCGAGAGTGCGGTCGCACGCGCTCTTGATGATCTTGGCGCGCGGATCGTAGTTCTTGTAAACGCGGTGGCCGAAACCCATCAGGCGAAACTGCGAATGCTTGTCCTTCGCCAGTGCGACGAATTTCTTGACGTCGCCACCGTCGGCCTGGATGCGCTCGAGCATCTCGACGACTTCCTGGTTTGCGCCTCCGTGCAGAGGTCCCCAGAGCGCGCAGATGCCGGCGGCGATCGAGGCGAAGAGGTTGGCCTGCGAGCTTCCGACCAGCCGCACCGTCGAGGTGCTGCAGTTCTGCTCGTGGTCGGCGTGCAGGATGAGTAGCAGGTTGAGCGTGCGGACCGCTTCTTCGTCGATCATGTACGGCTCGGCGGGGACCGAGAACATCATGTTGAGGAAGTTGGCGCAGTACGACAGGGAGTTATGCGGGTAGACGAAGGGTTGACCGATCGACTTTTTGTACGAGAAGGCCGCGATCGTGCGCGCCTTGGAGAGCATGCGAGCGATGGTGATGTCGAGCGCCTCGGTGTTTCGGACGTCGAGCGCCTCGGGGTAAAAGCTCGACAAGGAGCAGACCATGGCAGACAGGATGGCCATGGGGTGGGCGGTGCTCGGGTAGCCGTCGAAGAACCGCTTCATGTCCTCGTGCAAGAGCGAGTGGCGCGTCAGCAGATTCGAAAAACGCATGAGCTCGTCGCGAACGGGGAGGTGGCCGTAGATGAGTAAATAGGCGGTTTCGACGAAGGTCGAGTGCTCGCCGAGCTGCTCGATGGGGATGCCGCGGTAGCGCAGGATCCCCTGTTCTCCGTCGAGGTAGGTGATGGAGCTCGTGGTCGAGGCGGTGTTCATGAACGCCGGGTCGAGCGTCACGAAGCCGGTCTTGGTCCGGAGCTGGGCGATATCGACCGCTTTCTCGCCCTCGGTTCCCACGACGACCGGTAGCTCGAGCGAAGTGCCGTTCAGGTTCAGTTGCGCTCGATCTGCCACGCTAGAAGCCTCCTTCGGACGCGCCTTCCATCCTTCGCCGAACATACCATACCCGATTGCTCGTTGGCTTCGTGGCACTCACGATCGCACGAGCCGCGGCCGCCGACCGGTTCCATCAGAAATACGCAACGTATTTTCGACCAATGGCACTACGCTACGCGGATGAAGATGAAGGCGCCTCGGCTTTCGGGGCCACGGCTCACCGTGGCCCGCTTCGCGGCAGAGACCCCAGCGTCGAGCAGCTTGGTGCGCCAGTTTTTCTGGCGGGCGCTCGGCATCGACGAGCTCGCCAAGATCCCCGAACGTTCGCGTGGCGACCTGCCGCTCGGCCACCCACCGATACAAGCCCGGAAGGAGCGGCGACAACCGGCCGGAGACCTGCCACTCCCGTCGACGACGGGTTGGCCGCGGAGGGCTTCCGACTACGGCGCGGCCTTCGCGACAGGGCGGACCACGCCGCGGCAGGTCGCCGAACGCGCTCTCGCCGAACTTTCGCGCTTCGCCGAGCAAAGGCCGACGATGAACGTATTGGCCGCTTCGGATCGTGCGCGAACGCTCGCCGAAGCGGAGGCGTCGACGCGCCGGCACGCGGACCACAAGTCGCTCGGTCCGCTCGACGGCGTGCCGTTCCTGGTCAAAGACCAGCATGACGTGGCCGGGCTGCCGACGACGCTCGGCGCACCCGCCGATCAGCCGCCCGCGGAGCGCGACGCGACGCTGGTGGCGCGGCTTTGCGCGGCGGGGGCCATCTTTCTCGGCAAGACCGTTCTGACCGAGTGGGGGCTCTCACCCGTAGGAGCGAACGTCAAATTCCAGATGCCGCACAATCCGTTCGACACGACCCGCGCCGCAGGCGGTTCGTCGACCGGGTCGGCGGTCGGCGTCGCACTCGGGCTCTGCCCGCTCGCAACGGGGGGCGACGGAGGGGGCTCGATCCGGGTGCCCGCGGCCTTGAATGGCATCTTCGGGATCAAGCCGACGTTCGGACGCGTGAGTCGCGCGGGCGACGGGTTTCACGAATCGGTCGCGGCGGTCGGGCCACTCGGCGCCTCGCCCGCGGACCTCGCTCTGTTCCTCGACGCCGTGGCGGGACGGCCCGATCCGGACGACGAGCTCACCAGCCAGGCGCCCGCACCTCCGAGTGGAGGCTTCGTCGCGAGCGCGCGGGGCGACGTGCGCGGCATGATCATCGGCGTCGACGAGGACGAATGGCGGGACGCATCGGCGGACATCCAGGCTGCCGGCCAGGCCGCGCTGCGCGCGCTCGAGCGACGAGGTGTCGCGCTTCGACCGGTGAGAATCACGCTGGCGCCCCATGCTGCCCGGATCGGTTTCCTCTCCATTGGAGGGGAGGCGATCGCCTACCAGCGCGCCCATTGGCTTCAGCATCGCGACCGGATGAGCGACGACTTGCGGCTCTCGTTCGCCACCCTCTCCGGCGTCAGCGCGCTCGAGTACCTCGACGCCCAGCGCCTTCGTCGGGGTCTTGCGCTCGAGGTCGCAGAGGCGCTGAGAACCGTGGATGCGTTGGCGTTGCCGTGCACGGCGGCGGCCGCGCCTCGGTACGACGAGCGCGACGCTGAAGCTCCCTTCGCCGACGCGGTTGCGCTGAACGCGCTCTGTCGCTTTGCGTTCCTCGCCAACCTGACCGGATTGCCCGCCGCCGCAGCACCGGTCGGCGCCGACCCGGCTGGCTTGCCCATCGGGCTTCAGCTCGTCGGTGACGCATGGGGCGAGGCGACGCTCCTCGCCTTGCTCGGGGATCTCGAGCGCGAACAAATCGCGCGCGTCCTCCCTCCTCCTCAAGCCGTCGACCTTCTCGCGTGAACACCCGTCAGGGGTTGGGCGTGCGGCGAAAAGCGACGGCCACCAGCGCGAGCGCGAGGACGAGAACGACGGTCGTGCCCCACCGGCCGAGCAGCGGGGCGGCGAGCGCGAGCATCGCGAGGATCGACGCGGGAACGGACGCTCGGTACGCGCGAAGCGCGGCTTCGTCCGTACCGCGCACGATCGGCCCGATAGTCGATAGAAGACCGAGGAGCGCGCCCGCCATCATCGTGCTCTTGGACACCGGGTCCGGCAACGAGCCGACCGCGTAGGCGGCGATCGCGATTGCGATGATCGCGACCCCTCGCACCGCTGCGCTGGCCCGAACCGACAGTGCGACGGCGAGCGTGAAATACCCGGCGGCGCGATCGCCGGGTCGGTCTTTTTCGTAGTTCGACTGCAGGTACCAAGCGCCGATCGTGCCGACGAACAAAAAGCTCCGCCAAGCGGCCATTAGCTCGCGCGCGAATGATCCGACCCCCGAAGGACGGGGCGGCAACGCCGCACAGGCCCCGATCGCCGCCGCCAGCGCCATCAAGACCCCGAGCGCGACGTTGCCGAGGAGTAGCCTGCGCTTGGTGCCGTTGTAAAAGATGATCAACGTCGCCGCGGCGATCGCGAGAATCCAGGCATGCGGGTGGACCAGAGCGGTGCCGACCGCCAGCGCGATCCCGAGCAGGGTTGCAAAAACGAGCGTCGGGCCGGCGGGCAGACGGCCGGCGGCGATGGCGCGATCCGGAGCGTTCACCGAGTCGGCTTGCCGATCCAGAAGATCGTTGAGGAGCTGCCCGACCCCCCAGCCGAGCCCCGCGATGAACGCGGCGAGCACGATGCGAGGCGATGGAGTGGCGGCGACGGCGGACGCGCCCGCGAGCACTGCGATGCTGGATAACGCAAAGAAGTGAGGGCGAAGCGCCAGCGCGAGCTCTAGGGCGAAAGTCCGGAGCGGCACCTCGAGTAGCGCGGCTTCTCCTCGGAGCACCCGGCGCGCGTATTCTGTCCCGCATAGAGCGAGGGATCGGTATCCGGTCGGATGCATTCGCTCAGCTTAGCGAAATTGTTTCTTCGACGAGGCGCGTAGGTTTTGCATGGCGATGAGGTGGCATGCCGGGTGCTCGGCCCGTCAGGCGTCCTCCGTGTGCGCCTCCTTTGGGCGTACGCCGGTCGGCGCGTCAGGAGCAGGCGAATGAACACGTACATGGAAGGCGTGCGCGACGCCCTCACCCGCGTTGGGCTCGTGCACAGCTCGACATCCGCATGGATGACGGGATTCGCGATCGGCGCGGGCATCGGCCTCGTCTCGGGAGCCGCGGTGGCACTGCTGCTCACCCCGACCAATGGGCGCGAGATGCGGCGTGAGATCGGTTCGAGGGCAAAGCGCTTGGCGGAAAAGACCCAGGGCGCGCTCTCCGACGTCACCGACACGGTGAAGGACACCGTGAAAGGTAAGCTGAGTCAGGTCGAGGGTCATCGCGGGCACAACGAAGTGACCGTGAGGTGATGCCGCGTAAAGCCAGGCGGGGCCCCCCAAGGAGCCGAGGGCTCGGGGGGGCCCAACTTGGTTTTCGACTTCGTACGGTCGATAGCGCCGTCCCTGAAAAACGACTCCTGAAGACCCTTCAGACGTTGGGCGTCGGTGTTTCGTCGACCGCGTGTTCGTCGTTGCCGTTGTTGGCCCCGTTGTCGCTTGCGCTTGCGCCGTTGTCGACCGCTTCCTCCGCAGGCACGTGCTCACCGTAGGCGGCGAGCTTCGTATAGAGACCCCGCCGGCTGATGCCGAGGATTCGAGCCGCGCGCTGCTTGTTGCCGTCGGACACCTCGAGCGTCTTGATGATGAGCATGCGCTCGGCTTCCGCGAGAGGGGTACCGACCGGAATCCGAAGCACGAGCGGATGGTCATCCGCGTTGGACGCGCCCGGCGCTGCGCGAGCCGCGACGGCTTCAGGAGCCGACGGTGGCGTGGGCGGAGTCGCGGGAGATGCGTACGAGACGGGAGGGGTTGGGGGCGGCTCCACGGCCGGCGGTGCGTCCGCCGCCGCGGACCCTTCGGCGAGCTCGGGGGCGGGCGGCGGCATGTCGGACATGGGGGCCGGATGCGAAGCGGGGAACGGCGCCGAAGTCGGCGAACGCTCGACCGACCCTTCGGGGCGCGGGCCCCGCTGGTGGGTGGGCAGGCGCGTCGAGATGAACTGGATCTCCTCCGCGTGGACAACTTCGCGCTGGGCGAAGACGGCGGTTTGCTCCATCACGTTACGGAGCTCGCGAACGTTGCCCGGCCACCGATGCCCGAGCAGCCGCTCGAGCGCCTTGTCCGAAAGGCAGCGGGCGGGCGTGCCGTAGCGCTTTGCGAAGAATCTGAGAAAGCGTTCGGCGATGGGGACAACGTCCTCGGCGCGCTCGCGGAGCGGCGGAATCGCGATCGTGAACACATTCAGCCGGTAATAGAGATCTTCTCGAAATTGGTTTGCCTCGACCAAATCGATCAGATCGCGGTTGGTAGCCGCGATGATCCGGACGTCGGCATCGCGCTCCTTGTTGGCGCCGACGCGGGTGAACCGGTAAGTCTCGAGCACGCGAAGCAGGCTGATTTGGGTCGACAGGTCCATCGTCCCGACCTCGTCGAGGAAAATGGTGCCACCCGATGCAGCTTCGAACTTTCCTTCTTGCGAGCTGAGCGCGCCCGTGAAAGCGCCTTTTTCGTGCCCGAATAGCTCGCTGGCCACGAGCTCTTTGGGGATAGCCCCGGTGTGGATGGGAACGAATGGCCCCTGGCTGCGCCGGCTTCGGTTGTGGAGGCCCCGGGCCACCAGCTCTTTGCCGGTGCCCGACTCGCCGACGATGAGGACAGGGGCGCCGGTGGGCGCGACCCGCTCGATGCGAGCGAAAACTTCACGCATGCGCTGCGAGCCCCCCACCATTCCCTCGAAAACGGTCGGTCGGGATGGCAGATTCTCGTCGTCCCCCACCTCTCGGACGTCGTCAGAGCGGAGCAGCTCCTGCACCAGGGTCACGAGCCGCATCGGGTCGATCGGCTTTTGGAGGTAGTCGGTTGCGCCGAGTTTGAGTGCCTCGACAGCTGACGCGACCGACCCCTCGCCGGTGATGAGGACGACGGCGGGCGGCGTCTCAACCTGACGGAGCTGGCGGATCAGATCGATGCCGCTCGCTGCCGGCAGGTGAAGGTCGGTCACGACCAGATCGACCGGATGTCGACGGAACACTTGAAGAGCCTGTTCGGCGGACTCGGCCGTCGTCACCTCCATGCCGAGGGGGGTGAGCATCGCGCGTAGAAGGGCCACCTGGTCGGGCTCGTCGTCGACGAGGAGGACCCTCCCGGCCGGAGGCTGGGGTGCTGTCCGTTCTTCGGCTTCTGTCATTGGATGAGCTCGATCCTTTTGTGTGTCAGAACTTCACAGACCACGAGGTCCATACCATCCCCCCCCGATAGGCAGCAAGGTCCGGACCGCCCGCTCAGGACGGTCGTCCTATACAAGTGTTTCGTACGGGCACAGTTCGCCCGACGGAAAGGGGAATGGTCTTTGCGTCAGCACGCGCCACCCCGCACGGGATGGAGAGGAGATGCGCCGTGGCTGAGTCCGAACGAAAATCCGAGAGCACCAACGGACACACCCCCAAGTACGTTCCCGCGTTGCAGGCTGTCGCACACACCGCAGGCGAGGTTCGAAGACTCGACCGAGAGCTCATGGAGCGGGTTCGCGAGCGCCCCCTCGCGTCCGTCGCCGTTGCGCTCGCGACCGGTTACTTGATCGGGCGAATCTTCTCGCGCTGGGGCTAAGTCGCTAAAAATACGTTGCTAAACCGAGGGGGGACGGGTTGACCGTCCCCCCTTTCGCTTTTTGCCCGGCGTCGACATGAAGGTCAGCTGCTTTCACTCTGTCCGGCGGCGAGGTGACCGCCAGCCGCCCGGCAGCGAGGGTGATCGCTAGCCGCTTTCGCTTTTCGCCGGGCGACGGTGCCGTCAGCCCGCTTCACTTTTTGCCCGGCGACGAGGTGTCGTCCGCTTGGTCGCTGGTCTGTCGCTTTCGAAAGCCTCGCTGGCGACCCGCATGACCTGGTCGACGATCTGACGTGACAGCGCCGGGCCACCCGCCGCAAGACCCAACCGAATCAGGCGGCGCGGGGTGAGACCGCCGCCGAGGATGAACCCGGCTGCGGCGGCGATGCCGAGAGCGGCGTGCGGCTGCTCTTGAACGAATTCCACGATGGTTTCACGGGCTCGCTCGGCCAGCTCGACCACGTTGTTTTCGAGCTCGCTGGCTCCCGTCGCCTCGATTTCCGTCGTTGGGTCCTGGTTCATGGTCCGGGGGCACAGCACCGTGCGTGCCAGCTTCGTACGCGCAAGATACGCACGCCCTTTCCTGGTTCGGCGCGATCGGTTCGACGCCGCGTCGTTCGAACGAGGTGTTTACGGTGCCGCTGGCCAGCGAGTTGCTTGACGAGCGAAGGTGCACACACGCGAGCTTACGGGGCGGGTTCTCGATGGCAAGTACGTTCTCGGTCCTGTGATCGGGCGGGGCGCGATGGGGCGCATCTACCGAGCCAAGCAGATCTCGCTCGAGCGCGAGGTGGCGATCAAGGTCTTGAACCCTGGGTATTCGAACCACCCCGAGGCGATCGCGCGGTTCCGACTCGAGGCGCGCGCAGCCAGCCGCATCCGTCATCCCGGCATCGTGACGATTCTCGACTGGGGCAAGGACCCCGACGGCCTGCTTTACCTCGTGATCGAATACCTGCCCGGTCGCGACCTGTTCGACCTCGCGCAGAAGGAGGCGCCGATCGAATCGGCGCGTATCGCGCGGCTCATGCAGCAGGTCGCGCTCGCCCTCGCGCACGCACACAGCGAGGGGGTGATTCATCGCGATCTCAAACCGGAGAACCTGCGCGTGCTCGAAGATCCAGCTGCTCCGGTCGCTCAGCGCGAGCGGGTGAAGATCTACGATTTTGGCGTGGCGCACGTAACGCAAGGCCTCGCGCGCGTGTTGACGCAGGTGGGCGTGCTGGTCGGAACGCCTTATTACATGAGCCCCGAGCAAGCCGCGTCGGCGCGGGTGTTGCCTCAGAGCGACCTCTACTCTTGCGGCATCATCATGTTCCTCTTGGCAACTGGAACGCTCCCCTTCGTGGCACCCTCCCCTGTCGACGTGGCAGCGATGCACCTGAAGAAGCGACCTATTCGGCCGTCGGTGATAAACCCCGATATCGATCCGCGGCTCGAAACCATCATTCTGTGCTGCCTGTCGAAAGACCCTTGGCTGCGGCCGGCGTCGGGCGCGGAGCTCGCCGCCATGCTCGACCCAATCGCGTCGCCTCTCGCGCCCGCGAGCCCCGGCGCCGATGCGCGTCGTGAGCGCCATGGCCGAGGACCGTCCCGCTTCATGACCGCTTGGGCCGTCGGCGCCACGGCCGCGCTCATTGCCGTCGTCGGGGCGCAGTTGGGGCACGGCGGCGTGCGCGGCGTGGCTTCTGCTTGCACATCGCCCCACTGCGCGCCACCGACGCGCCCGGCCGTTGCGCCGGTCGCGACCCCACACGGCGATATCATGAAGCCGGAGATAGTGGAGCGACCCGTCCGGACGGGCGCGAATCCGCCGGAGGTACAAGGTGCGCCGGTCGATCTCGGGCGCATAAGACCCTTCGACACGGCACCCTCCGTCCTTGGCCCCACTTCGGTGCCCCCCGGCGAAAAATTGTGAACGATCCCACCGCTCATCGTTGGGGCAAAAGTTTGCATGAGCGCTCTCGAAGGGAGAGTCGCACGTGCGGGTTTTACAAAAAGGTCAACTTTTGGCTCGACTGTCGGCGATTAGGAAACTGCCCGACCGGTTGAGGGCCATCTGGCACGGGGCCCCTCCTCCTTTCGACCCTTCGGAGCAGCTCGAGCCGCTGCGTCTCGAGAGCGACGACGGGCTCGAACGCAGCGAGGGGTGGCTGCTCAGCGTTCGCAAGCCGGTCAGCGGGAACGATCCGCTTTTGGTCGAGATTGGATCGGAGCGAAGCGCTCCACCGTGGCGCCGATCCTCGCCCCCGTCCGGGCGCGCCTCGCCGGTTCCGAGTGCGGGGTCGACCAAGCGGGACATCCTCGTCGTCGATGACGAACCGGAGACGCTCGCTCTCGTCGCCGAAGCGCTCGAGAACGAGGGATATCGCGTCCGGCGCGCGACGGGAGGGCGCGAAGCGCTCGCCCGCGCGGCCGAGTCGCCACCGGACGTCGTCGTCGTCGATCTCATCATGCCCGAGGTGGGGGGCGAGGACGTGTGCGCCGCGCTGCGTGGCGATCCGCGGTACTCGGAGACTCGTGTTCTCGTCCTGTCGGCCGCCGAGGACACCCGGATGGTCGCAGCCGCTTGCGATGCGGATAGCGCCGTCAACAAGCCCTTCACGACGGAGCTCCTGGTGCGCGAGGTGCGCCGGCTGACGGAACCATGAACAGGATCAGCACCCCGCCGCCCGAAATGGACGTCGCCCCGGAGCTCGGCCAGAGCTGGACGCACGACATGAGGGGACCGATCAGCGTCATACGCGGGCACGCTCGCCTGCTCGCCCTTGGCAAAAGAGGGAACCTCACCGAAAACCAGCGACGCTCGGTCGAGGCGATCGAAAAGCAGGTGCACAAGCTCGAGCTATTGCTCGGGGAGCTCGACAGCATCAACGGCGCCGACGGGCCGGGCGCTCCGGCCCTTTCTGGTGTTTTCCAGGCCGACTCGCTGTCGCCTCCACGGATCCTCATCGCGGACGACGATGAGGACTTGGTGGCGCTTTTGCGCGAGCTTTTGGCCGGCCGCTACACGCTCCGTTTCGCGAAGGACGGCCGAGAGGCTCTCGCAAGCCTCCGATCGGAAGCATTTCATCTCGCGATCATCGACCTGCACCTGCCGGTGCTCGACGGTTTCGAGCTCGTGTCAGCGCTCCGCGCGGCGTCGCTGCCGTGGACCCCAGCGCTGATGTTCTTGTCGGCGGAATCCCACTCGCACACCAAAGTGCGAGCGCTCGCGCTCGGCGCCGTGGACTACGTGACCAAACCCTTCGACCCGGAGGAGCTCGCCGCGCGCGTTGCGCGGATCATCGCCAGCGTCACCCACGAGGCGAGCCTGCGTGCCGATGCCATGACCGACCCGCTGACCGGACTTGCGAACTACAGGAGCCTTGCCGAAAGCCTCGACCGGGAGATCGAGCGCGCGCGGCGGTACGGACAGCCGCTCTCGCTCATCACGCTCGACCTCGACCACTTGAAGGCCATCAACGACGAGCACGGCCACGACGCGGGCGACGACGCCATCCAGCTGGTCGCGCAGGTGCTAAAGGGCGCGGTTCGAAGCTTCGAGATCGTGGCCCGTCAGGGAGGCGACGAATTCGCCGTGCTGCTGCCCAATACCAACGCCTCGGAGGCGGCGCGCCTCGCGAAGAGGCTGCGGGCGCAAGTCGCGTCGCAGAGCGCACACGGGGTGACGCTCTCGGCGAGCATAGGTGTCGCCGCGCGCGACAGGGAGCATGACCTCGATGCGAAGAGTCTCGTCAAGGCGAGCGACGAGGCGCTCTACCGCGCGAAATACGCCGGCCGCAACCGCGTCGAGGTCGACGCCTCTTGAGCGCCGGCTGTCCCCGCCGGGGTCGTCATCCGTACTTCTCTCGAAGCTGCCGCGCCGCCACGCACATGTTTCGAAGCTTGGCGTAGGCCTCGTCGACCGGAATGTCGGCCGCGTTGCCGGGCGCAAATCCGCAATCGGGAGCTAGAACGATTCGCTCTTTGGGCACGTGCTCCATGGCTTGCTCGACGCGCGACACGATGACCTCGGGCTTGTCGATGATTTCTCCCCGACAGTCGACGCATCCGAGACCGATCTTGAATCGCTCCGGCAGGTCCTCGAGGCAGCGCACGTCACCAGCGGCCGGAATCGTGAACTCCATCATGAGCTGATCCACTTCGAGACGCCGGAGCGGCTCCATGATGGCATCGTAAGATCCCTCTCCCACCCAACCCCTGCGCCCCTTGTTGCGCCGGCAGAGGTGCACGGCCGTCGTGACACCACGAACACCGGACACGACGCGGTTGATGAGATCGACACAGTGCATCGCCTCGCGATCGGGATCGGCGAAGCCGCCACGCACGACGGGATCGACGAACAGGCAAAGATGCGGATCGTCGAGCTGCACCGTGTGAACGCCGGCGTCGCGGAGGCGAACGAGCTCGCCTCGCAGAATGGGTACGAGCGCGTCGGCAAACGCCTCGCGCGTCGGGTAGGCTCTTTGCGAGAGCTTTTCGTCCCACATACGGACGCTCAGCAAGTAGGGGCTGGGGAGCGCCACCTTGAGGCGACGGGTCGCGTGGGCCAGAGCGAAGCGCGCGTCCTCGGCGAGAAGCCCCGGATGCATCGGGCGCACCTCGCCCGTCACCACGTGCCAGTACTT
>Ga0075425_100001589_pt1 | contig 22277 bp, 25 predicted proteins | sample SoiMethybrSBSTD4_FD_75300 | JGI IMG/M metagenome (GOLD analysis project Ga0075425, IMG submission 75300) | Bulk soil microbial communities from a Populus tree surrounding site in Tennessee, USA - Soil MetaG P. TD hybrid SBSTD4 | ecosystem: Environmental > Terrestrial > Soil > Tree plantation... | reverse complement strand
GGGCCTTCCACGTTCCAGTGGAAGTTGTGCGTCTTGAGGTAAAGCACGTAGGTGTCGGCGAGCAGATGCGATAGCCCTTCGGCAATCGCCGCGCGGTCTTTTGTCGAGATGCCGGTGTCCATCACGCCTCCACCGGGGATTGGGATTCCAATGTGACCGCGACGGCATGGACGACCGCGGCGATGCGCACCGCAGCCTGGATCTGCTCGGTCGTGACGCCGGCCTGGCGCAGCACGCGCTCATGCGCCACCAGGCACTTGCCGCAGCCGTTTACCGCCGACACGGCGAGCGACCAGAGCTCGAAGCTCTCCTTCGCGACGCCGGGGTTGGCCATGGCGTTCATGCGCAGCTTGGCTGGCAAGCGGGCGTAGTCCTCGGACTCGATCAGGTGTGTGAAGCGGTAGTAGACGTTGTTCATCGCCATGATCGCCGCCGCAGCCTGCACCGCAGCGAGCGCCTGCGGCGAGAGCTTCGGCCCGAACTCGGTGAGCATCTCGCGGGTCACCTCGGAGTTGCGAGAGGCGATCGCAGCGGCGATGAAGGTGCCGGCCTTCTTCTCCTCGTCTAGCACCGTCTCTGCGGCAAGATTCGACAGGTTGAGGCGGAGGTCCCTCGCGTAGTCGGGCAGCCAGCTCTTGAGGTTGTCCATCAGGCCGCCTTGAGGAACTCTTCGCCCTTGCGCCAGTTGCAAGGGCACAGCTCGTCGGTCTGCAGCGCGTCGAGCGTGCGCAGCACCTCGTCGACGTTGCGGCCGACGTTGAGGTCGTTCACCGAGACGAAGCGGATCACGCCCTCGGGGTCGACGATGAAGGTGGCCCGCAGCGCGACGCCCTCTTTCCGGTCGAGCACGCCGAAGCCGCCGGCCAGCTCGCGCTTGATGTCGGCGAGCATCGGGAAGGGGAGCTCCTTCAGGTCCGGGTGGTTGCGACGCCATGCGAGATGCACGAACTCGCTATCGATCGATACGCCGTAGATCACCGCGTCGCGCTCCCTGAACTCGCGATGCAGCTTGCCGAAGGCCGCGATCTCGGTCGGGCAGACGAAGGTGAAATCCTTCGGCCAGAAGAAGACCACCTTCCATTTGCCAGCGTCGGACTTGTCGCTGATGCGGGTGAAGGCCTTCTCCAGGTCGGTCGAGACTGTGGCCGGCACGTCGAAGGGGGGAATACGGTCGCCGATGGTCAGCATCGCTCTTGCTCCTGTTGGGGTTCGGGATGCGCCCATGATGCGAGCGCGGCAGTAATCGATCCAACGATATTTATCTGTTAAACTGATCGAGTGGTTCGATCAGTGGCCTCTTCCCATCTGCTGCCCTCGCTGCGGCAGCTGCGCTACCTGGCGACGCTTGCCGACAAGCTCAACTTCCGCGCCGCTGCCGAGGCGTGCTTCGTCACGCAGTCGACGCTCTCGGCCGGCATCAAGGAGCTCGAGTCGCAGCTCGGCACGCAGCTGGTGGAGCGGGACAAGCGCAGCGTGCGCCTCACGCCCGCGGGCGAAGAGGCGGTCGAGCGCGGCCGTCGCCTGATCGCCGAAGCCGGCGACCTGGTGGAGACCGTACGCGCGGCCAAGGCGCCGCTCAGCGGTCCGCTGCGTCTGGGCGCGATCCCGACCGTCGCTCCGTTCCTGCTGCCGCGCGCCCTGCCGCCGCTGCGCTCGCGCTATCCGCGGCTGCGCCTCTTCCTGCGCGAGGACCTGACCGCGCGACTGCTCGAGCAGCTGCGCGCCGGCGACCTCGACGCGGCGCTGATCGCGCTGCCTTACGACATGGGCGAGCTCGAGCTGCGCCGCCTCTACCGCGACGAGTTCCGGTTCGTCGCGCGCCGCGACCACCCGCTCGCCGCGCTGAAGAAGGTTCCGGTCGAGCGCCTCGAGCCCGCCGAGGTGATCCTGCTCGAGGAAGGGCACTGCCTGCGCGATCACGCGATCGAGGCGTGCGGCCGCTCACGGGGCAAGGAAGGCATCGAGGCGACCAGCCTGCCGACGCTGCTGCAGATGGTGGAAGGCGGCCTGGGCGTAACGCTGCTGCCGGAGACCGCGCTCGCCGCCGGCATCCTGTCGGGCACGAAGCTCGTCGCGCGATCCTTTGCGACGCGCGTCCCGGCGCGTGAAATTGTGCTCGCGGCGCGCCCCTCAAGCGCGCGCCGGCGGGACCTGGACTTGCTCGCCGATTTCCTGTCCAAGCGATAATGAGCCCATGAGCACCGTGCTCGCGAAGCGCACGAACGGTCCCGCCGACCTGAGCGAGGTCGCGCTTGAGAACACTTTCGTGCGCGAGCTGCCCGCAGATCCGGTGACGGCGAACATGCCGCGGCAGGTGAGCGGCGCCGCGTACACGCGCGTCGAGCCGACGCCGGTCGCAGCGCCGCGGCTGCTGGCTTGGTCCGACGCTCTTGGCGAGCATTTGGGCATCTCCAGACCCAGCGAAAAAACCGTCGCGATCCTTGCCGGAAATGGCACAGGCCCCGGCATGCAGCCCTATTCCGCCCGCTACGGCGGCCACCAGTTCGGCCATTGGGCGGGGCAGCTCGGCGACGGGCGCGCCATCACGCTCGGGGAGCTGATCGCGCGCGACGGCTCGCGCCAGGAGCTGCAGCTCAAGGGCGCGGGCCTCACGCCGTACTCGCGCACCGCCGACGGCCGCGCGGTGCTGCGCTCCAGCTTGCGCGAGTTCGCATGCAGCGAGGCAATGTTTCATCTCGGCGTGCCCACGACGCGCGCGCTGTCGCTCGTCGGCACGGGCGAGCAGGTGATCCGCGACATGTTCTATGACGGCCACCCCGAGCCCGAGCCCGGCGCGGTCGTGTGCCGCGTCGCGCCGACTTTCGTGCGCTTCGGCAACTTCCAGATCCTCGCCGCCAACGACGAGCACGAGGTGCTCAAGCGCCTCGCGGACTATGTGATCCGCGAGCACTTCCCCGGCCTCTCCTACGTCGAGTGGTACCGGGAAGTCTGCCGCCGCACGGCGCTACTCATGGTCGACTGGATGCGCCTGGGCTTCGTGCACGGCGTGATGAACACCGACAACATGTCGGTGCTCGGCTTGAGCATCGACTACGGTCCCTACGGCTGGCTCGAGGGCTTCGACCCGATGTGGACGCCCAACACGACCGACGCGCAGGGCCGGCGCTACTGCTACGGCAACCAGCCGGGTATCGCGCAGTGGAATCTCGCGCGCCTCGCCGAGGCGCTGCTGCCGCTCGCGCCAAAGGAGGAACTCGAGCAGGCGCTCGTGCTCTACGCCGATACTTTCAATGCCGCCTGGCCGCGCGCGCTCGCGCAGAAACTGGGCCTCGCCGCGATCGACGACGAGATGACCCGCGGGCTCTACGATGCCCTCGCCGAAGCCGAGACCGACTTCACGCTCTTCTTCCGCCGCCTCGCCGCCCTGCCGCTCGAGCCCGGCGCCGACCGCCTGTCGGTGCTCGCGCCCGCCTTCTACGATGCGGCGGCCCCGCGGCCGCTGCTCGCCGCCTGGCTGGAACGCTATGCTGAAAAAGCCCGGGCGGAGCCCGCCGAGCGCGCCGCGCGCATGAACCGCGTCAACCCCAAGTACGTGTTCCGCAACTACCTCGCGCAGCTCGCGATCGACGCCCTCGCCTCGGGCGACGCCTCGGTGCTCGAGCGCCAGATGAAGGTGCTCGAGCGGCCCTACGACGAGCAACCGGAGCACGAGGAGCTCGCCGGGCGCCGGCCGGAATGGGCGCGGCACAGGGCCGGCTGTTCTGCGCTATCGTGCAGCTCGTGATGAAAATCTTTCACGCCTGCGTAATTGCGTGCCTGGCGGCCGGCGCGGCCCTCGCCCAGCAACCGCCGGCGAAGACCAACGAGCAGCAGGCGCGCTCGTACATCCTCAGCGCTTTCATCACCGGCGCGGCCCCGATGGTCCTCAGCGAAGACGTGGAGCTCGCGCCCGGCCTGCGCGAGCAGCTGGAGCTGCCGCAAGGGGCGGATTTCCGCCAGGTGTACGAGGCGATTGCCTTCTATACGGCGGGGCCGCGCGAGCGGCTGCGGGTGCGCGGCCCGAGCGGCGAGGAGATCATCAAGTCGAAGGCGAAACAGGACGCCGGGCGGCCGCTTTACGCCATGGACATTGCCGGCAGCACCTTCATCCTCCAGTACGACCTCGACCGGGACCGCGTGGTCTATGTCGCCCAGGTCGCCGAGCCGCCGCCGCCGCGTGCCCGGGCGAAGCTCGAGCCGACGCCGGAGCCGAAACCCGAGCCGGAACCCCCGGTCGTGACCCCCGCCCCGCCGCCCGTACCGCCCGTGCCGCTCGCGCAGCCGGCGCCAGCTCCCATTCCAGCAGCGCAGCCGGAACCTCCGCCCCCGCCACCGCCGCCTGCGCCGGTGGCGAAGCCCGAGCCGCCGCCGCCCGTGCCTCAGCCGCGCGTGTTCGGCATCGTCGAGCCCAAAGTGCCCGCCGCCAAGGCTGCCGCGCCGGCAAAAGTCGAAGCGCCGATCCCTGCGCCCATCACCCCGAAGCCGGCGGCATTGCGCCGCACGGGTCCGTGCCTGATCAAGCCGGTGATGTCGGACCAGGACCTGGCGAACTGTGGCGGGACACCTTCGGCCGGCCCGCTGCCCATCGCCGAGCCCAAGGCGCCGCCCGCGGCGAAATCCGCGGGCTCTGGCCCGGTATCGGATTCCCCCTCCAAACCCGCTGCCGCGCAGCCCGCGGCGCTGAAGCGCACCGGCCCCTGCACGGTGAAGCCGGTGATGTCGGACCAGGACTTGGTGAACTGCGGCGCGACCACGCCGCGTTAGGGGGCTTTGCCCCGCGCCTAGCGGGCACGAAACCTGCAGCTCTCCCTTGCTTCTTTTCATTAACCAAATCGGAGGCAAGGATGAAACTCGCTATCACCGTGCTCGCCGGCGCCACGGCGCTGGCGCTCGCCAGCCCCGTATTCGCGGCCGACAAGGACAAGTCGCAGTCCAAGGACCCGGGCTTCAACGTCCTCGACAGCAACAACGACGGCTACGTGAGCCGCATCGAGGCGCGCAAGAACCCCGAGCTCGCCAAGCAGTTCAAGCAGGCAGACCGCAACAACGACGGCAAGCTCTCGCGCACCGAGTACCTCACCGTCATGACCAAGGGCGACCTGCGCAAGCTCACCGGGAAGAACAAGAACCAGGATAAGAACGCAGCCACGGGCGGCTCGAAGCCCGCGAAGTAGTCCCGGTAAACGCGAAGTCCACCTGCGGCCGCCGTCCGCTGACGATGTCAGCGAGCGCGCGGCCGCTGCCGCATGAGTGCGTCCAGCCGAGCGTGCCGTGCCCGGTATTCAGGAAGAGATTCAGGTAGCGCGTGGCGCCGATGTACGGCACGTTCGACGGCGTCGCCGGGCGCAGCCCGGTCCAGAACGACGCGCGCGCCGCATCGCCGCCGTCCGGGAAAAGCTTCATCGTCCGCTTGAGAATCGCCCGGCAGCGCACTTCGTTCAGCTCCGTGCTGTAGCCGCTGAGCTCCGCCGTGCCGGCGATGCGCAGCCGCTCGCCGAGGCGCGAGAACACCAGCTTGTACTCATCATCGGTCAGCGAAACGGAGTACGCGCGCGCGGGATCGGCGACGGGAAGAGTCACCGAGTAGCCCTTGGCAGGATAGATCGCGAGGCGAATGCCGAGCGGCCGCACGAGGAGCGGGCTGTAGGAGCCGAGGCACACGACGTAGGCATCGGCGTGCATGGTTTCGCCTTCGACGCGGACCCCGCCGATGCGATCGCCTTCGCCCAGGAGGGCGTCGACGCGCCCCTGGCGGAATTTCACGCCGCGCTGCGCGGCGAGCGCGGCGAGCCCCTGCGTGAACTTGTGCGCGTCGCCCGATTCGTCGCTAGGGGTCCAGCCGCCGCCGACGATGCAAGCATCTTTCAGTGCAGGCTCGATCTCGAGGCAGCGCGCTCGCGAAATCATTTCGATGTCGCAGCCGTGCTCGCGCATCACCCGCGCCGGCTCGACCGCGGCGTCGAGCTCGCGCTGGCTGGTGTAGAAGTGCAGGATGCCTTTCGAGAGCTGGTCGTACTCGAGGCCGGTCTCGGCGCGCAGCGCCTGCAGGCTTGCGCGGCTGTAGAGGCCGAGGTTGACGATCTGGCGGATGTTGTGGCGCGTGCGCGCCGGCATGCATTCGCGCAGGAAGGCGAGGCCCCACAGCCATTGGTGCAGGTCGGCGCGCAGCCTGAAGAGCAGCGGCGCGTCCTCGCGCGCGAGCCACTTCAGGATCTTGAGCGGCGCCGAGGGATTGGCCCACGGCTCGGCGTGCGACACCGAGATCTGGCCGCCGTTGGCGAACGAGGTTTCCATGCCGGCGGCGCTTTGCCGGTCGATGACCGTGACTTCGTGGCCGGAGCTGGCGAGGTACCAGGCGGAGGCGACGCCGATCACGCCGGACCCGAGAACGAGGACTTTCATGGCTTGCGCACTCCTTCTTCGTGCGCCGCTCCCTCTGTCCGTTGACCTGAGAGATTCAGCCGGCGGCGTCCTGCCGCCCGGCCTTGCTCCTTCGGTGAGCGCCGCGCGCGGCGCTGCTCTCCAGAATTCGGCTGGCCGTGCGTCCCAGTGCGGGGGCCTGAGCGGTTACGGGAGATTTCGCCTTCGGCGTCGCCTGTCGTGCTGCGGCGACTCTCCTGGAACGCACCCGATCATTCTACCGTCAGTCGAGCGTGAAGCCCACCTTGATGGTGACCTGCCAATGCGCCACTTTGCCTTTCTCGATCTCGCCGCGCGTATCGACCACCTGGAACCAGCGCAGGTTGTGCAGCGTCTGCGACGCTTTCGCGACCGCGTTGGCGATCGCCTGCTCGATGCCCTTCGGCGAAGAGCCGGTGAGCTCGATGGACTTGTAGACGTGATTGGACACGGCGGTCTCCTCTAAGAGAGCTGCTGGCTGGCGAGCCGCGCGCCGGCGACCAGCGCCTCGAGCTTCGCCCACATGATCGACGGATGCACCCGCCGGTGAAACGGTCCCTGGGCGAAGCCGCAGTCGGTGCCGGCCATCAGGTTCTCGGGCCCGACCACGCCCGCGTAGCGCGCGAGGCGCTCGGCCACCAGCTCCGGATGCTCGACGATGTTGGTGGCGTGGCTGATCACGCCCGGCACCAGCTTGCGTCCCCGGGGCAGCTTCGCCTTCTCCCAGACACGCCACTCGTGCTCGTGCCGGGGGTTGGCACCCTCGATCAAATAGGCTCCTGCTCTTACTCGCAAAATTAAGTCCACGACATCGCGCAAGGGCACATCGGTCGTATGTGGCCCAGGCCAGCTGCCCCAGCAGACGTGGTAGCGCACGCGCTCCTCGGGGATGCCCTCGAGCGCGGCGTTGAGCACCTCGACATGCAGCTCGACCCAGCGCCGGTAGTCGGCCAGGCTCGCCGGCGGCACCATGCGGTCGTAAGTGACGGCAAAGCGCGCGTCGTCGAGCTGGAGATAGAGCCCCGCGTCGATGATCGCGCGGTACTCGGTGCGCATCGCCTGCCCGATGGCGTGCAGGCATTCCTCGTCGCTCTTGTAGTGCTCGTTCTGGCGGTCGGGAATCACGCTCGCCGGCGCCGCCACCGGCAGGAAGCCTTTTTTGGCGCCGGCGGCCTTCAGCGCCGCCTTGAAGTTCGCGATGTCGCGCTCGATCTCGGCCTGGCCGGTGTAGCGGATCGGTCCGACGCACACCGCGAGCGGCGCCCCCGCCGCCGCGGCGGTGCTCGGCGCACCCTCGGCCGAGTCGAGTTCGGCATAGAACTCGGGGAAGCGCGCGCGGTCGGCGCCGCGTGCGAACGGGTTCGCGCCCGCCGGCGCCTGGCGCCGCTCGAAGCCCGACAGGCGCTCGAGCGCGTATTGCGACCAGCTGATGGCCTTGCCGAATTCCCCGTCGCTGGGAATGTCGATTCCCGCTTCATGCTGTCGCCGGACGATTTCATTGACCGAGCTGGAAAGGCAGGCCTGGTATGCCGCCTCGTCGTAAGGCTCGCGGCGCTGGCGCGCGCGGATGAACTGCTGCAGCGCCGGCGGGCGGATCAGGCTGCCGACGTGCGTGACGGGAATTCGCATTGCGGCCCTCGGGAAGGAGGGCGCAATCTTAGCGCCGCCGCCAGAGCTTGAGGCCGAGGCCTGCGCCGACGCCAACCGCGAGCGCTGCGCCGATTTTCGCCAGCGCGGCGGCGGTGCCCGGGGCCGCGCTGCGCGGGGCCGTATCGATCGGCATGTTTGCCGCCGGCCGCACCACGATGCGCGCCGGCGCGAGCGGCTGCGGCGCGGCTTGCGTATAGACCTTGGTGATCTCGGCGCCGAACAGGAACACCTGCGCCGAGTAGTAGACCCAGACCATTACGGCCACCAGCGAGCCCGCGGCGCCGAACACCGAGGCAATGCTCGCACGGCCGAGGTAGAAGCCGATCAGCACCTTGCCCAGCGCGAACAGCGCCGCGGTCACGGCGGCGCCGGTCCACATGTCGCGCCAGCGCAGCCGCACGCGCGGGATCAGCTTGTAGATCATGGCGAAGAGCAGCGTGCTGAGCGCGAAGCTGAGGACAAGGTCGAGAAAGTGCGCGCCCCGGAAGGAGCCGAGCGCCGAGATGAAGGCCGACAGCGCGAGCGACACCATCATCAGGAACGCGATGCCGAGGATCATGCCGAACGCCGCCGCCCGTTTTCTGAGAATGCCTTTCAACCCTTCGCGTGCGCCCGGCGCGCGCCAGATGCGATCGAGCGCGTTCTGCAGCTCGCCGAACACGGTCGAGGCGCCGAGGAAGAGCGTCACCGCGCCGACCGTGAGCGCCAAGAGGCTTGTGGCAGGCCTCGCCGCACTGGCGAGCAGCGCCTCGATGGCGCGCGCGCCGTCCGGGCCGATCAGGCCCGCGAGCCCATCGAACAGCTCGCCGCGCACCGCGGAATCGCCGAAGACGAATCCCGCGACGGCGACCACGATGAGGAGCAGCGGCGCGAGCGAGAACAGCGCGTAGTAGGCGAGCGCCGCGCCCATGCTCGGCGCGGCATCATCGACCCAGGCGGCGTAGGCGAGCCGCGCCAGCCGCACGGCCTCGCGGGGAGTCATGGGCTGCAGTTTCGCGCCGATCAGGCGCGCGGACGATGCGCCGCCTGGAGTGCCCGCCAGAGCCGGGCCGGAGTGGCCGGCATGTCGAACTGCATTACGCCGGCCGAGCGCAGCGCGTCCATCACCGCGTTCATGAGCGCCGGCATCGAGCCGGTCACGCCGCCCTCCCCAACTCCCTTGGCGCCCAGCGGGTTAGTGGCGGTCGGTACCGCGTGGTCGGTCACGCTGAGCCCGCCGACCAGGCCGGCGCGCGGCATGGCGTAGTCCATGAAGCTGCCGGTCAGGAGCTGGCCGGCCGAGTCGTACACGCCCTGCTCCAGGAAGATGTGCCCCGCGCCCTGGGTGATGCCGCCCTGCATCTGCCCTTCGACGATCTGGTGGTTGATGATGTTGCCGACGTCGTCGCAGGCGACGTAGGAGACGATCTCGCACTCGCCGGTCTCCGGGTCGATCTCCACTTCCGCGACGTGGCAGCCGTTCGGGAAAGTGGCCGGAACCTTGGGGCGGCCCGCGAAATCGAGGTCGAGCTTGCCGGGGTAGATCTTCGCCAGCTCGTCGACGCGGACCTTGCGATCGGTTCCCTTTATCCGGTATTCGCCCAGCTCGAACTCGATGTCCTGCACCGCGCTCTCGAGGTGCTCCGCGGCGAGGCTCATGCCGTTCTTTACGACCTCCTGCGAGGCCCAGTGCATCGCGCTGCCCAGGCCGTGCAGGGTGCGCGAGCCGCCGGTGGGGTTGGCGATGAGGATCTCGTCCGGCTCGGAGGTGCGCAGGCGGATCCGGTCCACCGGAATGCCGAGAACGCGCGAGACGATCTGCGCGAACGTCGTCTCGTGGCCCTGGCCGTGGTTGTGGGACGCGGTGCGCAGCGTGAGCGTGCCGTCCGCCTCCCAGTTGAGCCGCGCCTGGTCCATCGGCGCGAAGCCGCCCGGCGCGGTCATCTCGATGTAGGTGGCGATGCCGCGGCCGCGCAGCTTGCCGCCGGCCTTGGATTTTCTCCTCCGCTCTTCGAAGCCTTTCCAGTCGGCTTCCGCAAGCGCCTTGTCCATCACCGCCCGGAAATCGCCGCTGTCGTACTCGAAGCCGCCCACCAGCTTGTAGGGGATCTTCGCCGGCGGAATCATGTTGCGGCGGCGGAATTCCGCCGGGTCCATGCCGAGCTGGCGCGCCGCCTCGTCGACGAGGCGCTCGAGCGAGTAGGACGCCACCGGCCGGCCCGCGCCGCGGTACGCGGCCGTGGGAATCGTGTTGGTGAGCACGAGCCGCCCGCGCACGTGCACCGCCTGAACGTCGTAGACACCGCAGTTCACGTTGACCAGACCGAGCGTGTTGACCACCGAGCCCGTGAAAACGACGTACGCCCCCATGTTGGAGAGGTAGTCGAAGCGCATGCCGAGGATGCGGCCGTTCGCGTCGAGCGCCATCTCGCCGGTGTGCACGATATCGCGGGCCTGCTCGTCGCCGAGGAACACTTCCGAGCGTGTCCCGACCCATTTCACCGGCCGGGCAAGCTTCTTCGCGGCGTAGAGGAGCGCGCCGTATTCGGGATAGGCGTTGAAGCGCACGCCGAAGCCGCCGCCGACTTCCTCCGCGACGACGCGGATCTTCTCCGGCGGCACGCCGAGCACCGCCGAGAGCTGCCCGCGCATCGGCCCGATGCCCTGGGTCGTAGCGTGCAGGAAATAAAGGTCCTTGGCGGCGTCGTAGGACCCCATCGCCGCGCGCGGCTCCATCGGGTTGCCGATCACGCGCGAGTGATAGGCGGTGAGCTTCACCAGCTTCGCCGCCTTGGCGAACGCGGCGTCGGTCGCCGCCTCGTCGCCGCCGACGAAATCGAGCACCAGGTTGCCCGGCGCGCCCGGATGGAGCTGCGGGGCGCCCGGCGCCATCGCCTGCTCCGCGGTCATCACCGCAGGCAGGTCCTCGTATTCGATGACGAGGGCCTCGGCCGCATCCTGCGCCTGCGCCGCGGTCTCGGCGACGACGAGCGCGACCGGCTCGCCGACGTGGCGCACGACTTCATGGGCGAGCGAAAGACGCTGCGCTTGGCGCTGCTCCGAGCCGTCCTTCCACTTGAATGGCGCGGCGGCGGGGATCGGCTTGAGGCCGGCCTGCACCAGCTCGGCGCCGGTGAATACGGCGACGACGCCCGGTTGTTTCAGAGTTTCGGTTTTATCGACCGAAACAATCTTTGCGTGCGGCCGGTCCGAGCGCACGAACTGGCCGTGCGCCTGCCCCGGGAGGTTCCAGTCGGAAACATACTTCCCCCGACCGGTGAGCATCCGGTCGTCTTCCAGCCTGCCTTTGAGCATTTCTATTTTGAGAGTGCGATGAGGATGCTGCAGGGCGCGTAGTCGAGCAGCGAGGCGCCGACCGATCCTTTCCACCAGCGGGCGGCGAACGAAGTGGTCTGGTTGTGGCCGACGACGACCAGGTCGACGCCGAGGTTCTTGGCGAAGCGGCAGATCTCCTCGACCGGCTCGCCCACGGCGAGCTGTCCGGTGGCGTTGAAGCCGCGCTCGCGCAGCGTGCGGATGCCCTCGTCGAGCACGCTCTGCGTGCGCTTCTTCTCCTCCTCCAGCAGCTCCTCGGGCACGAAGCCCTCGGTGAGGAAGAGCGACGGCGGCATGCTCGCGACCGCGAGCAGGTGCGTCTCGGCGCCAAGGAAGCCCGCCAGGTCGGCGGTCTCCAGGAGCGCCCGCTTGCCTTCCTGCGAGCCGTTGTAGGCGAGAAGAATCTTTCGATACTTCATGGCGCCTCCTTACTTGAGAAGCAGTCCCACGCGCTCGATGGTGGAGCGCTCGGCCTTGAACATTTCGGCGGCCCACTTCGCGTAGTCGTCGCTCGACTGGTACCAGGCCGGCTGATCGAGCTGCGCAAGGACCTTGAGGTACTCCGGGTCGTCGAGCGAGCGCTTGAACGCGTCGTGCAAGGTCTTCACGACCTGCGGCGGCATGCCCTTCGGTCCCACCAGGCCGTATGGCGAGTTGGACACCGTGTCGACGCCCAGCTCCTTCACCGTCGGCGCGTTCCAGCGGGTGCGCTTGTCGCCGAGCGTGGCAAGCAGGCGCTGCGCGCCCGCGTCGACCTGCTTCGCCCAGCCGGTGGAATCGACCTGCACCATGACGTGCCCGCCCATCAGCGCGATCGCGCCGTCGCCATAGCCCTTGAACGGCACGTGCAGGAACTGCACGCCCGCCTTGGCGGCGATTTCCTCCATCGCCAGATGCAGCGAGGTGCCGGTTCCGGGCGTGGCATAGGAGAGCTTTCCGGGATTGGCGCGCGCGTAGGCAAGCAGGTCCTGGAAGCTCTTGAACGGCGAATCGGCCCTCACTACCACGCCGAAGGTGTAGCCGGCGAGGCCGATGATGTAGCTGAAGTCGTTCAGCGGGTCCCAGTCGACCTTCTGCATGTGCGGCACGCGGAAAGCGGTGATCGTCAGCTGCGAAATGGTGTAGCCGTCGGGCTTCGCCGTCTTCGCCATGGTGGCCGGACCATTCATGCCACTGCCGCCGGGCCGGTTCTCGATCACCAGATTCTGGCCGAGGTGTTTCTGGGCAATCTCGCCGAGCTTGCGGAAATAGAGGTCCGAGCTGCCGCCCGCCGGCCAGGGGACGATCAGCGTTACCGGCTTGGACGGGAACGCCTGGCCGAAGGCGCTCGTCGCCGCGAGCAAAAGCGCGGCCGCGGCAGCCTGCAAAAGTCCTTTCATTCCTACCCTCCTCCTCGCGGCGATTATAGCCAGCCGCGCCGTTAGAATAGGCCCTTTCCCCCCGTCCCAATCCCAGTGCTAGACGCGAGCCGCAGCGATCTCGTCGCCGCCGTTGCCGGCGCCGGCACCATGGGGCGCGGCATCGCGCAGGTGCTCGCCCAGTGCGGCGCGCGCACCCTCGTCTACGACGCCCAGCCCGGCGCCGCGCAGAAGGCGAAGGCCGCGATCGGCGCGGCGCTCGATCGCCTCGCGGAGAAAAAGCGCATCGCCGACCCGCGCGCCGTGATGGAGCGCATCGAAGTGGTCGATTCCCTGGAGGCCTTCCATGAGGCGCACGTGGTGGTCGAGGCGATCGTCGAGGACCTGGATGCCAAGCGCGTCCTTTTCGCCGCGCTCGAGCGGATCGTCGCCGAGGACACCATCCTCGCGAGCAACACCTCCTCTCTCTCGGTGACGGCGATGGCCGCCGGAAGCCGGCGCCCCGGGCGCATCGCCGGCTACCATTTCTTCAACCCGGTGCCGGTGCTGAAGATCGTCGAGGTGGTCGACGGCGTGCTCACCGAGCCGTGGGTCGGCGACAGCCTGAGCGCGCTCGCGCACCGCTTCGGCCATGCGCCGGTGCGCTGCAAGGACACGCCGGGCTTTATCGTCAACCACGCCGGCCGCGCGTTCGTGCCCGAGTCGCTGCGCATCCTCTCCGAAGGCATCGCCGACTTCGCCACCATCGATCGCATCCTCGTCGACGCCGCCGGCTTCCGCATCGGCCCGTTCGGCCTGATGGACCTGGTCGGCCTCGACGTCGCGCACGCGGTGATGAAGTCGATGTACCAGCAGTACTACGACGAGCCGAAATACAAGCCTTCGTTCATCGCCGAGACGCGCGTCGCGGCAGGCCTCCTCGGCCGCAAGACGAAGCGCGGCTGGTACGAGTACGACCCCGAGATGAAAATCCCGCCCGAGGCGCCCGCGCCGTCGCGGAAGCCGGCGAACGCGTGGGCCGTGCCCGAGCTCAAGGAACTGATCAAGGTTCCGCTCGTGGACAAGGCCAAAGCCGAGGTGTGCTTCGTCGCCCCGCTCGGCACCGACTGCACGCAGGCCGCGCTCGAGCAGGGCCTCGACCCCGAGCGCACGGTGGCGGTCGACCCGCTCTTCGGCTTCGCCAAGCGCCGCACGCTGATGGTGAACCCGCGCACGAAAAAGGATGTGCGCGAAGCGGCGCATGCCCTCCTTGCCGGCGACGGCGTGCCCGCCTCGGTGATCAACGATTCGCCGGGCTTCGTCGCGCAGCGCGAAGTCGCGCACATCGTCAATGTCGGCTGCGACATCGCGCAGATGCGCATCGCCACGCCCGAGGACCTCGACCGCGCGGTAATGCTCGGCCTGGGCTATCCCAAGGGCCCGCTCGGCATGGGCGACGCGATCGGGCCGAAAAAGATCCTCGCCGTGCTGGAGTCGATGCACGCGATTTACCAGGAGCCGCGCTACCGGCCGAGCCCGTGGCTGCGGCGCCGGGCGCAACTCGGCCTATCCCTTCTCACCGCGGAGTAACGACCATGCTCGACGCCTACCTCTACGATGGCCTGCGCAGCCCGATCGGACGCCACGCCGGCAAGCTCGCGCCGCTGCGCCCCGACGACCTCGCCGCCGAGGTAATCAAGCAGGTCGTTTCGCGCAACAACATCGACCCGGGGGAGATCAGCGACGTAGTGCTCGGCTGCGTCAACCAGGCGGGCGAGGACTCGCGCAACGTGGCGCGCTTCGCCGCGCTCCTCTCCGGGCTGCCGCCGACCACGCCGGGCGTCACCGTCAACCGCCTGTGCGCGAGCGGCCTGCAGGCGGTGGTCGACGCAGCGCGCGCCGTTACCGTGGGCGAAGGCGACCTGTACCTGGCAGGAGGCGTCGAGAGCATGAGCCGCGCGCCCTACGTTCTCTCCAAGGCGGACTCGCCCTACAGCCGCGAGATCAAGATGTTCGACACCACCATCGGCTCGCGCTTTCCCAACCCGAAGGTGGTCAAGCAATACGGCAACCACACCATGCCCGAGACCGGCGACAACGTCGCCAGGGACTTCGGCGTCACCCGCCAGGATGCCGACGAGTTCGCCCTCGCCTCGCAGCAGAAGTACGCCACCGCCGAGAAGGAGGGCTTCTACAAGGGCGAGATCACCGGCATCGCCCTCCCCTCGAAGAAAAAAGATGCGCCCGCCGAGCAAATGACCGCCGACGAGCATCCACGCCGCGACGCGTCGATGGAAGCCCTCGCCAGGCTGAAGCCCCTTTTCGAAGGCGGCGTGGTGACCGCCGGCAACGCCTCGGGCGTCAACGACGGCGCGGCGGCGCTGGTAATAGGTTCCCGCTCCTGGGGAGAACGCAAAGGCAAGAAACCGATCGCGAAGATCCTCGCCGCGGCGAGCGCCGGCGTCGAGCCGCGCGTCATGGGCGTCGGGCCGGCGTATGCCATTCCGCGCGCGCTGGAACGCGCGGGACTGAAATTGAGCGACATGGACATCATCGAGATCAACGAGGCCTTCGCCAGCCAGGTGCTCGGCTGCCTCAAGCTGATGAACGTCGACTTCAAGGACCCGCGCGTCAACCCGAACGGCGGCGCGATCGCCATCGGCCATCCGCTCGGCGCCTCGGGCGCGCGCCTCGCGCTCACCGTGGCGCGCGAGCTGCAGCAGTCGGGAGGCAAGTACGCCGCGGTGTCGCTGTGCATCGGCGTCGGCCAGGGGCTCGCCGTGATCCTCCAAAACGTGAAATAGGGACGCCGCGATGAACGCGCCGATCAAGAAAGCCAAGGCCGAGTTCGCCTGGGACGACCCCCTCCTGCTCGACCGGCAGCTCACGCAGGAGGAGCGCATGGTGCGCGACGCCGCGCACGACTACGCGCAGGGGAAACTGGCGCCGCGGGTCCTGGAAAGCTTCAGGCAGGAAAAGACCGACGCCGAAATCTTCAGGGAAATGGGCCAGCTCGGCATGCTCGGGCCGACCCTCCCGCCGGAATACGGCGGCCCCGGCCTGAACTACGTCTCCTACGGGCTCATCGCACGCGAGGTCGAGCGCGTCGACTCGGGCTACCGCTCGATGATGAGCGTGCAATCCTCGCTCGTGATGCTGCCGATCTTCGAGTTCGGCACCGAGGCGCAGCGCAAGAAATACCTGCCGAAGCTCGCCACCGGCGAATGGATCGGCTGCTTCGGCCTCACCGAGCCCAACCACGGCTCCGACCCGGGCTCGATGCAGACGCGCGCGAAAAGGGTCCAGGGCGGCTACAGCCTCACCGGGTCCAAGACCTGGATCTCGAACTCGCCGATCGCCGACGTGTTCGTCGTCTGGGCGAAGGACGACGAAGGCGAGATCCGCGGTTTTGTTTTGGAAAAATCCTTTAAACATCTATCTGCGCCGAAGATCCACGGCAAGGTCGGCCTGCGCACCTCGATCACCGGCGAGGTGGTCATGGACAACGTCTTCTGCCCGGAGGAGAACGCCTTTCCCGAGGTGCGCGGCCTCAAGGGGCCGTTCACCTGCCTAAACTCGGCGCGCTACGGCATTGCCTGGGGGGCGCTCGGCGCGGCCGAGGACTGCTTCCATCGCGCCAGGAACTACGTGCTCGAGCGCAAGCAGTTCGCGCGGCCGCTCGCCGCGAACCAGCTCGTGCAGAAAAAGCTCGCCGACATGCAGACCGAGATCACCCTCGGCCTGCAGGGCTGCCTGCGCCTAGGCAGGATGAAGGACGAGGGCACGGCCTCGGTCGAGATCACTTCCATTCTCAAAAGAAATTCCTGTGGAAAAGCGCTCGAGATCGCCCGCGTGGCGCGCGACATGCTCGGCGGCAACGGCATCTCGGATGAGTTCGGCGTGATCCGCCATGTCGTCAACCTCGAGGTGGTCAACACCTACGAGGGCACGCACGACATCCACGCGCTGATCCTCGGCCGCGCGATCACCGGCATCCCCGCCTTCAGCTGACGCCGGCCCCCGCTGCGAGGAGTACCGATGACGACCCATTCACAAACGCCCGCATGGGCCACCGCAGCGGTTCTCGTGGCACGCTTGATTTTCGCTGCCGTCTTTCTCATGGCACTGGCATTCAAGGTGACGGATAGCGACGCCACGGCTGCCTATATCGCATCGGCCGGCTTCCCTGCTTCTCGGGTGCTTGCCTGGTTGGCTGCGCTGTTCGAGCTGGCGCTGGCCGTTTGCCTGCTGACCGGCGCTTACTTCGCTGAAGCCGCGTTGCTCGCGGCAGCTTACGTCCTCTTCCTCGCTTTTGCGTTTCACGGCCCGTCGCATTGGAGTGGAAATCAGGCGGAATTCGGGTTTTTCGTCGATCACTTTACGTTCACGGCGGGCCTGCTATTCGCGGCTGCGCATGGACCGGGTGCGCGGCTGGCGCTCAGTTTCCGCTACCTGCGCGTGCCGACAAAAGGCTGAAGCGCGCGGCAAACCGCGGACGTTAGGAAACCAGCGCCCGGCGGCGCCCCATCACGAATCCCTCGTATCCCCGCTCCGCGATTCCCGCGCAGGTCTTCGCGTAGCGGTGCATGCCGCCCGCGTAGGGCATGAAGACGCGCGGCTTGCCCTCGACGTTGGCGCCGAAGTACCACGAGTGCTTCGCATCCCACAGCACCGTTGCCCGCGCCGCCTCATCGACTTCGCGGCCCCAGCGCTTCGCCGCGTCCGCTGAAGCCTCGATCGTGGCGATGCCCTCGCGCCGCAGAAAGCCGATGCAATCGGTGATCCACTCGACGTGCTGCTCGATCGCCACGGGCATGTTGGTGAGCACCGAAGGACTTCCCGGCCCGGTGATGGTGAAGAGGTTGGGATATCCCGGCACCTGCAGCCCGAGGTAGGTCTCGGGCCCCGCCTTCCAGTCCTCGCGCAGGGAGCGGCCGCCGCGGCCGCGGATGTTCATCCTGAAGAGCGGCCCGGTCATGGCGTCGAAGCCGGTGGCGAACACGATGACGTCGAGCGCATGCTCCCGGCTGCGCGTGCGGATGCCGCGCGCGGTAACGCGCTCGATCGGGTCCTTGCGCAGGTCCACCAGCGAGACGTTCGGACGGTTGAAGGTCTCGAAATAGTCGCTGTCGATCGGCGGGCGCTTCGCCGCATAGGGATGGTCGATGTCGGCCAGCGCCTCGGCGGTTGCCGCGTCCCTGACCACCGCGCGAATGCGCGCCTTGATGAACTCGGCCGCTGTCGCGTTCGCCGTCCGGTCGGTAACCAGATCGTGGAACGCGGCGCGGAACTGCAGCCCGCCGTAATCCCAGGCCGCCTGGTAGATCTTCTCGCGCTCTTCCGGCGTGACGTCGGCGACGTTCTGCTCCGAGATGCGGAACGCATGCCCGTTCACCGTCGAGCGCGCGACGGCGCGAATCTCGTCGAAGTTCTCGCGCGCCCAGCGCCTGAATTCCGGCGTGAGCGGCGCGTTGCGCGCCGGGACGCTGTAGTTCGCGGTGCGCTGGAACACGGTGAGGTGCAGCGCGCTCTGCGCGATCACCGGCGCGGCCTGGATCCCGGTCGAGCCGGTGCCGATCTGGCCGACGCGCTTGCCCGCGAAGTCGACGCCCTCGTGCGGCCATTGCCCCGTGTGGTACCACTCGCCCTGGAAGTCGGCCAGGCCCTCGATCGCCGGCACGTTCGCCGCCGACAGGCATCCGACCGCGGCGACGAGGAAGTCCGCCGAGAAGCGCTCGCCCGACTGGGTCTCGACCTGCCAGCGGCTCGACCGCTCGTCGAAGGAAGCCGCGACGACGCGGCTATTGAACTGGATGTCGCGCCGCAGCTCGAGCTTGCGCGCCACGAAATCCAGGTAGGCGCGGATTTCCTCCGGTCCCGGGTAACGCTCGCTCGACTCCCAGGCCTGGTAGAGCTCGCGCGAGAAGAAATAGCGGTAGGCGTGGCTCTCGGAATCGCAACGCGCCCCCGGATAGCGATTCCAGTACCAGGTACCGCCCAGGTCGTGGCCCGCCTCCAGCACCCGGACGCTCAGCCCCAGGCGGTCGCGCAGGGCGTGGAGCTGATACAGCCCGGCGAAGCCGGCGCCGACGACGAGGGCGTCGAAATGCATCGAAGGACGATTCTAGCCGCCTGGACAAATCGGATTCGGACGGTCGGATAACCACACAGTTTCGGCTGCGCATAGCATTGACGGATGCGCCTTCCCCAGTGGCTCGCCCCGATGCTTGCTGCCCTCGCCCTCTCCGCGTGCGCGACGACGCTGGGGTTCTCTGACATGTTCTCGCTGCCGGTCGAGCCGAACACGCTCCTCGGCCGCGGCCAGTTCTTCGAGATCGCGGTGCCCGCCGGCAGGCGCGCCGTAATCACCGATGTGTACATCCACAACCAGGGCGGCCTGTTCGGCCAGCCCGCGGGAACGGCGCTGGTGCACATCTGCGAGATGCGCTTGCCCAACTCATGCGAGATCCGCTACTCGTACCAGACGACTTCCGGACAGGTGCTGGTCGTTAACTACAGCACCGGCGTGCGGCTTGGAGACGCGGCACCGATCAGCGCCATCCGCATCCTCAACGACAGCGGCAGCATCACCAGCGTCCATCCGCGGGTCAACGGCTACTTCGTGCCGTGACCGTGCCCCGCCCGGGGCACATGCAATTAGTATTCGAGCGTGACGCCGAGCAAGACCGCGCCGGCAGGGTTCCAGCGCTGGCCGCTGATCTGGTTCCAATGCCCTTCCTGCGGTCGTAGCGGGTACGCGCCCGTCGGAGAGCTGCGCATCCCGACGGCACGTCGGCGCCTGATGCGGTTCTGGTGCGACCGCTGCGGCAACCTGTCGGTGCTGAAAGGCCCTGCCTGGCTGCCGGCGCTGCTTGCGCTGTGCGCGCTGGGCGCGAGCCTTGCCGCGCTGCAGGCCGCGCTGCAGCTGCTGCCCGAGCAAGCGGACGTCGCCGTACTGATCGGCTTCGCCACCTTCCTCGCGGCATGGGCGGCGCTGACCCGGATGGGCAACCGCTACGCGCCCGAGACGAGCCCCTGAATGCAGCTCTCGATCCGAATAGCGGCATTGGCTTCCATCATCTTCGCGGCCATCTGCCTGTGGTTCGCCGTGGACGGCTTCGGCTCGCTCGGCAGCATCTCCGACCCGGAGGAGGCGGCCGGCGCCCGGGACTTCGCCTGGTTCTGGCTGTTCCTCGCGTTCGTGGGCGCCGCGATCGCCTGGGTGTCCTGGTACATCGCCGGCGTGGCGGAGAAAAGCGATACTTAAACCCGTAGGAGGGCTTATGCGACCGGTTCTTTGCATGTTTCTCTGCCTGGTCTTTGCGGCCGGGGCGTTCGCGCAGGAGGTGAGGATCTCGCCGGGCGACAACGCGCAATCGGTGCTCGCGGCGCAGAAAGGCAAGCGGGTCACGCTGCGCCTGCGCAGCGGCCAGGAGCTCACCGGAACGATGCAGGATGCCAACGGCAAGCTCGTCGTGATCGGCGCCGTCTCGGGACGCGAATTCTTCGACGCCGTGGTGCCGCTCGAGGCCGTCGAAGCCGTGCTGATCCGCACCAAGTAATGCGCCTCGCGCCCGTTGCGCTGTCGGCCGCTCTCCTCTGCGGCTGCGGCCGGCCCGTGCCTGCCGACAAGTCCAGCTATGTCGGCGAGTGGCAGGCGAGGAAGCCGACGATGTACCTCCTGATCAACCAGGACGGCTCGATCAAGTACAAGCGCGTCGAGCGCGGCGGCAGCACGACTATCGAAGCCCCGATCAAGAGCTTCGAGGGCGACGACTTCCATGTCGGCGTCGGGCCGTTCAGCACGCGCTTCGTGGTCGCCACCCCGCCCTATCAGGACAGGGACGGCTGGAAGATGGTCGTCGACGGCGTCGAGCTCGTGCGCACCGCGCGGTAATGGAGATCCGATGAAGACACTGCTCCTGTCCCTGCTCGCATTGCTTAGCGGCGCCTTGATCCCGATCCAGGCGGCATCGAACGCGGCGCTGAGCCGGGCCGTGCATGGCAACGTCCCGTTCTCGGGCCTGGCGCTTTTCATGGTGGCCGCCATCGCGACCGGCCTGGTCGTGCTTGCGTCCGGACAGGGTTTCCCAGCATTGACCGATCTTCGCGAAGCGCCCTGGTGGAGCTACAGCGGCGGGCCGATCGTGGCCTTCTACGTGCTGACGATCACCTTTCTCGCGCCCCGACTGGGCGTGGGCGCCGCGATTGCCCTGATCGTCACGGGCCAGGTGCTGGCTGCACTGACGATCGACCACTTCGGCCTGCTGCGCTCATTGACCGTCTCCCTGACGCCCACCCGCGTGGTCGGTGGCGTGCTGATGGTGATCGGCGTGTTCCTCGCCTTGCGCAGATAGATGGACCACCGCTGCCCGGCATGCGGAGCCGACCTCAGCGCCCGAAAGTTCAGCCAGACGGTCGTGGCGCAGATGCAGATCGACTGCTCGCGCTGCAAAAAAACCATCCGCCTCAACCTGCACCGCGCGGAAGTGACGCTGGTATTCGCGAACTTCGCGATCATCGGCCTGCTCGGCGTCCTCGCCTGGCTGCGCCAGAGCCAGGGCCTGGTGCTTGCCGCCCTCGCCGCCGCGGCACTCGGCACGCTCGCGCTGCACGTGCTCGGCGCGACGATGCTGCGCGACTGGCCGCGCTACGTCGCTGACTTACCATTAGGGCAGAGGAGGCAAGACCCATGAAACCTGTACATCTGGCGATAGCAACCGCGCTCGCGCTCGCGCCGCTCGTCTGCAGCGCGCAGATCGCGCGCGTCGAGCTGATTCCGTTCCAGTCGGTGACGATGAGCGACCAGGATTTCCTGAACGGCCGCACGGACGGCAAGCCGGTGACGCTCGCCGGCGAGCTGCGCATCCCGCGCCCGGGCGCCGGCAAGCTGCCCGCGGTGGTGCTGCTGCACGGCTCGGGCGGCGTCGGCACCAACGTGGTCGACTGGGGCGACGAGCTGAACGCGATGGGCGTCGCCACCTTCATCGTCGACGCCTTCACCGCGCGCGGCATCGTGCAGACCAGCACCCAGCAGGCGGTGCTCGGCCGCCTGGCCATGACCTACGACGCCTACCGCGCTCTCGAGGTGCTCGACAAGCATCCCCGCATCGACGGCAAGCGCGTCGCGCTGATGGGCTTCTCGCGCGGCGGGCAGTCGGCCCTGTACGCGAGCCTGAAGCGCTTTCAGAAGATGCATGGCGCGGCCGGCGGGCGCGACTTCGCCGCCTACATCCCGTTCTATGCGTCGTGCGGGACGAAATTCATCGCCGACGAGGAAGTGTCGCCGCATCCGATCCGCCTGTTCCACGGCGCGGCCGACAACTACGTGCCGGTGGCGCCCTGCCGCGAATACGTCGCGCGGCTGAAGGCGAAAGGCGCGGATGTGACGCTGACCGAATACCCGGGCGCGTACCACGTGTTCGACGGCCGGGCGTTCAAGAAGCCGGTGGTCGCGGAGAAGTCGCAGTCCACCCGCTCCTGCCCGCTCGCCGAGACGAAGAATGGCGTGGTGGTGAACCTGAAAACCGGCCAGCCCTTCACTTATGCCGACCCGTGCGTCGAGCTCGGGCCGAC
>Ga0075425_100001588_pt1 | contig 22282 bp, 18 predicted proteins | sample SoiMethybrSBSTD4_FD_75300 | JGI IMG/M metagenome (GOLD analysis project Ga0075425, IMG submission 75300) | Bulk soil microbial communities from a Populus tree surrounding site in Tennessee, USA - Soil MetaG P. TD hybrid SBSTD4 | ecosystem: Environmental > Terrestrial > Soil > Tree plantation... | reverse complement strand
TACCGGTTGGTTTTCACCGGCCTCGAGGCTCGCTAGTGCCTGTGCACTCGGGCATCCCAGCGCCGACCCGGGCAGGAACAGCCAGACCAGGGTGATCGGCAGATATCGCGGGTGACGTTGGCTAGCTCGGCGCTGGCAACCATGCTGCTGTGAGGCGTCATGGCGGTTGTCGGCAGATCGATCCGGCTGGCGATCTGGTCTGGAGTCGCCCAGCCGGTCTGGTTGGCGACTGCCGCGCGGATTGCAGCGCCAAGCTCGCTGGTCGCCTCAATTAAGGCCGGGTCGGTGCGGCTGGCCGGCGATGCTCGTCGAAGGTCCCCTTGGTCAGTCCTTGCCCGGCGGGGCGGGGGCGAAAAAAGTCGGTGAGCAGCTGGGTGACGCGCTCGGCCTCGTCGTGATGGACCCAGTGTGAGGCGTTGGGCAGGCGCTCGACGCGGTCGAGGTTGGGCACGTCGTCGTGCTCGGGCTCGGCTAGTTCTTCGCCAAGGTAGCGGTCGCGTTCCCCCCAGATGACTAGCGTGGGCGCCGAGATGGGGCGAATCTGCTCTTCGGCGCGCTTGGGCGGGGTTCGCACCGAGGACCGGTAGTAGTTGATCATCCCGGTTGCCGCGCCGGGCTGTGACCACGCCTCGATGTAGCGTTCGATCTCCTCCGGTGTGTAGGCCGGGTTGGCGTCGCGCAGGAAGTTCCGGAAGAAGTGCCAGTGGTCGGCGTGTACGACGGCTTCAGGCAGGTCCGGGAGGTCGAAGAAGAAGAAGTACCAGGACTTGCGAAGCTGGCCTGGGTGGTGCAGTCCCTGCAAGAGCTTGCGCGGGTGGGCCGCGTTGAGGATGGCCAGCCGGTCGACGACCTCGGGATGGTTCATCGCGATGGCCCAGGCGATGCTGCCACCCCAGTCGTGGCCGACGAGCATCGCAGTCTCGGCGCCGCGCTCCTGGATGAGACCGCGGATGTCGGCGGCCAGCTTGCCAGCGTCGTAGGCTGCGACGCCGTCCGGCTTTGATGACAGGTTGTAGCCGCGCGTGTCGGGGGCGACGACGCGGAATCCCGCCGCCGCCAGCGGTTTGATCTGGAGCCGTCAGCCGTACCAGAACTCGGGGAAGCCGTGCAGCAGAACGATCAGCGGCCCCTCGCCGGCCTCTATGTAATGCAGCCGTTGGTCGCCGACCTCGGCGTAGCCCTCACGAACTTCGCCGCCCAACAATCCTGCCGCCGACTGTCCCGCCCCACTCGGTTGGCTCTGGTCTTTGGTCGTGCTCATCGCGCCCCCCTGGGGTTGTTGCCAAAATGACGGTAACGCGTTCACTATTACTTGCCATCAGCAGGGCGAAGTGCACGGCCGCTTGCATAACTCAACACAGCCAACAGCACCAGGATCACACCTACGGCTTTCTCACTACTCGAACGTGGGCAAACAGCCCAGCCGAGCACCACCCGCCGACAAACCCGTCTACCGACTCAGATCCGTGGGTTGAACGGACCTTCGCGCGGACGGCGCTAGGTGCAGGGATAGTCGCGCTGTCGCTGTCTGGGTATAGGCCGCGACGATGGTGAGTGAAGGATGGAGCAATGGCAATACCGTGGCCAGCCGGACTGCCCACCGACCGAGAGCGCTCTCCAGTAGACGTGCTCGACCCTAGAGCCGCTTGACGAAGCGGTCGATCATGTGCGCGGCGACCCGTGGGAGGGACTGGAGCTGGTGCTACATCGATAACGTCGCGTTCCTGGTTACCAGACCATGACCCTGCCGGAGCTGCATCTGGCCGACTGGCGTGCAACAAAGGACACATTGCACCTGTACAGCCAGATCCTCGGGAAGATCCGGCTGGCGACCACGGCACCACGCAACCACTGGTGGAATGTCCCGCTGTACGTGGACGTCCGCGGTCTGACGACGCGCCGCCTCCATCATCGCGGCACGACCTTCGACATCACCATCGACTTCGTCGATCATGCCCTGGTCGTGCGGACCGCTGACGGCCGGACCAAATCGTTCGGGCTCGGCGGCGGAGTGCCGGTCGGGGACTTCGATGCCAACATCCACGCGATCCTCGGTGAACTTGGCATCGATGTCGAAATCAGGGAAGAGCCGTTCGGTGTTCCCATGACTACGCCATTCGCCCTGGACATGGTGCATGCTTCCTGGGATCGCGAGGCCATTGCACGATTTGGCCGAATCCTCGACTGGTCGGACTCGGTGTTCGAGGAATTCAGCGGATGGTTCAACGGCAAGACCAGCCCTGTGCACCTGTTCTGGCACAGCCTCGACCTTGCGGTGACCCGGTTCTCCGGCCGCCCAGCGCGGCCGGTAGAGGCCGATCGGGTCACCCGGGAGGCCTACACGCACGAGGTCATTTCGTTCGGGTTCTGGCCCGGCGACGACAATATCGGCGACGCTGCCTACTACTCCTACACCGCTCCAGAGCCTGACGGGTTGCGCGATCAGCCGCTGTCGGCGGGGGCGTGGGTGGAGTCGGGCTCCGGCTCACTGGCGATCCTCCCCTACCAGGCCGTGCGCACCGCAAGCAACCCCAAAACAACGCTGCTCGCGTTCTGCCAGAGCGCCTACGAGGCTGGTGCCCGCCTCGCCGGCTGGGATACCACTACCTTCGAATCGACCTGGTGCCCAACCCCTGACCAGCTCCGGCAGCTCCATGCCAAGGCCGCCGCCAACTTCGACCCACCCAGCGGCTTGCCATCAGGTAGGAATTCATTCAACCGGTTGACGTAACCCACGGCCCTTCGTAACCCTCTCTGGAGCCCACGGCCGTCGGCTCAATTCGAGTCATCCCTGATGGCCGCCAAGCGCGACGCGAAGCTGATCAGCAAGTTGAGCGTGAAGTAACGCACTACTCATCCGGATCTCGGGAGCAATGCAATGACGGGTAAGCAGACCAAGCAGCACCGCACCGGACAGCGGCAGCATAAAGCTTGGTGACCGAGCTCGCCGCCATCATGCTGCGCCGCGTCGCCCAGGTGCCCCTGGACCCAGTCCAGACGAAGTTGCACGCGCAGCACTTCGCCATCCTCCGCCGTTACGTAGACCGATCATTGTGGCCCTTGCTGATCGTCGGTGCCATCGGGGCCGGGACGCTGACAGCGGCGGACGCCATCGACGCCGGCAGGATCGGCGTCGGTCTCATCCTGGGTCTCACCTGTGCGGTGCTGTGGCGGCTTGGGCTGCGGGTGGTGACGGAGTGGGGGTCCGGCCCTGATCAGCCTGGCTGCGGCGATCATCGACGTCATCGGCATCAACGCGATGCCTATCAGCGCGGCCACCGAACGCTAGGACGGCTGCCTGCTTCTCAGCCGACTGACAGCCTGCTACATCTTCGAGTTATTCGACAGCAGCATCAACTCGGCGCTCTCCCCTCGCCGGATCCTGATCTACGCCGCCGCCGGCGACGTTGTGGTCTTCGTGGTCAGTCCCGCCGGCGCGCAGATCTCCAGGCTGCCGCTGCCCCGCCAACTGGCGTACGTCGCCGTCGTCGCCTGCGCCGTAGCCTTCCTGCTCGGCGCCCTTTAGCTCGACATCATCACGGTTCTCACTGCCGCGTCGGTCATCGTCGCCGCCGTCATACTCGCGCCCGACTGCCCCTCCGGACGCCTCGTCGTCGGGGTGACGCTGCTCACAGCTCACTTGATCACGAGTGGGTAGCCGGTGTAGAGGTCCATAAACGACGAAGTAAGCGCGCGAACCGATCGCGGGCCGCGTCTATCCAACCGAATCCCAGGTCGTCGTGGCAGGTGATCGCCTCGACGTCACTATGCCGATCGCCGAGCCGAGCACGCTCATCGCAATGACGCTGCAAGCACTGATGAACCTGCTCAAGGCACCCCCTGTGCGTAACGGATCCCTCGTTGACATGGCGGTTGACGTAACCCACGGGCCCCGGTATCACCGCCAACTGCGTTAATGACCGCCGTCGCGCTAAGGACAAGACCGGATGAGTCCATCACACGCCGATGACGCCCTGCGCCGACGGCCGCGGGTGCGGGACGTCGCCATCCCCAGCGGGACCCGTGCGGTCCCATAACATCTGCCTTCCCGGCACACTGCGCTCATCCGCCAACCCACCTGGCCGACACGCGCGGCCCTTGGAGAACGGAGCCGCGGATGACTGATACATCCGCACCAAGCCGTACGCAACACCCTGCACGCGGCATGTCCACGACGGCAGTTTGGAATGAGCGGAGTGTGGCAGGGACGCCGCGAGCCATGATTACGTGCACGTCCTCGAAGACACGCGCCGAGCCTCGGCCTATGAGGGAGATACCAATGATCGACTTCGAAGGCGATTCTTTCCATACGCACGAGCAGGCTGTCGCGCTGATCGCCACCTTCTACAAGGCCAGCTACCGCAAGCTTCTTGGGCTCGTCCGGAAGAGATTTCGATCCCTGGAGGCCGAAGACATGGTCGAGGAGCTCTTCGTCAAGATCCTGGCCCAGGTTGACGAAAGCGCGGACGATCCCGGAGCCCTTGGCTCACTTATGGAAAAGTGGATAACGCCCGCGTACGTGTTCAGCTCCCTGATCTACCTCTGTCTTGACGCTGTCGGCTCGGGGCCAGCCAGATGGGAGGACGCCACCGATCCTCAGGATGGTGCCGAGGCGGCGGGCGGCGAGGACCTCGGCGTGGATCCCGCCAACATCGACCGGCTCGGCAACCTTCTCGAGTCCGAGCCGCCAGGCCTGTACCCACGCACCCCGGACCAAGTCGCCGCCCACCTAGACACGCTTCGGTCTCGGCAAGCAGTCAACGCGATACTCCAGACACTGCTCGAACGTGGCCGACGTGGCGGCGGTCACCGCACTCACATCACTGAACGTCAACTCGATATCTTCGCCGCCCTTTACAAATCCAGCCGGCCCACGAGTGAGGATTCCACCGAGCTCACTGACGACCAACTACACAAGTTGACCCTAGGGGTCGACAAACGAGCCCGCGCACGGTGGCGCGACATGGGAGGGTATAGCGATCCCGAGTCGGGCAACCAATCCGCCGCTGCCGCTGAACTCGGCGTCAGTAGGCAGGCGGTATCGAAGTCCCTCAAAGCCGTCGCCGCCGCGCTCACCATCACCCGCTACATCGCCGGCGTGCTCGCGCCGCCCGGCAACCTGCTCAACCCATCAGCGATTCATGCCCACCTTGACCAGTTTGACCAATTGCGCCAGCAACCAGACGGTGCCGCGCACCACGCTGTGCTCACCGCCGCGGCGCCAGCCGTACGTACCACGGTCGATAGAGGCACGCGTGTCGAGCGCGCCCTCCTCGTGAACCCGGAGCATGGTCCTTGCAACGAGCAGGTCGAGGCAGTTCACGCCGCCGAAACGCACGTTGCCCGGTTGACCGGCACTTCACATCCAAACTGCGTCAACGCCTGCGAGTGCCACACCCGGCAACTTAACCGCGCAATCGAGATCTGACGCCGGAGCTGAATGGAGACAACCACGATGACAACCCAACAGCCGCCCCGCAGCACCGGCGATCCTGAGCTCCTTGCACTCGTCGCCGCCGTCGCCGCCGACCACACTCCCGGGCTACACCCCATCGACCTGGTCGTCGCTGCCCGCTACGGCTTCACCACCGACCAGGCGCACAGCATCCTCGACGCGCCGCATCTGCTCAGCCGCCTAACCCGCTACTGGCAAAACCATTCGCCGACTGAGGCGATCATTCAGATTGCTCAGTCGGGTGACGCGACGGGCAAGGCTCACCTAGAACTGCTCCAACGTACGGGGCACATCATCCATGTCCGTAGCCGCTCTCAGCACGCCCTCGCCGCGAGCACGGCCGGTCTGCCCGAGATCCTTACCGACGATCACTCGGACGAGGCCGGGACTGTTGTCGTGAGACGTATCTTCCATGATCAGGGGGTCCTGGACATTGCCATTGAATCCGCCCACATCGAAGCCGAAGGCACCTTCCCGGTCATCGCACTACTCTCCCTAGGAGAAAATCAACCTGCTGCCACGCGGCTGCTGTTCTTGCTCATCCCCGCCGGGCCAGGGGTGCCCGCGGCTAGTCATGCGGAGAGTCGGCTACACATTGACCCCGCACTCACTTCGGACAAGCTGTTCGTCTACAACACTCCGATCGAGGCATCCGAATTGACCGGCACGAATCTTGCAGCGGTTAGAAACAGTGTTGCTGCTGCCAAACTCGCCTGGAAAGACGCGTGGCGCCGTGCCGCGCTTGCTACGCCCGATGGGCATCCGTTGCGCGACGCCGTTATTAGCGGACTCTCCGCGCAGGCATGAACCATCCCATGAACGATTCATCTACCGAGAGCGCAATCTGGCTGGATCTCGTCGGAGCGAACCAGGGCTGGCTGAAGCGATGCCGGGCCGCCGCTTCGGGCAATCCCACCGCCCTCGCAGAACTTACGGACGACAGCAGCCCTGCAGCACGCGCCCTGCAAACCGGTGACACCCGGACCGCGCGGCCGCCCACTGAGGACCCGTTAGCCGCCCCACCGATCAGCTACGACTGGCAGGTCGCCGCTAACATTCGATCTCTCACCCTTGCCCTGGTGGGACAGCTCGACGCCCGCGACGGGGTCGCCGCGGCCTTCCGCATTGCCCACCAAGCCAATCTCGTCTCCGATGCCGAGATCCCGCCAACGCCGGGCCCAACCGCTAGTACGGACGAAGACGGTGACCCAACCGGGATCGGCGACGCCGTCACCAGGGTCATGCAGGAAATCCGCAGACGCCGTCACGACCGAGCCCGGCCGTTCGTTGAACTGCTCGCCCTCGACCTAACTGGGCATTTCCCAACCACAGTCGACACGGTCACCGTGCCTGTCGTATTCGCTGGGGATACACGAGACGCAGTCGGACTTGGAGCGACCGGAGTCGGAGCCACGGGGAAGCTAATCCTCGAACTCTCGTCAAGCGGACCCCCCGGCCTCCACCCCAATCCGGGCAATATGTGCTTTCTCCGCGCCGACCGTGGATTCACGGCCAGCATCCGCCAAGCATGGGCCTGTGCGCCACCGCGCCTCAAGGCCGCGTGCATCACTTGGACGCTCCGTCTCAGCACTGACGCGGCCCAACCAGTTACCAGCATCAGCGGCGGCTCACTCGCGGCCGCCGTCGCCGTCGCACTCAACGAACTCACCACACACAAACGGATCCGGCGCAGCCTTCAACCGCGCAACCTCGACCCCCGCTGTGCGATTACCGCCGCCGTCGCCGACCACACCGGAACGCTCACCGGAGTCACGGGACTCGACCGAAAGGTGGCGGCCGCGGCCGACGCGGGACTTCGTCTAATCGTCGCCGACAAGGACCTGGACAGTGCCCAGCAGACACTCCACGGCAAGGAGGTCCAGATACGTGGCGCCGCTACCGTCCACGACGCCACCAAACTCGCCCGCGGCCACCTCAACCGCCGCTTCCGCTACACCGTCGCCAGCATCCTGGTATTCGCCCTAATATTCGGAGTTGGCGCCACTGCGATGGGCGTCACCAACCAGCGTCACGCCGCGCAGCAGGCAGCGGCACAGCGGGTCATTGAGTCCGAACAACTCGCCGACCAATCCGCCGACCTGCTCAGGACTAACCCGCAGCTCGCCGCGGTCACCGCGCTCGCCGCCCACCAAACCAATCCCACTCCGCAAACCACGACTGCCATGGCTACCGCCGTCAGCTATAACCCGAACAATGCCCAAGTTATAGCGATACCGAAGTCACATTCCGCTGTTATCGGTCCGACCGCTGCATGGCTCAGCACCGACAACGGCATCGTTGCCTACTCGCTCACAACAATGCAGCCGCTCAACGAACCCATGCCGACAACCGGCGACAATGGCAGGTCTGAACCCGTTGAACTAACCCTAAGCAGAAAAGGCGACCGGCTAGCTGCCCTAGGTTCGACAACGATCACCGTGTATAACATCGACCAGCAAAATCGCCTCACCAAGATTTCATCGGTTCCTCGTCCAGGCGGCAGTATTAGTGACCTTGAGATCTTTGTGAACTTCTCGCCCGACGGGCAGCGTCTGCTCCTCACCAACATTTATGGCCAGTGTTGGCTATGGCGTCCCGAAATGAAGCACCAGCTTAGCAAGCTTATGGTCGACTTCCGGCTTCCAAAAGACGGAGACGATGGGATACGCCACGTTGTTGACGAAGATGGACACAAGGGTTGGACCGTATTGATAACCCTTGAAACCGACGACCGAAACGAAGTCCTCCGGCTAAATTTGAAAAAGCATGCTCTCGACGTTCTCGGCGAATCTTCAAACCACGATCCTGCCAACGACGGTGAATTTTGGTATACCGTGCCGGCAGGGTCTGGGACGATATTGTCGAGTAAGCGAACAGGAGGCTTCAGTCGCTTCGACGGAAAAGGATGGGAACAATTCCAGAGTGCGACGTCCGATGGTGTAGAAAAGATTGTCGTGTCGGAATCAAATGAGATTGCTATCACACATGGTCCGTACATAAGTCTCTTGGGCCTTTCGGACGATAAGTCAGGAGATACGTCCAAGTTTGATATTTTCAGGGCCGGTGAGGAGCACTCCTTCGACTCGGTCCAGTACATTGACGCGCACAAATTAATAGCGATCGATCTCAGCGGGCAAATGATCGTCATTGACACCGCCGCAAATTACAACCGACGGGTTCCGGCGTTCGAATTTGACATCAATCCTGCAGGCGACGCAACCGTCACTGCTAAGCGAGGCAGCAGTATTGAAGTGAGCCGCCATTCAGGGTATTCACACACAACGCCGATCGGACCAGTTGTCAGCACCTACTCTGCTCCATTTCCAGCGAAGCAGAGTAAGCGAGGCATTGTATTTGAGCCAGACGATGTTGTCATCTCCCAACAATTCATTGGTACAGTTGGCGGCATTATCACGAAAGCGGACCTTGACAGGCTACCGGCTGGCTACCGCATGGTCAGTGATAAGAGAGGCTTTGTTGCGTTATGGGAACTCAATAGTAAAAGGTTGATCCTTCGAGATAGGTGTCAGGACCCCAATATGGGGAGTAATGCCCTCGTCAGCCTGTCACCGGACGAGGATATGCTGGTTGCGGCTCAAGGCGCCATCATTTGCAGATGGCAGCTGCCCTCCGGCAACCGGCTGCCAAATATCGATCTCGCCGTCAGCCGTGATTTCAAGAATGTTAGGGACTCACCTCCGGTAGTAAGCCAGCTCAGTTTGGGGCATGGTTACATTGCTGTCCCAAGTTCAAAGGTTTACACGATCGAGGCTGCCACAGGCCATCGCCGCGAGGTTCCGGGCGCTTTCTCCAATGCAGCCATCGCGAGCAACGGCGAGTCCATCGCTCTCGTAGATGATGACGGAATCTTGACCATCATGTCCGTTTCGCCACCCGTCGAAATCCGGAAGATCGACATCCAGGGTCGTGCTGCGCAGCTCGCGTGGTCGCCCGATACCTCTCGAATAGCAGTCTGGAAAAGTGACGGGACGCTTCAAGTCCTGGATCCGGCCACCGGCCTTCAAACGCTTCCGCCCATTTTCGAATCCGAGGACAAGGTGCTTGGATACTCGTACGGAGCTGAACTCTCGTGGCCATCCCCACAAACCTTGATATTGAACAGAGGTTTTCGGCTTAAGACAGTCGACCTTTCGCAACATCCCGATTGGAAGAAGCGAATATGCGCTACTACCTCGGGTCTTTCCGAACCAGAATGGCGCGCCAACGTCAGCCCCAGCATCCCATACCGCGACCCATGCGCCTGAAACTTAACAAAAGCTGCCAGCCAGGCTATCCACCCCGACGGGTTAGCCATGTGGTGGCGGTGTCCGTCTCGGTACAGCCGATTGCCCTGCTCGGTGGCTGTGCATTTCGGCCGGTACAGCAAAAAGCACGGCAACGACTGGCCCCTCTCGGCCATGTCGGGGCGCAGCCGTAGGGTGGCCGGATGCGCCATGAGGTGACCGACGCGGACACCGCCGCAGCCCTGGGAAGTGGTGAAGTTCCGGTGCTCGCGACACCACGCCTGATCGCGTGGATGGAAGCGGCAACCGTGCGGGCCGCAGCCGCCATCCTCGCGACGGGCCAGACGACGGTCGGCACCGCGATCCGGATAGAACATCGTCGTGCGACGCCGGTGGGAGGCAGCGTCGAGATCACTGCAACGCCGTCGCGAGACGTCGCCGGGAGCCGTCTAACCTTCGATGTACACGCGATCGACGGTTCAGGGCATGTCGTCGCGGCGGGCCAGATCGACCGGGCGATCGTTGATCGGCAACGCTTCCTCGCGTCCGTGTCAGCAGATGCCGATCACCAATGAACTGGATGTGATGCGGGGCTGTGACGTCCTGGGCAGCCATTGCAGCCATGTGCATCCAGTGATGTGAAAGCGGACGTGAAACCACGGCCCCGTAAACGGCAACAACCAATCTCAACTTCTGACCGAGTGCGCGGTCGGGGGAACGACGGCTCGTCGTGCGACTCGCAAAGGTCCTAGGTCCAGAACCCCTGGTGTACCTCGGCCGCGGAAGCCAGGTCAACCGGACCGTCGACCACGATCGCGCGGCCGCCTCTGGCGAAGACCTCCCGACACGGCAGATGCAGCGGAGGCACGCCCTCCTCCTCCTCGACCATCGTGGCCAGGGCGACTTCCGAGAGTGCGAAGACCACGCGGCCGATACCCGACCAGTAGATCGCGCCTGCGCACATCGCGCACGGCTCCGTGCTGGTGTAGAGGGTGCTCGTGATCCGGGTCGCAAGGTCGAGCGTCCCAGCGAGCCGGACGAGATTCGTCTCCGCATGACCGGTCGGGTCGACTCCTGTGACGACACTGTTGCGCGCCTCCAAGACTCGGCCGTCCGCCGCAATGAGCAGCGACCCAAACGGGTGATCTCCCCGATTGCGAGCCTCCCAGGCAAGAGCGACCGTCCGCTCCAGATGTGACCGATCGGCGGATGTGATCCCGGCAGTTGGCACAGCCATTGAGGGTCTCCGATCGTCGTCGGGGTCGAGATGCCGAAACGCTACTCTGCCGCGACCACCCGACCACGTGTTCCATTCAGGCGGCGCGCACACCCCTGCCGACTCCATTTGCCACACCAGCTCCACTCGTGAGAGCCGCGCCGCGGCGTCAAGCTGACGAAGGATCAGGCGGAAACTCCGATCAAAAGGACAGTAGGTTTCGCCCATGGACACCGACCCCCGTCTTTGGCTCGGCCGTCTTGCGGTTGCTGGCCCGATTGCGTTTACGGTCGCGTGGCTTTTTGCGGGGCTGGCGCAGGACGAGTACAGCGTGCGGCGGGAAGACATCAGTGCGCTTGCGGCTCTCGACGCGCAGCACGCATGGATCATGATCACGGGCTTTCTCTTGCTCGCCGCTGGAACGGTGGCGTTAGGGGTCGGCCTCGTGATGACGCTGAAGGGCCGTCGTGCGGTCATCGGGTCAATTCTTGTCATGATCGCCGGCATCGGCCTCCTCGTGGCTGGCTTGGCCCGCAACGATTGCAGCGGCGAGTTGCCGGCTTGTGCCGAGCGCGGCGACGCAGGCGATGTTTCCTGGCATTCCACGGTCCATGACATGGTCAGTCTGGTGCTCTTTCTCGCCCTTATAGCGGCACCCTTGATGCTTGCTGGCTCATTCCGCGGTGCGGAGCATTGGCGCGATCTGCGGAGCTATTCCGTTGTCACCGGTGTGCTGGGTTTTGTGCTGCTGGTCAGCTTCGTCATCGGCGCTGCAGGATCTTGGAGCGGCGTGTTGCAACGTGTGTTCGTTTCCGTCTTGTTCCTGTGGATCGCGCTGCTTGGTCTTCGGCTGACCCAGGTCTCGCGTGCTCGGCAAGGGCAGGGCGACCCCGCAGGAGCATGATGACGCGATCACCAGATCGTCGGCACATCGGCCTGGTTAAGGCAGCGTGGGCGATCTAGGAAGCGGAGGCGCGAGGCGGCTCTTGATCATGCTCTCGTAGGCTCTCGTCCCGACGGCGCTGATTTCCGCGCGGACCATCCACTCGAGTTCCCGTGTTTGTCTTTCATTATTGGAGAACGTTCTCCAGGATCGAGGCTTGTCACGTGTCTGTCTACCGCCTGAACCGCCTGTTCAACCCACAATCGGGGCGAGCGCTCGACGTGGCGGTGGACCATGGCTTCTTCGGTGAGCGATCCTTCTTGACCGGCATCGAGGACATGGATGCGGTGGTTCGCCGCTTGGTCGCAGCGAATCCAGATGCTGTGCAGCTGACGCTGGGTCACGCCCGCCTCCTCCAGGCCGTTCCGGGGAAGCAGAAGCCGGCCCTGGTCTTGAGGAGTGATGTCGCGAACGTCTACGGGAACCCGCTAGATGAGCACCTGTTCAGCCACCACATCCCGAACGCGATCGAGGAGGCCGTTCGTCTGGACGCGGTGGCGATCTGCGCCAACCTCATGCAGTTGCCGGGGCGGCCGGAGATCCGCGAGGCGAACATCCGCTCGATCATGGCCCTGCGGGCCGAGGCCACCAAGTACGCCATGCCACTGATGATCGAACCGCTGGTGATGCAGGACAATGCCGCCGGAGGCGGATACATGGTCGATGGGGACACCGACAAGATCATGACCCTGGTCCGCCAGGCACGGGAACTTGGTGCCGACCTGATCAAGGCCGACCCCACGGACAATGTCGAGGACTATCACAAGGTGATCGAGGTCGCCGGCGACGTTCCGGTCCTCGTCCGCGGTGGCGGACGGGTCGATGATCGCAGCCTGCTCGAGCGGACGGCGGCTGTGCTGGCCCAAGGGGCCCGCGGCATCGTGTACGGCCGGAATGTGGTGCAGCACGAGAACCCAACCGGCATCACCCGAGCGCTGATGGCGGTACTTCACGACAACGCGGGTGTCGACGACGCCTTGCGCCTGGTGGGAGAAACGCGATGACGACGACCGTGAACGTGGCCATCGTGGGCGGCGGTCTGATGGGACGGGAGATCGCGGCGGCGCTGCAGCGGTGGCCCGCGCTGATCGATCACCCTGTGCATCCACAGCTCACCGCGGTCTGCGACATCAACCCGGCAGCCCTGGACTGGTTCGACCAGATACCCACTGTGACGCGGACCGTGACGGACTACGCCGACCTACTGGCTGATGATGCGATTGACGTGCTCTATATCGCCGTGCGACACGACCTACACCGGCAGCTTTACGTCGACACAATCCAGGCCGGCAAAAGCTTGCTCGCCGAGAAGCCGTTCGGCATCGATGGATCCGCCGCGGAGGCGATCGTGGCGACCATAGCGGCCAACCCGCAGTCATTCGTACGGTGCTCCAGCGAGATGCCGTTTTTCCCGGGCGCGCAGGCGGCCGTCAACTACGTGCGGTCCGGCGCCCTTGGCCGCATCATCGAGGCTCGCTGCAGCTTCTTGCACGCCAGCGACCTCGATGTCAACAAGCCGATCAACTGGAAGCGGCAGGCGCGGTACTGCGGCGAGGCCGGCGTCATGAACGATCTCGGGCTACACGCTTGGCATGTGCCATTGCGACTCGGCTGGGCGCCGGACCGGATCTTTGGCGTGCTCCAGGACATCGTCACCGAACGGCCGGCCCCGAACGGAGGCCGGGAGCGCTGCGACACGTGGGACAACGCAGTCCTGCACGGGTGGGTGGCCACGGATAACTACGCGTTCCCGCTGACGACAGAGATGAAGCGGATCGACCCTGGACAGAAGAACACCTGGGAGTTCCAAGCGCTGGGCCTGGACGGCGGGGTGCGATTCTCGACCAAGAACCCGAAGCGGGTAGAGATCTTCTCGATCGTGGACGTGCCCGGCGGTGGGCGTGAGCAGGTCTGGTCCCGCCTCGACGCCGGCAGCCAGTCGGTGTGGCCCACCGTGACCGGCCCGAACTTCGAGTCCGGCTTCTCCGACGCCATCCTGCAGATGTTGGCCGCGTTCCTGGCCGAGCGAGAGGGAGCCCTAGGGGGCCGGTTCGGTTGCGCCACACCGGATGAGGCCGCCCTTACTCACGTGATCTACCGCGCGGCGATCCGATCGCACGAAACAGGCGAGGTCGTAGGGGTGGGCCAGTGATGGCTGTGCACTTGGTACTCATCGCCGGGCACCTTTGCATCGACATCACCCCCGAGCTCACCGGTGTTCCCGAACTGGTGCCGGGCCAGCTCTACGAGATTGGCTCGGCACAACTCACCCTCGGCGGATGCGTCGCGAACACCGGGCTCACCCTCGCGGCGGCAGGGGTGCCAACCCGCGTCTGCTCAAGGGTCGGCAACGACCCGCTTGGCGAGATCGCCCGCCGCTTGCTCGCCGAGCACGGAGTCGACATGGAGGACGTCACGACCACGACAGGAGCGGCGACTTCGTACAGCATCGTGTTGCAATTGCCTGGTCGCGACCGGACGTTCTGGCATCATCCCGGCGCGAACGCTGTGTTCAAAGGCCAGGACGTGAGCCTCGATGGAGTGGACATCCTCCATTTGGGCTATCCGCCGCTGCTGCCTGCGCTGCTCGTCGATGACGCTGCACCCCTTCTCAATCTGCTGAAGGAGGCTCGCAGTCGACAGATCACTACGTCGCTCGATCTGGCCGTGGTGGATCGGCGGTCCAGAGCCGCCGAAGTGGACTGGCGTCGAGTCTTCGCCCGGATCATGCCCTACGTCGACATCGCCACTCCGAGCATCGACGACCTAACGTCGGCGCTCGCCATCACCCGAACGCCCGACGACGCTCTGGTCGAGGAATGTGCCCGCCGTCTGGTCGACGATGGATGCGCGGTCGCCGTGGTGTCAGCGGGAGCGCGAGGAGCCTACGCGGTCAGCGCTGACGCCGATCGCCTGGCTACGGCAGGTGCGGTTCTTGCGTCAGTCCGGTCTACGTGGAGCTCGATATCGGAGTGGGTACCGGTGGCTGAACCGAGGCTCGTCGTCAGCACGACCGGAGCGGGCGATGCCGCCAGCGCCGGACTCCTGTTTGGCCTTGCACAAGGAGCCGGCATGAGGCGGGCAACTCGCCTCGCTGCACGGTTCGCCGCGGCCAGCATCGAGGGGCAGCGACCCTCGGCGGAGGAGGCCGCCCGCTGGGCTGCCGAGCTGGCCGCGGTGGGCTTCGACTGATCCGGTCACGTGACAGGACACTTCACCTGCAAAGTGGATAACGATTCCTGTTCGACCTATTGACAGCCCAGCACTCCGAGAGTTGACTACGTAGTCAATTTCCACGATGACTGCGTAGTCAGGACTACCCGATGACTTCCGCACGCGCCGCGACCACCGCTGGGCCGCGTGGTGTCGTCATGGTGGATGTGGCTCGCGTCGCGGGCGTATCGCAAAAGACGGTCTCTCGGGTAGTTAACGGTGCACCGCATGTCCGCCCTCATGTTCGCGAAAGAGTAAAGAAGGCAATTGAGGAGCTGGGCTATCGCCCGAACTCTGCCGCTCAGGCATTGGCACGGGAGCGCAGTCACACCATTGGCGTCCTGGCTCTGGGGACACGTTTTTTTGGACCGTCACGCCGGGTCTTCACGCTCGAGCATGAGGCGCGGCGATTGGGTTACACCATGGCTCTGACTTCGGTACCGGACTTGTCAGCGCGGAGTGTCGCCGACGGGATCGATGCGTTGTTGCAGCGGGGGGTCGAGGGCTTGGTGGTGGAGGTACCAACCCACCTGATCAACATCGACCCCGCCCAACTTGCCGGGTTGCCGGTCGTAACGAGCGCCGGCTGGATCACTGGTGTCTCACGTCAAGCGGTTGTCGACATCGACCAGGAAGAGGCCTGCCGGAAGCTCACCACATACCTCCTTGACCTGGGGCACGAGACGGTTTGGCACGTTGGCGGGCCGCGCGACTGGGATGCGGCGCAGAAGCGCGTCGTCGGTTGGCGATCGGCTCTGCGCGACGCAGGTGCCCGGGTGCCGCGCGTGTTATACGGAGACTGGTCAGCTGCATCGGGTTACGAACAGGGCCGCAAGCTCGCCCACCGTGAGGATGTCACCGCAATCTTCGCCGCCAACGACCAAATGGCGATGGGGATCCTTCGGGCGTTCCACGAGGCCGGGCGGGACATCCCGGGCGATGTTTCGGTCGTCGGGTTTGACGATGTTCCCGAGGCGGAGTTCCAGATGGTGCCGTTGACAACGGTCGGCATCGACGCAGATAAAGCGGCTCAGCGCATCCTTGCCGAGCTACTGCGCATGATCGAAGGGGCCGAGCCGCCCCTCGAGCCGGTCACCCTGCCCGGCACAGAGCTCATCATCCGCAAGACGTCTGGCCCGGTGCGAACGAGACAAATCCATCCTCGCGCTCGCAAGGCCCAACTCGCCAAAGGTCCCACACCATCCAGATGAACGAAAGGACAGCGATGTCTGCTAACCAAATCAGCCGGCGCAGGTTCTTGATCTCAACCGCTGCCGCTGCTTCCAGCGCGTGGTTCCTTGCCGCGTGTAGCTCAGATGGAGGTTCGGCCCCGGCTGCCGCTCCATCCCCATCGACGGTTCCTCAGGCCGACATCGACAAGGCCATGGACACCGAGACCACATTGACGTTCTGGACCTGGGTGCCCAACATCCAGAACGAGGTAAAGCTGTTCACCACGAAGTACCCCAAGATCAAGGTGAATGTAGTCAATGTCGGCCAAGGGGCGCCGCACTACCAGAAGCTGCGGACCGCAATCCAGGCGGGCCAAGGCGCGCCGGACGTCGCCCAGGTCGAGTTCCAGTACATCAACTCCTTCACATTGGGCGAAGGGAATCTCCTTGATCTCACCCCCTACGCACCGGCGGCGCTGAAGGATTCTTATCCGGGGTGGGTCTGGTCCCAGGTCAACACCAACGGCGGGATATGGGCAATTCCTCAGGACACGGGCCCGATGGGTCTGCTATACCGCCAGGACCTGCTTCAGGCGGCGGGAATCGAGCCCCCGAAGACCTATGACGATTTCGCTGCGGCGGCTCAGACCTATCACTCTAAGAACCCCAAGAGCTACTTGGTTAATGTCGCCCCAAGCCAGGCTGGCCAGATGGTCGCCTATCTGTGGCAGGCCGGCGTACGCCCATTCAGCTTCGACGGCAAGCAAACCGTCAAGGTCGATCTGGCCAACGACCAGGCCAAGAATGTCGTCAAATACTGGGGCGACCTGGTGACGAGCGGCGTCGCCTCCAACGACACCGACTTCAACGACTCCTGGTACCAGGGCCTAGCCAACGGCAAATGGGCCACCCTTCCGATCGCGGCCTGGGGGCCGGTGTTTCTGCAGGGCGCGGCCGCCAAGACCTCCGGGAAGTGGCGGGCGACCGACCTGCCGCAGTGGGATCCGAGTAAGCCTGTCTCCAGCAACTGGGGCGGCTCCACCGACGCCGTACTCAAGCTCAGCAAGAACCCGATCGCTGCCTCTCAGCTCGCCTTGTTCATCAACACCGACAAGGAATCGGCGCTGAAGATGGCCAACGAACAGTTCCTCTTCCCGTCGATGAACGAGATTCTCGAGGATCCCAGCTTCACCGGCCAGGAGTCGAAGTTCTACGGCGGCCAGAAGGTCAACGAGAAATTCGCGCAGATCTCCAAGACGGTCGGCTCCGACTTCCAGTGGGTGCCATTCATGGACTACGTGTACTCCAGCTTCAACGAGACGCTCGGCAAGGCGTTCAGCAACAAGACCGACGCTGTCGCCGGCTTGCAGGCATGGCAGGACGCCTGCGCCAAGTACGCCAAAGACCAGGGCTTCACGGTTTCCTAATTCCCGTTGGCGCCTGGCAGTTCAGCCTCAGGCGCTGCGCAACCATCTCCCGAAAGGGGGGTCGATTGTCCACCGCCGTCAATGCGGCACCCGTAGTTTCCGCTACAAAACCGCGACGTGCCCGCATCACCCCTGCCAAGCGCCGACAATACGGTGCGGCCTATGCGCTGGTCTTGCCGTTCTTCATCATCTTCGTCGCCATGGTCATTGTGCCGTTGGTCTACGCCGGGTATCTGTCGTTGTACAGGAAGCGGCTGATCGGCGGCACGAGCTTCGCCGGCGCGGAGAACTACATCCGCGCCCTCACCGATCCGCTGTTCTTGAGTGGCGTCGGCCGGATGGCGATCTTCCTGGTCCTCCAAGTGCCCTTCATGATCGCCTTTGCTTTGTTCTTCGCACTCGCCTTAGACAGTGGAATGATGAGGCTCGCGAGGTTCAGCCGCTTAGCGATCTTCGTGCCGTACGCGGTCCCGGGGGTCGTTGCCACCTTGATGTGGGGCTATCTCTACGGTCCTGACTTCGGGCCGTTTGCCCAGATCAGCAATGCGCTCGGACTCGGCGCGCCACCGTTCCTCACCCAGACCGGCATGCTGTTCTCGATCATGAACATCGTGAACTGGTCATTCATCGGCTACAACATGATCATCATCTATGCGGCGCTTCGGTCGCTTCCCAGCGAGCTCTATGAGGCGGCGCGCGTTGACGGAGCCTCGGAGCCTCGGATCGCCTGGTCGATCAAGATCCCCGCGGTCCGACCCGCGCTGCTGCTCACGGTCATCTTCTCGGTCATCGGCACATTCCAGCTGTTCACCGAACCGAAACTGATGTTCACGTTGGCACCGAACGTGATCGGCACTGCGTGGTCGCCCAACCTGTATGCCTACAACGTCGCGTTCGTCAATCAGGACGCCAACTACGCGGCCGCATTGGCGTTCTTGCTCGGGATCGTGATCATGATCGTCTCTTACATCGTCCAGCTGTCTACCCAACGGAAGGAGCGCGGCTCATGACCACCGCGAGCAGCCGTGTGACTGCCACCGCCGTACAAGCAGACCTGGATGAGCCGGCCGCGGTGGGCAGGAATCCGGCGCGCCAACGGACGAGCTGGTTGCTGACCGTCTTTGTGCTGATCTGCGTCGGCTATTTTCTCCTTCCGCTGTTCTGGCTGGTGGTCGCCTCTACCAAATCCAACGCCGACCTATTCAGCACCTTCGGGTTGTGGTTCGCGAACTTCAACCTGTTCGAGAACATCAAAGCTGTGCTGACGTTCCAAGACGGCGTCTTCATCTACTGGGCTATCAACTCGGCGATCTACGCCGTCGTGAGCGCTGTTGGCGCCTCGTTCCTTTCAACGGCTGCCGGCTATGGCTTCGCTAAGTACGACTTTCCCGGCAAGGTTGCGTTGTTCGCCATCACCCTCGGGGCGATCATGATTCCGATCGCTGCCCTGACAGTGCCGACATACCTGCTGTTCGCCCGCGCCGGCCTAACCGACACCTACTTGGCCATCATCTTGCCTTCGCTGGCCACTCCATTTGGTGTGTTCTTGATGCGGGTCTACGCGGCCGACGCCGTGGACAACGCGCTCATCGAGGCAGCGCGGGTCGACGGCGTGGGTGAGCTACGAATCTTCTTCACGGTCGCGTTGCGGCTGTTGCTGCCGGGTTCGATCACTGTGCTGCTGTTCTCGCTGGTAGCGACGTGGAACAACTACTTCCTGCCATTGATCATGCTCAACTCGGCGGACAAGTTTCCACTCACGGTCGGGCTCGCATTGTGGCAGTCCACAGCCGCCGCTGGAGGCGGTGCCCAAGCGCTGTTCTCCATAGTGATCACCGGCTCGCTGCTCTCGATCATTCCGCTCGTGGTGGCCTTCCTCTTCCTCCAGCGCTATTGGCAATCCGGCCTGGCCACCGGCGGGGTCAAGGCCTGACTGCTCGAAAGGACGACACAGTGGTTCCACCGCGCACGCAGGTGCTCTTCGGCGCCGCGTATTACCACGAGTACCAGCCGAGCCCACGCCTCGACATCGATCTGGACTTAATGACCGACGCTGGCTTCTCAGTCATTCGAGTGGGGGAATCCGTCTGGACTACCTGGGAACCAGAGGACGGACGGTTCGACCTGGACTGGCTCGAGCCGGTGCTCGACGGCGCCGATCAACGCGGTATCGGGGTCGTTCTCGGCACGCCGACCTATGCCGCTCCGCCATGGTTGGCTCGGCGCTACCCGGAGATCGCCGGTGAACCGGCGACAGGGCAACCGATGCCATGGGGCGGCCGGCAAGAGATCGACTACACCCATCCGGCCTTCAAGTTCTACGCCGAGAGGATCATTCGCAAGATCGTCTCTCGTTACGCCGGCCATCCGGCGGTTATCGGATTCCAGGTCGACAACGAGCCGGGCATGTTCCTCTTCCACAACCACGGCGTCTTCCAACGCTTCGTCGATGATTTGCGGCACACCTACGGAACGGTTGAGGCCATCAACGAGGCTTGGGGTCTTGTGTACTGGTCCCACAAGCTCAGCACGTGGGCCGACCTGTGGACTCCGGACGGAAACTATCAGCCCCAATACGATCTCGCTTGGCGTACGTTCCAAGCCAAACTGACGACCGAATTCATCGCCTGGCAGGCCGACATCGTCCGCGAGTACGCGCGAGACGACCAATTCGTCACGACCTGCATTGCGTACGAACGGCCGACGGTCGACGACGCGAACCTCACCGCAGCTCTGGACCTGACCGCCGGCAATCCGTATTACGCCATGCAAGACGCGCTGGCAGTGCCCAGCACCAGCGTCAGTCCGCAGGGCTGGACGACCTCGGGTGCGTGGAGCCTGTTTCTCTCGGCGGACCGGATGTATGCCTCCAAGCAGGCCCCGTTCCTCATCACTGAGACCAATGCCGGGGCGATAGGCGGATCATCGATCAACTTCCCGGCCTTCGACGGCCAGTGGCGTCAGGCAGCCTGGGCCTTCGTCGCTCGCGGCGCGGAGATGATCGAGTACTGGCACTGGCACACCAACCACTTCGGCACCGAGACGTACTGGATCGGCATACTGCCGCACGATCAGCAGCCAGGACGCGTGTACGCCGAGTTGAGCCATCTCGGCGCCGAATTCCGCAAGGCGGGTTCTCGAGTTGTCGGGCTGCGCCCCGACGCCCAGATCGGCCTGCTGTATTCAGCTCGCTCCAAGTGGGGGCTCGCATTTCAGGCGGCCTTCCCGCAGCCGGGCAAGGGCACGGCAGTCTGGTCGCCACAAGATATGGATCGCCGGTCCTACCATCGGATCTTCGATGCCTTCTACCGAGGAACCTTTGACGCGAGAGTGCCGGCTCGGCTGATCCACGATGTCCAGATCATCGGACCGGACGGCAGCCGGCTTCTTGAGCCCGCCACCGTGGCCGCTGATCTGCCGGTGCTGGTCGTAGCAGGCCTGCTGGTCGCCGCAGACGACCTGCTGACCTGGCTGCGGGAGTACGCCGCCGCCGGCGGCCATCTCGTCATCGGTCCCCGAACCGCGTACGGCGACCAGGAGGGCCGCGCCCGAGTCGAGGTCAAACCGGCGTACCTGGCCGAGGCCGGCGGGGTGCGCTACCAAGAGTTCTCCAACCTGGGCGAACCGCTGGCGGTGGTGGCCGAGACTGACGCGATCATTTTGTCCGAGGGCGCTGCCGCGACGGACTGGATTGACGGGCTGATCAGCGACGGCGCGAAGGTGATCGTCGGATACGACCATCCACACTTCGGCCGATTCCCAACTGTGGTGTCCAACGAGCACGGTCAAGGTCGGATCACCACTGTCGGCACGGTGCCGAATCCTGCTCTAGCGGCCGATCTCGTGCGATGGCTCGCCCAAGACCAGGAACCAAGGTGGAGCACTCTCCCACGTTCGGTCACCCTCCACTCGGCAACCAACGCGGATGGCGAGCGCATCCATGTCGTCCATAACTGGAGTTGGACACCCGCACAGCTCACTCTCCCGCGAGACATGATCGACATCCTCGCCGAGGCTGACGGTAGGACTAAGGATCTCGAGCTCGGTCCCTGGGACGTCCGAGTTCTCGCGGAATAAGGAATCGGTGGCCATGGTCGGTACCCAGCAAGAGCCAGGTCAGCGTCACCGCACCCGAATCAATCAGGAATGACCATGAACCAGCACCGTCGGACCGTCACCGCCGAGATCGCCGATGTCGTCGCCTCGCTTCGCGCCGAAGTCGCGCAACTGCACGCCGAGTTGCCGCGCTGGGGCCTCGTGGTCTGGACCGCCGGCAACGTGTCCGCCCGAGTGCCCGGCTACGACCTGCTCGTGATCAAGCCATCCGGTGTGAGCTACGACGAGCTCTCCCCGGAGGCAATGGTGATCACCGATCTAGAGGGCAACCTCGTCGACGGCGACGGCTCGCCGTCCTCCGACACGGCCGCACACGCGTACGTCTACAAGCACATGCCCGAGGTCGGTGGTGTGGTCCACACGCACTCGACATACGCCACCGCCTGGGCTGCGCGCGGAGAACCCATTCCCTGCGTCCTGACCATGATGGGCGACGAGTTCGGTGGGGAGATCCCGATCGGCCCGTTCGCCTTGATCGGCGACGACTCGATCGGCC
>Ga0075425_100001587_pt1 | contig 22290 bp, 24 predicted proteins | sample SoiMethybrSBSTD4_FD_75300 | JGI IMG/M metagenome (GOLD analysis project Ga0075425, IMG submission 75300) | Bulk soil microbial communities from a Populus tree surrounding site in Tennessee, USA - Soil MetaG P. TD hybrid SBSTD4 | ecosystem: Environmental > Terrestrial > Soil > Tree plantation... | reverse complement strand
GGCGACAGCGTGTTGCGCAACCGCGTGTTGCGCGAGCTGAAGACACGCGACGCGTCCCTCTCCGCGTTGAGCCGATCACGCGCCGTCTGCGCGAGCATGGCCTTCGAGCACCCGCCCGACGAGCGCACCGTGAAGTGGAATAAGCGACCGCTCGTGTGGGTGACGGGCAAGGAAACCAAGGCCGACCGCGTGCCGCCACAGGATTTTGTGTTCGCGGCGCTCAAGCAGGCGGTGGATGAGCACGAGACCTGGACGCCGGCGGTGACGGCGATTTATCGGCGGGCGGTAACGAACGCGAGCGGGCTGTGCAAGGCCTTTGAAACGTTTGAATTGTCGGAAGAAGTTGGATGTCGTTGAAGCGGGTCTTGGTTGCGAACCGCGGCGAGATCGCGGTCCGCATCATCCGCGCCTGCCACGAGGAAGGGCTCACCGCGGTCGCGGTCTACTCCGAGCCTGACCGGCTGGCGCCTCATGTCCGCGACGCCGACGCGGCAGTGTGGATCGGTCCGGCGCCAGCCGCGGACTCCTACCTCAACATCGCGAAGCTGATCGCGGCTGCCAGAGATACGGGCTGCCAGGCCGTGCATCCGGGCTACGGCTTCCTGTCGGAGCGGGCGGCGTTTGCGAAGGCCTGTAAGGACGCCGATCTCACCTTCATCGGCCCACCTGCGGCTGCGATCACGGCGATGGGGGACAAGACCGAGGCGCGGCGGCGCATGCAGGCCGCGGGCGTGCCCGTTGTTCCGGGCACGACTACGCCGCTCCGCGATCCGGTCGAGGCGCGTGCGGAAGCGAAGCGCTTGGGCTATCCCGTTCTGCTCAAGGCGGCGGCCGGAGGCGGCGGCAAGGGAATGCGGCTCGTCGCGAACGACGGCGAGGTCGAAGGCGCGTTTGGCGCGGCGCGCCGCGAGGCGCAGAAAGCGTTCGGCGACGGCGCCGTGTACGTCGAAAAGTATCTGGATCGGCCGAGACACATCGAGATTCAGATTCTCGCCGACCATCGCGGTCGAGTGGCGGCGCTCGGCGAACGCGAGTGCAGCATTCAGCGGCGTCATCAAAAGCTCATCGAGGAGTCGCCGTCGGTCGCCGTGTCTCCGGCCTTGCGACGGCGGCTTTCGGAGGCCGCGACCGCGGCGGCCGGTGCCGTCGGCTACGTCAGTGCCGGGACGATCGAGTTTCTGCTCACGCCCTCCGGCGAGTTCTACTTTCTCGAAATGAACACGCGGATTCAGGTCGAGCATCCGGTCACGGAGCTCGTGTACGGTGTGGACCTGGTCCGCGAGCAGCTCCGCATCGCGGACGGCCAGGCGATGCGCGTGCACGGCGCGACCGGTCCAGGCGGACAGCTGCATCCGCGCGGTCACGCGATCGAGTGCCGCATCACCGCCGAGGATCCGTTCAATGATTTCCTGCCCGCGACCGGCGTGCTGCAGTATCTGCGCGTGCCGAGCGGGCCGGGAATTCGATGGGACGCGGGAGTCGAGGCGGGGAACGACGTCACCCTGTTCTACGATCCGCTGCTGGCCAAGCTCATCGCCTGGGGAGAGACGCGCGAGGTCGCGATCCAGCGGATGCGCCGCGCATTGCGGGAGCTGGTGATCGTCGGGCTGCCGACGAGCCAGCCGTTTCACCTGCGCGTCATGGATGACGCGGAGTTCTTGAAGGGTGAAATCGATATCCGTTATCTGGAGCGAGCGGGAGCGCGGGTGTTGGCGGCAGCACCACAGCCCGGCTTGGAACGGGCGTTGGCTGTGGCAGCTGCCATGGCAGCCGACCAAGCCCACGACCGACCGCCGCCGAGCAGTTCGACCGCCCGACCGCCGCAGTCGAATGGTTGGATGCAAGCCGCTCGGCTGGACGCGCTCCGAGACCTACCGGAGTGAGCGACATCGTGACGATCACGGGCATCGCGGTGGGTGGGGATGGCGTAGGACGACTCAGCGACGGCCGAGTGGTTTTTGTCCCGCGAACGGTTCCGGGCGATCGCATTCGCCTGCGCGAAGGCTCGCTCGAGCGGCATCGCAACTTTGCCCGCGCCGAAGTCGGCAGTGTGGTCGAAGCAGGGCCCGGACGCGTGGAGCCGCCGTGCCCACACTACACGGCAGATCACTGTGGTGGTTGTCAGTTGCAACATCTGGCGTACGATGGGCAGCTCGCTGCGAAGCGGAGCAACGTCGGAGATACGCTGCGAAGGATTGGTAAGCTGCAGCTCGAGGATCCAGAGATTGTCGAGGCTCTGGAGGAGTGGCGGTATCGTTCGAAAATCTCGATGGCGGTGAAAACGGTCGGACGGTCGGACGGTGTGACGGTCGGACTGCATCCATACGACCGACCGAATTTTGTTTTCCCCTTGGCTGACTGCCACATCACCGACTTCAAGCTCATGGCCCTCTGGCGTGAGCTGCGACCGCGGCTCGGAATGCTTCCACAACCGCTCACGAGGCTGACGCTGAGGCTCGATCGCGCGGAAGTTCGCCATGTCATCGCCGAATCCGCCGGTGAGCCGTGGCTGAATGCCGAAGAATTGCGCAAGAGTCTCGGAAGCGACGTCGTCTGCTGGTGGCAGCCCGTCGATGGCGCCGCGCGAGTGGTGGCAGGTCCGGCCACTGGATTTCCCGCAACCGCCTTCGAGCAGGTGAATCCCGGCATGGGCGCCGTCACGCGCCGTTGGGCCGTCGAGCAGCTCGGCGACGTGAAGGGGCAGACGGTATGGGACCTCTACGGCGGCATCGGCGACACCGCGGCGCTGTTGGTCGAGCGTGGCGCGAATGTCGTGAGCGTGGATGCCGACGAAAAGGCGGTGAGCTGGGGTCGGGAGCGATTGCCGGCGGCGCGGTTCATCGCCGCGCGTGCCGAAGACATCCTGCCGAGCTTGCCGCCGCCGCACGCGGTGGTGCTGAATCCGCCGCGCGGCGGGTTGCATTGGGATGTGTCGCTGCGGTTGACGTCGGAGCCGGTGGCGAAGCTCGTGTACATCTCGTGTGATCCGGCGACGCTGGCGCGAGACTTGGCGAGACTCAACGTGAATTACACGCTGATGGCGGTGCGCGCATTTGATCTGTTTCCGCAAACGGCGCACGTGGAGACAGTCGCAGTGCTAGAAGCCGCATGAGTCCATGAGATACCACGTCACTATCCGCTCGCGCACCTACATCGTCGATGTCGACGGCGGCTCCGTGACCGTTGATGGTGAGACATTCGAAGCGCATGCGGCCGCGATTCCCGGCACGCCCCTTCTGCATCTGTTGCTCGGCAGGGACTCATGGACGGTCGCCTGCCAGCAGCTCGAAGGGGGGCGCTGGGCGGTCGGAGCCGCGGGCGAGCGCGCCGAGGTCCAGGTCCAGGACGACCGATCGAAGCAGATCGAGGCGCTGACCGGGACCGGGCGGAAGCAGGCGGTGGGGGGCGTCGTAAAGGCTCCGATGCCCGGACTCGTGGTTCGGGTCGAGGTGAGTAAGGGCCAGGTTGTCGAGGTTGGCGAGGGTTTGGTGGTTGTCGAGGCGATGAAAATGGAGAATGAGCTTCGGGCGACAGTCAAAGGGGTCGTGGAACAGGTCCACGTGAAGGCCGGGGACCGAGTCGAGAAGGGTGCGGAGTTGGTCACGCTAAAATCGGCAAACTCATAGTTGACACGTCGTTACGCCCCGGTTAGAGTTCGCGTCTGTCTAAAAACCGGGAACAATGAAAACGTTTTCGCTACGGAAAGAGGACGTCGAGCGTCGCTGGTGGCTGGTGGATGCGGCTGACAAGCCGCTCGGCCGCCTGGCGAGCCGCATCGCGCAGATCCTGCGCGGGAAGCACAAGCCGAACTTCACGCCGCACGTCAACGGCGGGGATTTTGTCATCGTCATCAACGCCGAGAAAGTGCAGCTGACGGGCCGGAAGCCCGAGCAGAAGCGCTACTTCCGGCACACCGGGTACATGGGCCACGAACGGTTTACGCCAGTGTCGAAAGTGATGAGCAAGTATCCCGAGCGCGTGATCGAGAAGGCGGTCTGGGGCATGCTGCCCAAGACCACGCTGTCGCGCCAGCATGTCAAGCAGATGCTCAAGGTGTACGCCGGCGCCAATCATCCGCACGCGGCGCAGCAGCCGCAGCCGCTCGCGGAGGTCAAATGAGCGCTCCCATCACACCGGAGCTGCGCTGGCACGCCATCGGTCGCCGCAAACTCGGCATCGCGCGGGTGTATCTGACGCCGGGCTCGGGCAAATGGAGCATCAACGGACGCACGCTCGGCGACTATTTTCCGCGGCCGTCGCTCGTGTCGCACATTCAGCAGCCGTTCACGGCGACCGATACGCTCGGTGCGTTCGACGTGAAGGCTCGCGTGGTCGGCGGTGGACTCACGGGACAGGCCGGCGCGATGCGGTTGGGAATCGCGCGGGCGCTGGTTCTCGCTGACGATCGTCATCGCAAGAAGCTCAGAGAGCAGGGCCTCCTCACGCGCGATCCGCGCGCGGTGGAGCGGAAGAAGCCCGGTCGTGCTGGCGCGCGGAAGCGCTTCCAGTTCAGCAAGCGGTAAACGATTTCAAATACTCACGCCGCTTGATCTCGCTCTGGGTCCCTGCGGGGTTGAGCGAGAGATGAGAGCGGCGGCGGACATAACCCAAGGGGAGAGGATTAGCGTGCCACAGCCTCAGCTACAGGAATTGTTGGAAGCAGGCGTCCATTTCGGCCACCAGACGCGCCGCTGGAATCCGAAGATGCGGCGATTCATCTTCGCCGAACGCTCCGGCATCTACATCATCGATCTGCAGAAGACAATGCGGCAGCTCGAGTCGGCTCAGGAGCTGCTGCGCAACGTCGTGCTCAAGGGCGACGGCGTCCTCTTTGTCTGCACCAAGAAGCAGTTGAAGGGGATTCTGGAAGCGGAAGCGAAGCGCTGCAGCGCGTTCTACGTGACGGAGCGCTGGCTCGGCGGCACGCTGACGAACTTCCAGACGATCAAGAAGCAGATCAAGCGGCTGAAGGATCTCGAGCAGAACGCGGCCGACGGCGATTGGGGCAATTACACCAAGAAGGAACAGCTGCTGTTCGATCGCGAGCGCGTGAAGCTCGACAAGAACCTCGCGGGTATCAAGAACCTCGGCCGGCTGCCGGGTGCGCTGTTCGTGGTCGACGCGAAGAAAGAGCGCATTGCGGTGGCGGAGGCGAACAAGCTGGGGATCCCTGTCGTTGCGATCGTGGATACGAATGCCGATCCCGATTTGATCACGGTGCCGATCCCCGGCAACGACGACGCGATTCGCGCGGTCTCGCTGCTCACGAACGCGATCTCGGACGTGATCGCGGAAGCGCGGCGCCAGATGCCGCTGCGCGAGTCGGCCGCGAGCGAAGAGGGCGAGGGCACGACGTACTCGACCGAAACGGGCGAAGGCGAAGTCGAGGGCGATCGCAAGAAGCGGCCCGCGCGGCGCAAGCGCCGGCCCAAGCCCGAAGCAATCGCGGCGCGGCTGAAGACCGAGGAAGCCCCGGCTCCCGCGGAACCTGTCAGCGGGGAGAAGTCGTAACAATTCAAGTTGCATGAACACACCCACCGCCGCCCCCGGCTTGTTACGGCGCGAGGGCGGCGTTTTTATGAGGAAGTGAAAGGACCCATGACGACAGTGAAAGAGATTCCAGCAAAACTGGTGGCCGAACTGCGCGGCAAGACGGGCGCGGGCATGATGGACTGCAAGAAGGCGCTCGAGGAGTCGGGCGGCGACATGGCGAAGGCCGAGGATCTGCTCCGCGTCAAGTATGCCGCGCGCGCCGAGAAGCGCTCGGATCGCGCGGCGGGCCAGGGCGTGATCGAGGTCTACGTCCACTTCAACGGCAGGGTGGCGACGATGGTCGAGCTCAACTCCGAGACCGACTTCGTCGCGAACACGGCGGAGTTTCGCCAGCTCGCGAAAGACATCGCCCTGCACGTCACATCGGCGAGGCCGATCGCGGTGCGGGTCGAGGATGTGCCGGCGGACGTGATCGAGCGCGAGCGTCGCGTCTACACGGCTCAGGTGGCTGAAGAGAAAAAGCCCGACGCGGTGAAGGAGAAGATCGTCGAGGGCAAGCTCAAGAAGTTCTACCAGGAGAACGTGCTGCTCGAGCAGCCGTTCGTGAAGGACGACAAGCAGACCGTCGGCGACCTGGTAAAAGGGCTGTCCGGCAAGACGGGCGAGAAGATCGAGGTTCGCCGCTTCGCCCGATTCGAGCTCGGAGGCAACTAAGTGGCGACGAAGCTCGCCTACAAGCGTGCGCTGCTCAAACTCTCAGGAGAGGCGTTCGCGGGTGGGCGAGCTTCGGGTATCGATTTCAGCGTCATCGAGCGGCTGTCGGATGAGTTGAAGGCGGTCGCCGCGACGGGCGTGCAGCTCGGCCTCGTGATCGGCGGCGGCAACATCCTGCGAGGGACCGCGGCGAGCGAGCAGGGCATGGATCGCGTATCCGCCGATTACATGGGGATGCTGGCGACGATCATCAACGCGCTCGCGCTGCAGGACATCCTGGAGAAGAAGGGCGTGGACACGCGCGTGATGACCGCGATCCGCATGGAGGAGCTGGCGGAGCCGTATATCCGGCGGCGCGCGGTGCGGCATCTCGACAAGGGACGCGTGGTGATCTTCGCCGGGGGCACCGGCAATCCGTACTTCTCCACCGACACCGCCGCCGTGCTGCGCGCGCTCGAGATCGAAGCGCAGGTGATCCTCAAGGCCACCAACGTGGACGGCATCTACACGGCGGATCCCAAGAAAGACCGGTCGGCGAAATTCCTTCCTTCGCTGACGTTTCAAGAAGCGCTGGTCAAAGGGTACGCCGTGATGGATGCGAACGCCTTCGGGTTGTGCAAAGAGAACAAGCTTCCCATCGTGGTGTTCAACATCAACCAGTCCGGCGCGACGGCCAGAGTGCTGGCCGGCGAGCGCGTCGGCACGATCGTCCAATGACTCCTGCGCCCGCCGGTGGTTTAGCCGATCACCTGAAGCACGCCAAGCAGCTCATGGACAAAGCGGTCGAAGCGGTGAAGCGCGAGTTCGGCACCGTGCGCACCGGCAAGGCGACCACGTCACTGCTCGATCTCGTGCGCGTCGAAGCGTACGGGAACGAGATGCCGCTGACGCAAGTCGCGAGCGTCGCCGCACCCGAGCCCAAGCTCCTCACCGTGCAGCCATGGGATAAGAGCCTGCTCAAAGCTGTGGAGAAGGGGATCTTGGCGTCGGACCTCGGCCTCACGCCATCGAATGACGGCAATGTCATTCGTATTCCGTTGCCGCCGCTCACCGAAGAGCGCCGCAAAGAGCTCGTGAAAGTCGTGCACAAGTTCGCCGAAGAGGGGCGAGTGGCGATTCGGCACGCGCGCACCGAGACGATGAACAGGATCAAGAAGACCGAGCACGTGTCCTCCGACGACCAGAAGCATGCCGAAAAGGACGTCCAGAAAGCGCACGACGATCACCTCAAGGCGATCGACGCCGCAGTGAAGGCCAAAGAAGCGGAGATCATGGAAGTGTGATTCCGCGTCACGTCGCGATCATCATGGACGGCAACGGCCGCTGGGCGGCTGAACGCCGCCTGCCGCGGCCCTTCGGGCACCGGGCGGGCATGAAGGCGGTGCGCGAAGCGGTGGAGGGCGCGCTCGAGGCCGGCGTCGAGGTACTCACGCTGTTCGCGTTCTCGGAAGAGAATTGGAATCGGCCGCTCCCCGAGATCTCGGCGCTGATGGACCTGCTCGAGGAATACATCGCGAAGGAAGTCGCCGAGCTGAAAGGCCAGGGCGTCCAGGTCCACGTGCTCGGCGATCGCAGCCGGCTGACGGCTGGCGGGCGTGCCGCAGTCGAGCGCGTCGAGCGGGAAACGACGAGCGGCACGAAGCTCCATCTCAATCTCTGCATCTCGTATTCGTCGCGCGGCGAAATCGCGCATGCGGCCCGGCTGCTGGCCGAAGAAGTGCTGAAGGGCACAAAGAAGCTCGAGGATATCGACGAAGAGGCGATCCGGGCCAAGCTGTACACGGCGCCGTGGGGCGATCCCGACCTCCTGATCCGCACATCCGGCGAGCAGCGGCTGTCGAATTTTCTGCTGTGGCAGCTCGCCTACACGGAGCTGTACATCACTCCGGTGCTGTGGCCGGATTTCAACCGGCGCACGTTCCGCGATGCCATCCTCGACTATCAGCGCCGCGACCGGCGGTTCGGCAAAGTCACTGCGTCCTGATGCCATCCAAAAATCTGATGCAGCGCATTGCCGTGGCGGTGATCGCCATTCCACTCGTCATCGGGATCATCTGGCTCGGCGGCTGGGTGCTCGCGGCCATGCTCGCCGTGCTCGGCGTGCTGGGCGCGCATGAGATTTACGATTTCGGACGGCGACAGGGATTCGAGCCCCTGGAGCGCACCGGATTTCTCGCGGCCGCGGCGATCCCGCTGCTCTCGTACTGGGCGAAAGGGTCAGAGACGCACTGGGCAGAGCCTGCGATTTACCTGGGTGCCGTATGGCTGATGCTGGCACTGGCGATCGCGATGGCGCGCCGCGGGCCGACCGGCCGGCCGCTCACCAGTGTATCCGTCACGATGTTCGGGTGCTTGTACGCCTCGGGGATGCTGGCGTTCTTGATCGCCATTCGACACGCTGCGGCTGCGGCGCTCCGTCCTACACCGTACGTACTGCTGACACTATTTCCACTGGTCATTACCTGGATCGGCGACACGGCGGCGATGGCCGCGGGATCCGCTATTGGGGGGCCCAAGCTCGCGCCCGTGCTGTCGCCCAAGAAGACGCACGCCGGGGCCGTTGGCGGCACGTTCGGCGCCGTGATCACCGCGCTCGCGCTCGGCAAATTCGTGCTGAACCGGCCGGGTTGGGGAGGGTGGAGCTTCAGCGATGGGCAACTGTTGCTGTTTGGGCTCGCGGTCTCCATTGTCGGGCAGGTCGGCGATATCGCGGAGTCGCTGCTGAAACGGGAAACGGGACTCAAGGACTCGTCGAATCTCATCCCGGGGCACGGCGGCATTCTGGACCGGCTCGACTCGCTCTACTTCGTGATTCCTACGGCGGCGGGATTGTATCGCATGTTCGGAGTGATATGAGCATTGGCGTCGCGATTCTAGGCTCTACGGGCTCGATTGGTCGCTCGACGCTGCAGGTCCTGGCGAGACAGCGGGAGAGATTCCGCGTGGTCGCGATCACCGGTCACTCGAATAGAGATTTGCTGGCCCAGCAGGCCCAGGAGTGGAAGCCGGCGTTCGTGGGGCTGGTGAATGGGAGCCGGGAGCCGGGAGTCGGGAGCCGGAATGGCACTTCATGTCTCGTGGAAGCAGCCACGCATCCGGACGTGCGCATCGTCGTCAACGGGATCGTTGGCGCGGCGGGGCTCGAGGCGACGCTGGCGGCGCTGCGGGCAGGGAAGAGAGTCGCGCTCGCGAACAAAGAGACGCTCGTGATGGCGGGCGAGTTGGTCGCGCAAGCGGCGAAGCAGGGTGGCGGGGAAATCGTCCCCGTGGACTCCGAGCACAGCGCCGTGCTGCAGTGCGTCGCGGGCCGGCGGCCGGCAGAGCTGGCGCGACTCATTCTCACCGCGTCGGGCGGGCCGTTCCGCACCTGGGGACCGGATCGTGTCTCCAAGGCGAGCGTGGCCGAGGCACTCAAGCATCCGACGTGGACGATGGGAAAGAAGATCACGGTCGACTCGGCGACGCTGGTCAACAAAGCGCTCGAGGTCATCGAAGCGCAGTTCCTGTTCGACGTTGGCTATGACCAGATCGATGTCGTCATTCATCCCCAGTCGGTGATTCACGGGTTCGCTGAGTTCGTGGATGGCTCGGTGCTCGCCCAGGTAGGCTTTCCCACCATGGAGCTGCCGATCCTGTACGCCTTGACCTATCCCGATCGCGTGCCCGACCAGGGCGTGCGCCGCTTCGATCCCGTCGCCGCCGGCACGCTCACGTTCGAGGCACTGCAGCCCGATCGCTTCCCGGCCTACGTGGTGGGGCGTGAGGCTGCGCGGATCGGGGGCACGGCACCCGCGCGGTTCAACGCCGCGAATGAGGTGGCGGTGCAGTTGTTTCTCGAGGAGAAGATTCCCTTCGGCAGGATTGCGGACGTGATCGAGCGAGTGCTGGCAGCCGGGAGCCGGGAGCTGGGAGCCGGGGCGTCTCTGGAGGATGTCTTGGCTGCCGACGCTGAGGCCCGGCGGCTCGCGCAGGAGGCGGCATGCTCCTGACGATCGTGTCGTTCATCGTCGTGCTGGGTGTGCTGATCTCGGTACACGAGTTCGGGCATTTCGTCGTCGCGAAGCTCGTGGGCATCCAGGTCCTCCGATTCGCTCTCGGCTTCGGGCGGCCGGTGATTCAATGGCGCCGTGGCGAAACGGAGTACTGGATCTCGTGGATCCCACTCGGCGGGTACGTGAAGATGGCGGGACTCGAAGAGGAGGGGATGGTCGGCGAGCTCGAGGGTGGCAAGGCGGAAGTCGCCATCGATCCCAAACGCGCCTTCGATCAACAACCCCTGTGGGCGCGCATGGCCGTGATCCTCGCCGGCGTGACGATGAATCTCCTCCTGGCGTTCGTGATTTACGCCGGCGTCGTCGCGATTGCCGGCGCACCGCGCGCCGCTATCACTCCGATCGACTCCGTCGATCCGGCGCACCTTCCGCCTGGCGCCGAGGGACTGGCGACGCTGCGCCGCGGCGACTCGATCACGCGCATCAACGGCGACTCGGTAAGGACCTGGGAAGATCTGTACGAAAAGATCGACAAGGAGCCGGAGCTGCGGTTCGACATTGCCGGCCGTGCCGAGCCGATTGTCGTGCACGTTGCGCGTGACACGGCGCAGCGGAATCGGCTCGCGCGCGCAATCCCGCCACTCTATCCGGCGCGCATCGGCCCGGTCATCCTGGGGCAGCCGGCACAGAAGGCGGGTCTGAGCGTCGGCGACCTCGTGGTCCGGATTGGGACTGACACGATCCTGTCATGGACGGACATGGTCCATCATGTCCGGGCGAGCCCGGGTAAGCCGCTCACGTTTACCGTGCAACGCGACGACAAGCTCATCACAATGAGAATCACGCCCACGCCTACCGACTCGGGAGGCGAGCACTTTGGTCTGATAGGAGCAGGCCCGTATCCCCGTGAGGTGCGTGTCCCGCTCGGCTTCGGGGGCGCTGTCGCGTTCGGCGCGCGCTACACCATCGGGCAAATGGGCGCGGTCGTCATATCCATCAAGCAGCTCATCCTCGGGCAAACGTCGCCACGCGAGCTCGGAAGCGTAATCTCCATCGCGCAGATGTCGGGGCAGGCCGCCCGTCTGGGCTTTGACTTTTTCCTGCGGTTCCTGGCGTTCTTCTCGGTCAGCCTCGCGGTACTCAACCTGTTGCCGATCCCGGTGCTCGACGGTGGGCACGCGGTCTTCCTGATGATCGAGGCAATCCGCAAGCGCCCGCTTTCACCCGAGTTGCGCATGCGGCTCACGCAGGTGGGGATGTTCATCGTGCTCGCCATCATGGTCGTGGCACTCAGCAACGATGTCCTACGACTCTTCCGCTAGCTCGCTTTCCGACTACCTCGCCGGTCGACTGACCGCCGAGCAGCTCGTAGCCGCGGTGACGGCCGAATACTACAAGGGAGACGGGAACAGGGAGATGTTACGGCCGGTGATGGACGTCATCGAGCGTGCGCATCCCGGCATCGTGGAGCTTGCGTCGAGCGATCGGAGACCCGGATTCGCCGTCAGGTTGGCCGAGCGCCCGTTTCCCAAGCGATTTGAAAGAGAGTTACGCGCTGCTGCGGCCGCGGTCATCAGCCCTCCGACTTCCCCCATCCCCCCTGTGCCTCCTCCGGTGTCCCGGCCCGGCCTCTTTGCCCGACTTATGAACGCCATTCGGCGTGTGTTAAGGGGTTAACCCGGCTCCCCAAGGGACTGATCGCGGGTACATTCTTTCTGTCGTGTGGCAAGGCCGCATCCCTCCGGGAGCGTAATGGCAACAAGCGAGACGCACCACAACACATCATCGACCGGCCTGCCCAAGGCCCCCACCGGCATCGGGGGCCTCGACGAGATCACGGCGGGCGGGCTGCCACGTGGCCGTCCGACCCTCGTGTGCGGCAGCGCCGGTTGCGGCAAGACGCTCCTGGCGATGGAGTTTCTCGTCCGCGGCGCGACGGAGTTCGGCGAGCCCGGCGTGTTCGTCGCGTTCGAGGAGACCGCGGACGAGCTGACACAGAACGTCCGGTCACTCGGTTTCGACTTGGACGACCTGGTCAAGCGCAAGCAACTGGTTCTCGACCACGTGCGTGTCGAGCGGAGCGAAATCGAAGAGACCGGAGACTACGATCTCGAGGCCCTCTTTATCCGGCTCGGTCTCGCCATCGACTCCGTGGGCGCGAAGCGCGTGGCCATCGATACGCTCGAGGTCCTGTTCGGTGGCCTGTCGAATCAGAGCATTCTCCGCGCGGAGCTGAGACGGCTATTCCAATGGCTCAAGGACAGAGGCGTGACCGCGGTCATTACGGGCGAACGCGGCGACGGCACGCTGACGCGTCACGGGCTCGAAGAGTACGTCTCCGACTGCGTCATCGTGCTGGATCACCGGGTCAGCGAGCAGCTGTCGACCCGGCGGATTCGGATTCTCAAGTACCGCGGCACGACGCACGGGACGAATGAATATCCATTTCTGATCGACGAGGCCGGCATCTCGGTGCTGCCGATCACCTCGGTCGGACTGCAGCACACGGCGTCGACCGAACGGATTTCGACCGGCGTGGCGCGCCTCGACGAGATGCTGGGGGGACGGGGTGCCTACCGCGGCAGCACGCTGCTGATTTCAGGAACCGCCGGAACGGGGAAGACAAGTCTGGCGGCGCACTTCGTGGATGCCGCATGCCGGCGCGGCGAGCGCTGTCTCTACGTGAGCTTCGAGGAATCGCCGAGTCAGCTGGATCGCAACATGCGCTCGATCGGCCTGCAGCTCGGCTCCTGGGTCGACAAGGACCTGCTGCGGTTTCAGTCGACTCGTCCAAGCGCGACCGGGCTGGAGATGCACCTCGCGACGCTGCACAAGCTCGTCAAGGAGTTCGCGCCACGCGTGGTGGTCGTGGATCCGATCACGGCATTTCTCAACGCCGGCGACGACCACGGGGCCGAGGCGCTGCTGACGCGCTTGATCGACTTTTTGAAGACCGAGGGGATCACCGCCGTGTTTACCAGTCTTACGCGTGGCGGCGAGGCGCTGGAGTCGAGCCAGGCAACGGTATCGTCGCTCATCGACACCTGGCTCCTCGTCCGCGACCTCGAAACGACGGGGCAGCGGATCCGCGGCCTCTACGTCCTCAAGTCACGCGGCATGGCTCATTCCAATCAGGTGCGCGAATTCGTGCTGACGGAGCGCGGGGTCGATTTGCGTGATGTCGCCGACACCCCTCGGCCGCGAGTCGCCCGCAAGGCCAAAGGATCACGCCGGTGAGCGGAACCAAGAGCGCTTCCGGCGCCGCAGGCGCGCCGCTGCCCCTCGCGGAGATCGTGACCACCGGCACCCCTGATCCGGCAAGGTGGGAGCTGCGTCTGTATGTCGCGGGAAAGACGCCGAAATCGACGGCGGCCCTCGACAACCTGCAGCGGTTGTGCGAAACCCATCTGCCGGGACAGTATTCCATAGAAGTCGTGGACCTTCTCGTGCATCCGCACCTCGCCAAGGGGGACGAGATCGTGGCGATTCCCACGCTGATCCGGAAGCTGCCCGAGCCAATTCGCCGGGTCATCGGTGACCTGTCTAACGTCGAGCGCACGCTCGTGGGGCTGCAGGTGCGGCGGCCCGGCCCATGAGCGGGAATACGCTCCGACCCGAGACCCGTGGCGACGTCGCGCGACTGCAGCGCGAGAACGAGTCGCTGCGCCGGCGGCTCGAAGACGCGGAAGCGACACTGCGCGCGCTAAGCGCCGGTGAGGTGGATGCCGTCCTCGTTGCCGAACGCGACCGCGTATTGACGCTCGAGGCCCCTGACGTGCGATACCGGCTGGCGGTGGAGCAGATGCCGCATCCGGCGGTGACGCTGAGAGATGATGGGACGATCATCTACGCCAATCATCGCTTTGCCGAGCAGCTCGGCATGGTGCAGTCGGAGCTCACGGGCCAGGCGCTCGTGGCGTTCGTGCGTCCGGCCAGCCGCGCCGCGTTCGAACAGCTGCTGCGTGAGGCCGGCACCGACCCCGTGGGGTGCGCGCAGGCCGATATCGCGCTCGAGGCGCAAGGCGCGAGACCGTTGACCGTATGCCTGAGCGCGAGTCTGCTGCACGGCGGCGCGCTCGGCTCCTGTGTGGTGGTGACCGATGTGACCCTGCACCGACAGTACGAAGAGCTGCGCCGTACCCAGGACGCACTCCGCGCGAGCGAAGAACAGCTGCGCGAGGCCGACCGTCGCAAGGACGAGTTTGTCGCGACGCTCGCGCACGAGCTGCGCAATCCCTTGCTGCCGATGCGCAACGCCGTCGAGCTGCTCGGCGCCATGGCCGCGCCCGCGCCCGAGATTGCGCAGGCCCGCGGCGTACTCGCCCGCCAGGTGCGAATCATGGCGCGGCTGCTCGACGACCTGCTGGACGTTGCGCGTATCGCCCGCCACACGCTGGATCTGCGGCTCGAGCGGGTCGCGTTACCGACAGTGCTCGAGGCCGCGCTCGAAACCAGCCGGCCACTGATCAACGCCCGCCGGCACGCCCTCATGCTCGCCCTTCCGGCCGAGCCGATTTACGTGCGCGCCGACCCGGATCGGCTGTCCCAGGTCTTCGCCAATCTGCTGACCAACGCCGCCAAGTATACCGAGCCCGATGGGCGCATCGAGCTCACGGTGCGGCGCGACGGCCGGCAGGTCTCGGTCTCGATCAAGGACACGGGAATCGGAATCAGTGCGGAGATGCTGCCGCGGATCTTCGAGATCTTCACCCAGGCCAGTCAGGCGATCGATCGGTCGCAGGGCGGGCTCGGCATCGGCTTGTCGCTGGTGAAGGGACTGGTCGATCTGCACGGCGGGCACGTCGAGGTGAAGAGCGATGGACTAGGCCAGGGCAGCGAGTTCATCGTGCATCTGCCGCTCGACGACGCGTCTAACGCATCAGCCTGACCACCAACCCTACCAGTAGCACCAGCCCAATCCCGACGGCGGCGACGACCAGCCACTGCCGGCGATTCGTCCCCGGATCCATGAACCCCTGCCGCTGGGCAGTCCCCACCGGCGCGATACTGAGGGTCACCGTGGGTCGCTGCTTCTGCTCGATCTCGTCGAGGTCGGCGCGCAGCTCGGCGGCATTGGCGTAGCGGTCGTCGGGATGCTTCGCGAGACACTTCAAGACCACGCGCTCGAAGCGCTTCGATAGCTCGGGCCGCTTCTTGCGCAGCGACGGTGGTGGATCTTCCACGTGCATCCGCGCGAGCTCGAACCAGTCGGTCGAGCTGAATGGCACCTCGCCGGTCGCCGCCTTGTAGAGCGTGACGCCGAGCGCGTAGAAATCGACGCGCAGGTCAAGCGGCCGGCCCTGGGCCTGCTCGGGTGAGAGATATTGCGGCGTGCCGATCGTCATGTTGACGCCGGTCGAGGCGACATAGCCCGAGACCGCGCGCGCGATGCCGAAATCGGTCAGCACCGCGGTCCCGTCGGAGCGGATCAGGATATTGTCGGGCTTGAGATCGCGATGGATGACGCCCTGCTCATGCGCGAACTCGAGTGCGGCGACGATGCCGCGCGCCAGCCGCAGGATATCGGCCTCCGCGAGCGGTCCCTCCCGCGCGATCCGCGCACCCAGGCTGTCAGCGCAAAGGTCCATCGCGAAGTACACGTGCTCGCCGCTCTTCGCGACGGATCGGATCCGAATGATGTTGGGATGCTCGAGCTTGGCGGCGGTCTCGCTCTCATTGCGGAACCGGCTTTCGAACTGGGCGTCGCCGGCGTAGCGGGGCTTCAGCACCTTGATCGCCACCGGAGTCCCGTCGGGCTCCCGGCCGACGAACGCCCACGCGAACCCCCCTTGGCCAAGAAGGCGCTCGAGGGTGTAGGGGCCCAGCGTCTGACCCACCAAGTCTGTGGCAGCGTTAGTCACGACGCCTTTACAATCGCGGGTAGGGTCGTTAACCTACGGCGCTTCCAACGATTAGGGAACAGGGACGATGTACGACAAGACGACGCCGGTCAGGAAGTACGGGCAACACGAAAAGGACACGGGATCGCCCCGGGTCCAGGTCGCGTTGCTCACCGAGCGCATCAACAGCCTCACCGAGCACTTCCGGGTCCACGCGAAGGACTTCCACGGGCAACGCGGCCTGCTGCGCATGGTGCACCGCCGCCGCCGCCTGCTGGAATACTTGAAGCGCACCGATCTCGCGAAGTACCGGCAGCTCATCGACGAGCTCGGTCTCCGTCACTAAGTCGCACAAGGCGTCGTGCTGGGCGTCCCGGCGAGAGCACCGGGGCCCTCCGCACACTTTCAAGTGCTCTAGACAGGCAATGCAGTGAAGCGTGTAGAAACGAATTTTGCCGGCCGCACCCTCAAGATTGAATCAGGGCGACTGGCCAAGCAGGCCGCGGGATCATGTCTGGTGCAGTTCGGCGAGACGGCGGTGCTGGCCACCGTGACCGTCTCCGATACTCAGGCGAACCTGCCGTACTTCCCACTCACCGTCGAATACCGCGAGAAAGCCTACGCCGCCGGCAAGATTCCCGGCGGCTTTTTGAAGCGCGAAGGCCGGCCCTCCGACGAAGAAATCACGTCGGCGCGCGTCATCGACCGCTCCGTGCGGCCGCTCTTCTCCGAAGGCTTCAAAAACGAAGTGCAGGTCTTCGTCTACGTCCTCTCGGCGGACCAGGAAAATGACGCCGACGTGCTCGGCGTCGTCGCCGCATCGACGGCCCTCTCGATTTCGAAGGTGCCATGGAACGGCCCGATCGCCGCGGTGCGCGTGGGCCGCGTGGAGGGTGCCTGGATTCTCAATCCGACGTTCCAGCAGCTCGAGTTTTCGGACGTCGATCTGACAGTGTCGGGTTCGCGTGAATCCATCGTGATGGTCGAGGGTGGCGCGCTCGAGCTGACCGAGGCCGAGATCATCAAGGGTCTGGAAGTCGCGCACAAGGGAATCAAGGAGCTGCTCGACGTCAGCGATCAGGTGGTCGAAGCGGTCCGTCAGCCCAAGATGGAGTGGGTGAAGGCCGAGCCCGACGCGACGCTCGTCGCGCGCGTGAAGGAGCTGGCCGAGGGCAAGGTGACCGAGGCGCTCACGCTCTCCGAGAAAGCAGAGCGCACGCAGGCGTTGAGCGCGATCAAGTCGACGATCAACGAGCAGCTCGCCGAGGAGTTTCCGGACAAGCTGCGCGAGATCAACGACGTGATCGAAGGAATCGAATACAACACCATGCGCGACCGCGTACTCTCGGCGGGCGAGCGCGTGGATGGCCGCGATCTCGACACCGTCCGGCCGATCACCTGCGAAGTCGGTTGGTTGCCGCGCGCACACGGCTCCGCGCTGTTTACGCGCGGACAGACGCAGGCGCTCGCCACGGTGACGCTTGGCACGACCGATGACGAGCAGCGGATCGATTCGATCGACGTCGCGCAGGAGACGACGAAGTCGTTCATGTTGCACTACAACTTCCCGCCGTTCTCCACGGGCGAAGTGAAGCCCGTGCGCGGCACCTCGCGCCGCGAGATTGGCCATGGCGCGCTGGCGGAGCGGGCGCTGCAGGCGGTGCTGCCTCCCTACGAGCAGTTCCCGTACACGATCCGGATCGTCTCCGAGATCCTCGAATCCAACGGCTCGTCGTCCATGGCGTCCGTGTGCGCCGGCTCGCTGGCGCTGATGGATGCCGGCGTGCCGGTCAAATCCGCCTGCGCCGGCGTCGCCATGGGGTTGATCACCGAGGGCGGGCGTACCGCGATCCTCACCGACATCCTCGGCACCGAGGACCATCTCGGCGACATGGATTTCAAGGTCGCCGGCACGCGCGACGGCGTGACGTCGATTCAGATGGACATCAAAGTCGAAAAGCTCGATTGGAGCGTGTTCAGCCAGGCGCTCGAGAAGGCGAAACGGGCGCGGGTGCACATTCTCGACATCATGCAGCAAGCGATGCCCCAGCCGCGCTCCCAGCTCTCCAAGTACGCCCCGCGCATCATCACGGTGCAGATCCGCCCCGACAAGATCGGCGATCTCATTGGTCCCAAGGGCAAGACGATTCGCGGCATCCAGGAGCAGACCGGTGCCGAGATCAACGTGGACGACAGCGGTTTGGTCACCATCGCCGGCGTCGGCGAAGCGGCGGAGCGCGCGCGCGATATGGTGTCCGGGATCGTGCAGGAACCCGAGGTCGGCAAGGTGTACGAGGGCGTGGTGAAGAGCACGACGGCATTCGGGGCGTTTGTCGAGATCATTCCCGGCGTCGAAGGGCTGCTCCACATCTCCGAGCTGCAGCACGGCCGCACCGAGAAGACCGAGGACGTGGTCAAGAAGGGCGACCATCTCAAGGTAAAGCTGCTGGAGGTGGATGAGCGCGGCCGCATGCGGTTATCGCGGAAAGCGCTGATCGAGAAGAACTAGCCCGTCCGTGGTGACCACGCTGGATACGGTCCGGCTGGACCGCGAAATTCACCGCACCGCGGCGCCCAACGGCGTCACGGTGCTCAGCGAGCGCGAGCCCAACGTACGGTCGGTGGCGATCGGCGTCTGGGTGCGCACCGCCAGCGCGCACGAGCTGCGCCCCAAGATGGGCGTATCGCACTTGCTCGAGCATATGGTGTTCAAGGGCACCGAGCGGCGCACGGCGCAGGAGATCGCACTCTCGCTCGAGTCGCGCGGCGGCTCGCTCGACGCGTATACCTCACGCGATTCCACGGCGTATCATGCGCGCGTGCTCGATGCCGATCTCCCGCGCGCGCTCGACGTCATCACCGACATGGTGCGCACGCCGCTGCTGCGGGACAGCGATCTCTCGCTCGAGCGCCAGGTGGTGCTCGAGGAGATCAGCACCGTCGAGGACACGCCCGACGACGAAGTCTTCGATCTGAGCTACGAGACGCTCTGGCCGAGTCACCCGTACGGATTCCAGATCCTCGGCACCAAGGAGACCGTCAGCGCGCTCTCTGCCGAAGACCTCAAGAGCCTGCACGACCGCGCGTACTTCCCGGGCAACTGTGTGATCGCCGCGGCGGGCAATCTCACGCATGACGAGCTGCTCAAAGAGGTGGAGGCGCAGGGCTGGTTCCAGGACGGCGCCAGCGCGACGCCTCCGCCTGTGCCGCCCGTACCACCCGCGGTGCGCAGCGTGAACCGCAGTTTTGAGAAAGACACCGCGCAGACGCACGTCGTGTTTGCGACCGACACCATCCCATACGCCGACCGACGCAAGTACGGACTGCTCGTGCTGTCGAACGTATTTGGCGGCGGGATGTCGAGCCGGCTGTTTCAGCGGATTCGCGAGGAGCTGGGTCTCGCGTACTCGATCTACAGCTTCACGTCGTTCTATCGCGCAATCGGGATGCAGGGCGTCTATGTGGGAACGCAGCCGGCGCGCGCCGAAAAGGCGGTCGAGGCGATTCGCGACGAGTTTGGCCGCATGGCGGCGGAGGGCTTGAAGGGCGCGGCGCTCGATGAGGCAAAGCAGCAGACGCTGGGCCAGCTGATGTTGTCGCTGGAGAGCCCGACATCGCGGATGTATCGATTGGCGAGCACGGCGGTTTATGGCGAGAGTTACCGCAGTCTCGACGAGGTGCTCAGGACCGTCGAGGCGCTGACCGAGAACCAGATCTCCGAGCTTGCGGCCGAGTTCTTCGCGCCCGAGCGACAGACCGTTGTCTCACTGGGGCCACAACCATGATCGTCGGCGTTCCGAAGGAAATCAAAACTGCCGAGAACCGCGTGGCCCTCGTGCCGGCGGGTGCCGAGTCGCTGAGTGGCGACGGGCACACGGTGTTGATCGAGCAGGGCGCGGGGTTGGGCTCGGGCTTTAGCGATGACGCGTATCGTTCCGCGGGCGCGCAGATCGCGCCGAATGCCGATGCGGTATGGTCGAAGGCCGAGATGATCATGAAGGTGAAGGAGCCGATCGAGCCCGAGTGGCCGAAGCTGCGCAAAGGTCAGGTCGTCTTCACCTATTTTCACTTTGCCGCGTCGGAACCGCTCACGAACGCCGTCATCAAGTCCGGCTGCATTGCGATCGCGTATGAGACCGTCGAGCTCCCGACCAAGGAATTGCCGCTGCTCACCCCGATGAGTGAAGTCGCGGGGCGGATGGCGGTGCAGGAGGGGGCGAAGTACCTCGAGAAAGTGTTCGGCGGCTACGGGATTCTGTTGGGTGGAGTTCCCGGAGTGTTGCCCGCTGATGTCCTGATTCTGGGCGGCGGCGTGGTCGGAACCAACGCCGCGAAGATGGCGGCGGGGCTGGGTGCCCACGTCACGCTGCTGGATATTTCGCTCGACCGACTGCGCTACCTCTCCGATGTGCTCCCTCCCAATGTCGATCTCCTCTACTCCAACCGTCACAACGTGCTCGAGCAGCTCGCCAAGGCCGATGTCGTGATCGGCGCCGTGCTGCTGACCGGCGCGAAGGCGCCGAAGCTCGTGAAGCGCGCGGATCTCAAGGGGATGAAGCAAGGCTCGGTGATCGTGGATGTCGCGGTGGATCAGGGCGGGTGCATCGAGACCACGAAGCCGACCACGCACGACCAACCGACCTATGTGGTCGACGGCGTGATCCACTATGCCGTGGCGAACATGCCGGGCGGTGTGCCGAGGACGTCGACGCTGGCACTGACGAACGCGACGTTCCCGTATGCCAAGAAGCTCGCGAAGCTCGGCTGGAAGGACGCCTGCCGAAAGGACCCCAGTCTCGCGCTCGGATTGAATGTCGTCGAAGGAAAGGTGGTCTATCCGGGCGTGGCAGAGGCATTCAATTTGCCGCTCGCACAACCGGCGATCTAAACGCCGGTCAGATTCGCAGATCGCGGCGGCTCTTGCTGTCCGCCACGATCTTGGCCCCATCCACTGAGGGCATGCAGGTCACTAGAGGAGGATCAATGGTCCGTCACTCTCTCCAGCTGTCCATCACCGCGAGTCTCTGCATCCTCATCCCCTCGCCTGCACTGCCCCAACAGCCGACTGCCCCGTCGGACACGAATGTTGTCCTGGCCCGCCGTCTCTTGCAGGTGACCCACCAGGGAGACAACATGATCGGCGTCATCGAGACCGCGATGACCCAGCAGCGGCGTCTGAACAGCCAAGTACCGGCCATCTTCTATGACAGCCTCCTGGTGCGCATGAAGCGTTCCGTTCCAGAGGTTCTGGACTCCATCGCTCCCGTCTACGCCCGGCGCTTCAAGAGTTCGGAGCTTGAAGAGATGATTCATTTCTTCGAGTCGCCCACGGGCCAGGACTATGCGACGCAGCAGGCGAGTCTCAGTGTGGAGGCGGCGCAATTCGGGCAGCGCTGGGGTGCCCGGTTGGCAGCAAGCGTGATGAAAGACCTTGTCGATGCCGGAGTCGATATCACGAAGCCCTGACAATTCTGACAATGCGACCCCTTCGGTATTCCATCAACGTCACACTCGACGGGTGTTGCGATCATCGTGTCATGATCCCGGACGCAGATCTGCATCGTCACGCCGCGGAGTACATCGCGCAGGCCGATGCGTTGATCTTTGGCCGCGTGACCTATGAAATGATGGAGGGAGCGTGGCGGCCGGCGCCGAGCGGCGCGATGCCTGATTGGATGCAAGATTGGATGGAGCCCTTCGCCCGCACGATCGATGCGGCAAAGAAGTACGTCGTGTCGAGCACGCTGCAGCGGGTCGATTGGAACGCGGAGCTCGTACGCGGGGATCTAGGCAAAGCTGTCGAGCAGCTCAAGCGAGAGCCGGGGAAGGGACTCGCCACGGGAGGCGTGACGCTCCCGTTGGCGCTGGCGGAGCTGGGACTGATCGACGAGTACGAGCTCGTGGTCCACCCGAGGATCGTAGGCCACGGCCCGACACTGTTCGCGGGGCTATCGAAGCTGGTCGACTTGAATCTGGTGAACCGGCAGGAGTTCAGGTCGGGAGCGGTGGCAATGCAGTACGAGCTGAGAAGGTAGTCGACACCCGCGCTCAATAGGTCCTATTCTCGACGCGGTCGGATATGCTAGGTTTTCATTTGTGATCGCGTCAGCGGATTACTGCCGCAGGTGGCGGTGGTGTATGCGAGCGACCGTTGTCGTTCTTGTCTCGGCCCTCGCTTCGGCCGGCGCGACCGCCAGCGCTCAAGGGAGTCCGCTCAGTCACCTTTCCTTCCCGGGTAGCAAGCCTGTGTT
>Ga0075425_100001585_pt1 | contig 22298 bp, 20 predicted proteins | sample SoiMethybrSBSTD4_FD_75300 | JGI IMG/M metagenome (GOLD analysis project Ga0075425, IMG submission 75300) | Bulk soil microbial communities from a Populus tree surrounding site in Tennessee, USA - Soil MetaG P. TD hybrid SBSTD4 | ecosystem: Environmental > Terrestrial > Soil > Tree plantation... | reverse complement strand
GCTTCGATACCGTGGAACGGCTGCCCGGCGCCTTCCGGCATCCGGTCGATGCCCTGGTCATGCATCGCGTGCTGTGACCGGCTATAAAGGGGCATGGCCGGACTTGACCCTTCCAAGCCCTTCGTGCCGCTCGCGATCGCGGTGCTGACGGTTTCCGACACGCGCGATTTGGCCGCGGATAAATCCGGTGCGCTGTTGCAAGAGCGCATCGAAGCGGCCGGCCACAAATGTGCAGCGCGCGCGATCGTCAAGGACGAGGTGAAGGCGATCCGCGCCCGGGTGAAAGCGTGGATCAAGGACAAGACGATCGACGTGGTGATCACCACCGGCGGCACCGGCTTCACCGGGCGCGACGTGACGCCGGAAGCGGTCGAGCCCCTGTTCGAAAAGCGCATGGACGGCTTCTCCGCCCTCTTCCATCAGATTTCCTTCCCCAAAATCGGCTCCTCGACGATTCAGAGCCGCGCCGCCGCCGGCACCGCCAACTCGACGTTTATTTTTTGCCTGCCCGGCTCCCCCGGCGCCTGCCGCGACGCCTGGGACGAAATCCTCGTGCATCAGCTGGATCTGCGGCACCGGCCGTGCAACTTCGTGGAAATCCTGCCGCGGCTCGGCGAGCATCTGCAGCGGACGAAGGCGAAGAAGTAGCCATCAAAGATTATCGGAGCGTCGATTGACTGCTGAGGCACACACACGGGTCGTGATCATCGGCGCCGGCTTCGGCGGATTAGAAGCCGCGCATGCGCTCGCGAAGGCGCCGGCCGAGGTGACGGTGATCGACCGGCAGAACCATCACTGCTTCCAGCCGCTCCTCTATCAAGTGGCGACGGCGGTGATTTCGCCCGCCGATATCGCCTGGCCGATCCGCGGCATCCTGCGGCGGCAGCGGAACGCGCGCGTGGTGCTGGGAACGGTCACCGGAATCGACAAGACGGCGCGCATCGTGCACGCGGACGACATCGACCTACCCTACGATTATCTCGTGCTTTCCACCGGCGTCACGCACTCCTATTTCGGTCATCCCGATTGGGAAGCGAGCGCGCCCGGGCTGAAAACGCTCACCGACGCCATCGAAGTCCGCCGCCGCATTCTGTTGGCCTTCGAGCACGCCGAGATCGCGGCGCGCGAGCGGGACCGGCGGCGGTTGCTGACCTTCGTCATCGTCGGCGGCGGGCCGACCGGCGTCGAAATGGCGGGCGCCATCGCCGAGATCGCCCGCCAAACGCTGCGCTTCGACTTCCGCCGCATCGATCCGCGCTCCTCGCGCATCGTGCTGATCGAGGCGGGACCGCGCATTTTGCCCACCTTCTCGGAAAATCTCTCCGCCTACGCCAAACGCTCGCTGGAGCGCATGGGTGTCGAGGTGATGACCTCGACCATGGTCACCGCCTGCCATCGCGACGGCGTCTCGCTCGGCGAGCGGCGGATCGATTCGGAATCAATCGTGTGGGCCGCCGGCGTCGCCGCCTCGCCCGCCGCGAAATGGATCGGCGCCGAGCACGACCGGGCGGGCCGCATCAAGGTCGGGCCGGATTTGAGCGTGCCGGGGCATCCCGAGATTTTCGCCATCGGCGACACCGCGGCGCCGCCGGTGCCCGTTCCCGGCATGGCGCCGGCCGCCAAGCAAATGGGCCGCTATGTCGGAGAGCTCATTCGCGCCCGCCTCGAAGGCGGGGCCGCGCCGAAGCCCTTCGTCTATCGCCACGCCGGCAACCTCACCACCATCGGCCGCAAGTCCGCGGTGGTGAAACTCTCGCGGCTCGAACTCACCGGCTTCATCGGCTGGCTGTTCTGGAGCGTCGCGCACATTTATTTCCTCATCGGCATCCGCAACCGCTTCGTGGTCGCAATCACCTGGCTGTGGAGCTACCTCACCTATCAGCGCGGCGCCCGGCTGATCACCCAGCGCTAACGCGACACACACTTTTCCCGCTCCTTGATGGGGGGTAAAATGAGGCATTGGCCGGAACCGCGAGCGCACCTTTCTGTCTTCAGATATTTGACGAAATGAATTCCGCGAGGATTTTGGCCGTCTCGGCCGGGAACTGGTCGACGAAAAAATGCCCGCCGGGGAGCGAAGCCGGGCGCACATCGGCGCAGCGTTTCTTCCACTCGGCGGCGAGATTGAAATATTTGTTCATCAGGCCGGCGGCGCCCCAAAAGGCGAGCGTGGGGCATTGCACCTTCTTGTCGATGTCGGCGGCGTCGTGCTCGAGGTCGATCGTGGCGGCGGCACGGTAGTCCGAGCACGAGCCGTGGATCATCGCGGGATCGCGCCAACAGCGCCGGTAATCAGCGAGCATTTCCGGATCGAAATTCGCGATCCCCATCGCGCCCCAACCCGCGATACAGGTCTCGTAGAAATAATCGGCATCGTGGCCGATCAGGCGCTCGGGGAACGGCTCCGGCAGCGAAAGAAAATACCAATGCCAATAGGCGCCGGCGACGTGGCGGTTGGTGTCCATGAACATGGCGTAGGTCGGCACGATGTCGAGGACGGCAAGCGAGAGCACGGCGTCCGGCCGGTCGAGCGCCAGGCGGTGGCCGGTCCGGCCGCCGCGATCGTGGCCGACGAGGTGAAAGCGCTCGAAGCCGAGCGCCTTCATCAGTGCCGCCTGATCGGCGGCCATGGCGCGGAAGGAATAGTTCGCCCGGTCGGCGGCGCATTTTGGCTTCGAGGAATCGCCATAGCCGCGCAGATCCGCGCAGACGACGGTGAATTTCTCGGCGAGCAAGGGCGCGACGCGCGCCCACTCGGCGAGATTTTGCGGGAAGCCGTGCAAGAGCAAGACCGGCGGGCCGTTGCCGGCCACGACGCAGTTGATCGTCGCCTCGCCGCAATCGACGCGCTTGCGCGCGAACCCCTCGAACATGGCACTTCCCCCCGATTTCCGCGTCAGCGTGATGAGAGCGAGCTTCTTGAAGGTCTCGGTAATTCTTCTTTGTTAGCGGTTGGGGGGAATCGGCTTGCAGCCATACGCTGGACCTGCATCGACAGCCGCTCTGTGAAGTAGCTCACAGAAGAAAAAATTGTTTGATGAAGGTCGTTGAAATCGAACAAGCGGTAACGGCGGCCAAAGACTGGCGCTACCGGGTAGTTCAACCTCGTCGAGGACGAGCACGGCTATGTTGACGGAGTCAATTCGTCTCGGGGAGCACGATGCGGGTGCGCAGCGTGATTAGCTTGCGCCGGCCGATGCGGGCGAACAGCCGCTCCTCTGCCTTCTTGCCGTCGCCGTGCCCGCCGAGATGGTCGTAGAAGCGCCGCGCGATCAGCAAACCTTGCTGCGGGCGCGGGCGGCCGATCACCACCAAGCGCGCGGCGGCGGCCGCTTCCGCCAGCCGCGGCGTCAACCCGAAGCCTTGGTAGCCGAGGCGGAAGGTCGCGGCGCGCTTCTCGGCGAGCCCGCTTCGCTCCATCGTCTCAATAAAGGCGCGCACCTCGCGCAGCCAGCCCTCCTGCACGATACCCGCGGGATCGAGAAACAGAAGCCAGGAGCCGCGCGCCTGGTGGGCCGCGGCGCGGAGGCGGGCGCCCGGATCGTGCGGCCCCTTCAGGAAGTGGCAGCCGGCGACATCGGCCACGTTCTCGGTTTCGTCGCGCGAGCCGCCGTCGGCCACAATCACCTCGCGCACGAGGCCCGCGACGGAGCCGGAAACCAGCGCACTCAGCGTCGGGACCAGCGCGTGCTCGCTATTCAGCGTCGGGATGATGACGGTAATCACAATTTTGGGAACCCCTATCCCTTGTAATCGTTCTGTCTTGAAAACACTCCATATAGGAGGCAAAGCACAATAAATGTTTGTTCTTGTTTCGTTCTCAGGGCTGCTGTAGGGTCAAGCCATGGATAGGAGCTTCGACGAGCCGCTGCCCCATGAGGCGGCGGACAACCCCGATCCCAACGACGGCGTGCTCGATGCCGCCGTCGGCGGCGAGCGCCGGCGCGGGCGCGGCGCCGTGACCAATGCGAGCGGCCGCTACGAGCCGCACGCCAAGATTCCGTTCGACGACGGCTGGCAAAGCCTCGACGAACTGCCCCCATTCAAGACCTATGTCACCGAGGAGCGGGCGCGGAAAATCATCACCCGCAACGAATCGCCCGACATCGGCTTCGACCGCTCGATCAACCCTTATCGCGGCTGCGAACACGGCTGTATCTACTGCTTCGCGCGGCCGACCCACGCCTATCAGGGGCTGTCGCCCGGGCTCGATTTCGAATCGCGCCTGTTCGTGAAGCCGGACGCGCCGGAGCTCTTGGCGCGCGAATTGTCCGATCCCTCCTACCGGCCGCGCATGATCGCGATGGGGACGAACACCGATCCCTATCAGCCGATCGAGAAGAAGTGGCAGGTCACCCGCCGCATTCTGGAAGTGCTCTGCGACGCCGGCCATCCGGTCGGCATCGTGACGAAATCGGCCCTGGTGCTGCGCGACATCGACATTCTGTCGGAGATGGCGAGGAAGAACCTCGCCAAGGTCGCCGTTTCCATCACCACGCTCGACCCCAAGCTCGCGCGGGCGATGGAGCCGCGCGCGGCGACGCCGCAGCGCCGGCTCGCCACGCTTCGTGCTCTTTCGGCCGCCGGCATTCCGACCGCCGTCATGGTGGCGCCGATCATTCCGGCGATCAACGATTCGGAAATCGAGCGCGTGCTCGACGCCGCCGCCGCCGCCGGCGCCGAGGGGGCGGGCTATGTCATGCTCAGAATGCCGCTGGAGATCAAAGATCTCTTCCGCGAATGGCTGCGCGAGCACTTTCCCGACAAGGAAAAACACGTGATCTCGCTGGTGCGCGACCTGCACGGCGGCAAGGATTACGATTCCTCCTGGGGCAAGCGGCAGACCGGCTCCGGCCCCTATGCCTGGTCGATCGGCCGCCGCTTCGAGCTTGCCTGCGCGCGCCTCGGCCTCAACAAAAAGCGAAGCAAGCTGACGACCGCGCATTTCCATCCGCCGGCGGCGAACCGGCGCCAGCTCGATTTGTTCGCGGCGTAAGGGGGCATGGCGGGCGTTCGGCGAATGCGCACAAATCCGCCGAATGGCTGAATATCCCCTTGAATCGTTTAGCAATTTTAACCTTTCCCTTTACCCGCTCTTTACCGTGAAGCCCCAGAATCCATCGTGTTGGTTCCAGTTGCGTTCCTCGCGTATCCGGGTTCTGCGTTATGGATGTTGCGCGTATCGGGGCGCCCCAGCGGGCGCCCCGTTCATCCGAGTCCGAGGCCGCTTCCACTCGGCTCGAGGGCTATCTCGATCGCATCGTGATCGGCGATTGCGTCGCGGAGCTCGAAAAGCTTCCGGCCGCCTCGGTCGACCTCGTCTTCGCCGACCCGCCCTACAATCTGCAGCTCAAGAACGATCTCAAGCGCCCCGACGATTCGAAGGTCGACGCGGTCGACGACGACTGGGACAAATTTGCGAGCTTCTCGGCCTATGACGATTTCACCCGCGCCTGGCTCTTGGCCTGCCGCCGCGTGATGAAGCCCGCCGCCACCCTTTGGGTGATCGGCTCCTATCACAACATCTTTCGCGTCGGCACGCTGTTGCAGGATCTCGGCTTTTGGATCCTCAACGACGTGATCTGGCGCAAGACCAATCCGATGCCGAATTTCCGCGGCCGCCGCTTCACCAACGCGCACGAGACGCTGATCTGGGCCGCGCGCGAGGAAGGCGGCCGCTACACCTTCAACTACGAGGCGCTGAAAGCCGGCAATGAGGACGTGCAGGCACGCTCCGACTGGACGCTCGCGCTGTGCACCGGCGAGGAGCGGCTGAAGGACGGAAGCGGCAAGAAGCTGCATCCGACCCAGAAGCCCGAGGCCCTGCTCGCGCGCGCGATCCTCGCCGCGTCGCGGCCCGGCGATGTGGTGCTCGATCCCTTTCATGGCGCCGGCACCACCGGCGCCGTGGCGAAGCGCCTCGGCCGGCGGTTCATCGGCATCGAACGCGATGCCGCCTATGCCGCCGCGGCCGAGGCGCGGATCGCCGCCATCACAGCGTTCGCGGAAGCAACGCTTGCGCCCTATCAGACCGCGCGCGAGGCGCCGCGCGTCGCCTTCGCCGCGCTGATCGAGCGCGGGCTGATCAAGACGGGGGCGACGCTCACCGACGCCAAAGGCCGGGTACGGGCGCTGGTACGGGCCGACGGCATGATCGCGCTGAAAGGAAAAAACGGAGCGCCGCAGGTCGGCTCGATCCACAAGATCGGCGCGCTCGCCCAGGGGCTGGAGGCGTGCAACGGCTGGGCCTACTGGCACGTCGAGGACAAGAAGGGCCGCCAATCGATCGACGAGTTGCGCGCGATCGTGCGCGGCGAGATGGCGGCGGCCGGCGTTTAAGCGGCTTTATTCGGTTTCCGCTCAACGCTCACCGCGTGCGCCACCACCTTGCGCATCAGCGAGGGCAGCGCCTCACCGTCGAGCGCCGAGAGCTTGACGAAACGCGCGCCTTTCGGCGCGCGCGTGCCTTTCGCAACCGGCGCGGCGTAGACCTGCAATTGCAGCGGAAAATGCGTGAAGACGTGGCGCACGACGCCGGGCAAGCGGCGCCATTTCAGCTTCGACGATAATTGCGGCGCTTCGCGCAGCGCTTTGCCTCGGTCGAAATCCGCGCTCCATTCCGTCGTCGGCACCTCGGTCATGCCGCCCAACAGGCCGCGCGGTGGACGGGCGCGCAGGAGAATGGCGCCATCGCCGCGCAGCACGACGAAGGCGGCACCGCGGCGCAACGCCCCTTCGGCCTTCGGCACGCGGCGCGGAAACGTCTCTTGTTCGCCGCGCCGACGGGCTTCGCAGCGGTCGTTCCACGGACAAAAAGAACAGCTCGGCCGCTTCGGCGTGCAGATGGTGGCGCCCACATCCATCATCGCCTGGGCGAAGTCGCCGGGGCGGTGCGCGGGCGCGAGAATCGCCGCGAGCCGCTTCAGCTCTGGCTTCGCCGCGGGCAACGGCGTCGCGATCGCGTAGCGGCGCGCGATCACGCGCTCGATATTGCCATCGACGGGTGCGGCCTTGCGGCCGAAGGCGATCGCGGCGATCGCGGCGGCCGTATAGCCGCCGATCCCCGGCAACGCGCGCAATGCCTCTTCGCTGGCGGGAAAGACGCCGCCATGGCGGACCATCACCGCCCGGGCGCAGGCGTGCAGGTTGCGCGCCCGCGCGTAATAGCCGAGCCCGGCCCAGGCCTTGAGCACGTCGGAAAGCTTCGCCGCCGCGAGCCGCGCTAGGTCCGGAAAGCGGGCGAGAAAACGCGCGTAATAGCGCGCGACCGTTTCCGTGCGCGTCTGCTGCAGCATGATTTCGGAAAGCCACACGCGGTAGGGATCGGGCAAGGCCCCCGGCGGCGCGCGCCAGGGCAGCTCGCGCCGGTAGCGGTCATACCAAGCGAACAGCCGTTCGGAATCGGAGGCCTCGAAGCTTGTTCTTCGCGCCGCGACTGCTAGGTTGGATCGTGCCATTCGTTATCCCGCAACCGAAGCCGGCGAACCCGCCGAATCACGCCGATGATATCCCCGCCCGTCCGCAAACGCCGCTCCGCCGCCCCGCTCGCCGATCTCGTCGGCCAATGCGTGAACCAGGCGTTCTCGCGCCAGGGCTTCGCGGCGGTCGACATCGTCACCCACTGGGACGATATCGTCGGGCCGGAACTGGCGCGCCGCTCCGAGCCCATGCGCCTCTACTGGCCGCGGCGCGAAGAGCCCGATTCGGTCGGCACGCTCACCGTGCGGGTCGAAGGCGCCTACGCCATCGAATTGCAGCACCTGGCGCCGATCGTGATGGAGCGGGTCAACCGCTATTTCGGCTGGCGCTGCGTCGGCCGCATCGCGATCCGCCAGGGCCCGGTCACGCCGCGCGCCGCCCCGCCACGCGTGATCGAGCCGGAAGCCGCCGCGGTCGAGGAAGTCGCGCAGGAGCTCGGCCCGTTCGAGGACGCTGCCCTCGGCCGGTCGATCGCGCGGCTCGGCGCGCTGGTGCGCGGCCGCGTCACGAGGGCGTGATGGTTGCTTTCCGGCATTCCCCATGCTTGCCACAATCTGCCCAATAGGTACTTGCCCGATCTCGAACGGAGGCTGAACGTGACCTTTTCCCGGCGGCACCTGCTCACCGCGCTCGGCGCGCTGATGTTGATCTACCCCGCGCTCTCCGCCCGCGCGCAAAGCGTCAATGTCGCCGACCTGATGGCGCCGGGGCCGCTGCCCGATCGGGTGCTGGGGCCGGAGAAAGCGCCGGTCACCGTCGTCGAATACGCCTCGATGACCTGCAGCCATTGCGCCCGCTTCCACACCACGGTCTATCCGGACTTCAAGAAGAAATACATCGACACCGGCAAGGTGCGCTTCATCCTGCGCGAGTTTCCGCTCGATCCGATCGCGGCCGGCGCCTTCGCGCTCGCGCGCTGCCTGCCCGCGGACAAGTACTATCCGATGGTCGAGGTGTTGTTCGAGCAGCAGAAGAACTGGGCCTTCGTGCCCGACCCGCCGAAGGCGCTGCTCGCCATCGCCAAGCAGGCCGGCTTCACCGAGCAGTCGTTCGAGGCCTGCCTCACCGACCAGAAGCTTTCGCAGGCGATCGAAGACACGGCACGGCGAGCCAACGAGAAATTCGCGGTCAGCGGAACGCCCACCTTCTTCATCAACGGCCAGATGCTGCGCGGCGAGCCCACGTTGGAAGCGATGAGCAAGGTCATCGACCCGATGCTCAAGCCCGAGTAATCCCCGCTTTTCGAAGGCCGGCGGGGCCGCCTTGGGCTTGCCGTCGGATGGCCGCCAACGCATTGTGAAGGATCAATGATTCGCGCTGGTGCGAAGCGCGAATCCGGAGCCTGTATGCAATTCAACAAGCTCAAGCTGATCGGCTTCAAATCCTTCGTCGAGCCCTCCGAGTTCCTGATCGAACCGGGGCTCACGGGCATCGTCGGCCCCAACGGCTGCGGCAAGTCGAACCTCGTCGAGGCGCTGCGCTGGGTGATGGGCGAAAGCTCGCACAAGGCCATGCGCGCCGCCGAGATGGACGACGTCATCTTCTCCGGCACCAACAACCGGCCGGCCCGCAACGCCGCCGAAATCGTGCTGGTGCTCGACAATTCCGACCGCTCGGCGCCGGCGGCCTTCAACGACGAGGAAACGATCGAGGTGTCGCGCCGGATCGAGCGCGAGGCGGGCTCCGCCTATCGCATCAACGGCCGCGAGGTGCGTCAGCGCGACGTGCATATCCTGTTCGCCGACGCCTCCTCGGGGTCGCGCTCGCCCGCCCTCGTTCGCCAGGGCCAGATCGGCGAGATCGTCAACGCCAAGCCCGAGCAGCGGCGGCGCATCCTCGAGGAGGCGGCGGGCATTTCCGGCCTGCACGCGCGGCGGCACGAGGCCGAGGTGCGGCTGAACGCCGCCGAACACAATTTGCAGCGACTCGAGGACGTCATCGTCCAGATCGCGAGCCAGATGGACGGGTTGAAACGCCAGGCGCGCCAGACCACGCGCTACAAGAACGTCGCCAACGACATCCGCAAGCAACAGAGCCTCTTGCTCGCGCTTCGCTGGCGCGACGCCGAAGCCGCCGTCGCCGAAGCCGAACGCGCGTTGCATCTCACGCAGCGCGCGGTCGCCGAGCGGACGCGGGTGGAGACGGAGGCGGTCAAGGCGCAATCCGCCGCTTCCGAAAAGCTCAATCCCCTGCGCGAGGCGGAGGCAGCCGCGGCGGCCGCGTTGCAGCGCCTTAATCTGGCGCGCGGCGATCTCGATCGCGAGGAGGCGCGGGCGAAAGCGCGGAGCGAAGAACTCGACCGGCGGCTCACCCAGCTCGCGCAGGATCTGGAGCGCGAACGCTCGCTCGCCCAGGACGCCGGCGGCGTGCTGGCGCGGCTCGCGCACGAGGAGGAGGCGGTTTCGATCGAGGCCAAGGAGCGCGAGGGCGGCGAGGAAGCCGCGCGCACGCGCCTTGCCGAGGCGGAACACGAAGTCGGGCAAAGCGAGAAGCTGTTCGCCGACGCCACCGCGGCGCTCGCCGATTTCACCGCGCGCAAGCAGCAGATCGAGCGGGCGCTCGCCGATCAGGCGGAACGGCTGAAGCGGCTCGCGGGCGAGATCGCCGCCCTCGACCGGGAAAGCAAGGGGGGTGCGGCGGCGCCGGAACGGCTTTCCGAGGCCGATGCGCGCGCGCTCCGCGCGGAGGCCGCCCGCTCCGCCGCCGCCCAGGCGCTCGACGCGGCCAGGAAGCCGCTCGCCCAGGCCGAGCAGCAACTGCACCGACTCGAGACCGAGGCCAAGACGCTCGCCAAGATGCTGGACATGGCGGAGAAAAAACTGTGGCCGCCGGTGATCGACACGATCAAGGTCGATTCCGGTTATGAGACCGCGCTCGGCACCGCGCTTGGCGACGATCTCGAAGCGCCGACCGACACCGCCTCGCCCATGCATTGGGGCGGCGCGCAAGCCGTCGCCGGCGATCCGGCCTTGCCGCCCGGCGTCGAGCCGCTCTCGGCGCGGGTGCAGGCGCCGGCGGCGCTCGCCCGCCGCCTCGCCCAGATCGGGATCGTCACGCGCGCCGACGGCCCGCGGCTGCGCGGGCAGCTGCGGCCTGGCCAGCGGCTGGTGTCGATGGAAGGCGATCTGTGGCGCTGGGACGGCTTCATCGTCAACGCCGACGCGCCGACCGCGGCCGGAAAACGGCTCGCCTCGCGCAACCGCCTCGCCGAGCTCGACCGCGAAATCGAGGCGGCGCGCGCACAGGTGCAGCGTCTTGGCGCCGCGGTGAACGCCGCCGAGGCCGAAGCCGCGACCGCCGAAAAGGCGCAAGACGAAGCGCGCGCGTCCTTGCACAGCGCGGCGCAAGCCTCCACCGCGGCCGAGAGCCGCGCGCGGTTGATCGCGGGCCGCGACGAAATCGCCGCGGCGCAGGCGGAAGCGAAGAAAAACCAGCACGCGCTCCCCGACGGCAAACGGCTCGGTGCCGAGCTTGAAGCCGTGCGCGGCGTGCTCGCCGAGGATCGCGGCAAGCTCGCCGCCGCCAGGGCCGAACTCGACGGGTTGGAGCGCGAGCGCACCACGCGCGCGCAGCGCCTCACCTTTCTCGGCTCGGAACGCGCCGCCTGGCGCGAGCGCGAGGAAGGCGCGCGCGGCCGGATCCAGTCGCTCGAAGTGCGCCTGGTCGAGACGCGCGCCGAGCGGACGGAGCTCGATCAGGCGCCCCAGGCGTTCGCCGAACAGCGCAAGAACCTCATGTCGCAGATTTCGACCGCCGAGGCCGCGCGGCGCGCCGCCGCCGACCGTCTTGCGGAAGCCGAAGCCAAGCTCTCGCACGCCGACCGCGCCGGCCGTTCGGCGCTCGACGAGCTTTCCACGGCGCGCGAGGAGGCGGCACGGGCGGAGGCGCGGCTGGAAGGGGCGCGCGAGCGCCGCTCCTCCCTTTCGCGCGACGTCGCCGACGCGCTCGGCGGAATTCCGGACGAGGCGAAGCTCAAGAAGATCCTGGAAGACGACGACGAGCCGCCCGACCCGGCCGCCGTCGAGGCCAAGCTGCAACGCCTGGAACAGGAGCGCGAACGCTTGGGCGCGGTGAATCTGCGCGCCGACGAGGAGCTGCGCGAGGTCGAAGGGCAGCACGACGGTCTCGTTTCCGAACGCGACGATCTGGTGGAGGCGATCAAGCGCCTGCGCCAGGGCATTTCCAACCTCGACCGCGAGGCGCGCGCCCGGCTCGTCGCCTCGTTCGCGACCGTGAACGAGCACTTCAAGAAATTGTTCAAGGGATTGTTCAACGGCGGCACCGCCGAGCTCATCCTCACCGATTCCGAGGATCCGCTGCAGGCGGGGCTCGACATCCTCGCCCGCCCGCCCGGCAAGAAGCCGCAGACGCTGTCGCTGCTCTCCGGCGGCGAACAGGCGCTGACGGCGCTCTCGCTCATCTTCGCGGTGTTCCTCACCAATCCGGCGCCGATCTGCGTGCTCGACGAGGTCGACGCGCCGCTCGACGACGCCAATGTGGAGCGTTTTTGCAATCTTCTCGACGAGATGATCCGCCTCACCGCGACGCGTTTCCTCGTCGTCACCCACAACCCGATCTCGATGAGCCGGATGAACCGCTTGTTCGGTGTGACGATGGCCGAGCACGGCGTCTCGCAACTCGTCTCGGTGGATCTCGCCACCGCGCAGAGCTACCAGGCGGCGTGAGCGGGGTAAAACTTTGTCGAAAAAACAAGATTTCAGGCGCCGCTAAAGCCTTGGGCGGCAGCCGTTTTCTTGACTCGCCTACGCCCCGTCTCTATGTTGCGCCGCGTTTTCAAGGGCTCGAAGGGTTCGCGATGGCGGATCGGCGCTCGCCGGACGATGAAGCCGCCTTGTCCGCAAGGCTGAAGCAACTCGGCGAGCGCATCCACGAAGCGGGGGCGAGGCGACAGCACGAGGCCGAGGAATTGCGCGAGCAAGAAACAAGGCGGCAAAGCGAGCCGACCAACCTCGCAACGGCGCTGCGGCTGTCCGGCGAATTCGTCGCCGGCGTTGTGTTGGGCGGCCTGATCGGCTGGCTCATCGACCATTTCGCGCGCACGTCGCCGTGGGGGTTGATCGTGTTTCTCCTCCTCGGCTTCGGCGCGGGCACGTTGAACGCGATGCGCGCCGCGGGCCTCGTCGCCCAACAAGGCGCGGCGGAGAAGAAGGATTGAGGAATTAGGGCTGAGGCATGGATCCGATCCACCAGTTCAATATTTCGAAGCTCTACATCCTCGGCCATATCGGCGGGCACGAGATTGCGATCACCAATTCCGCCCTGTTCATGTTCGCCGCGGTGCTCATCATCATCGCCGGCATGCTGGCGGCGACGGCGCGCCGCAGCCTGGTGCCGGGCCGCGCGCAGGCGGTGGTCGAGACGACCTACGAATTCGTCGCCGGCATGGTGCGCCAATCCGCCGGCGAGGCGGGCATGAAGTTCTTCCCGCTGGTCTTCACCCTGTTCAGCTTCATCCTGGTGCTCAACATGTTCGGGATGATCCCAGGCCTGTTCGCGGTGACGAGCCACATCGTCGTGACGGTGTTTCTCGCGCTCGTCGTCTTTTTGACCGTGGTGATCTACGGCTTCTGGCACAACGGCTTGCGGTTCTTTAAATTGTTCGCGCCGAGCGGGGTGCCGATCTACATCCTGCCCTTGATCGTCGCGATCGAGGTGATGTCGTTCTTCGCGCGGCCGATCTCGCACAGCGTGCGCCTGTTCGCCAATATCCTCGCCGGCCACATCACGATCAAGGTCTTCGCCGGCTTCGTGGCGCTTCTCGGCGGCCTCGGCATCGCCGGCTGGATCGGCGCGCTGTTGCCGCTCGCGCTCACGGTGGCGCTGACCGCGCTCGAGCTTCTGGTGGCGTTCCTGCAGGCCTATGTCTTCGCGATCCTCACTTGCATCTATCTCAACGACGCGCTTCACCCGGGCCACTAGCCCGATCTCTTCCTCGAAACCTGAAAAGGAGTTCCTCACATGGATCCGATCGCCGCGAAATACATCGGCGCTGGAATCGCCTGCATCGGAATGGGCGGCGCCGGCGTCGGCGTGGGCGCCATCTTCGGCCACTACCTCGCCGCCGCGCTCCGCAACCCGTCGGCCGCGCAAGCGCAGTTCGGCAACCTCATCTTCGGCTTCGCCGTGACCGAAGCGCTCGGCATCTTCTCGCTCCTGATCGCGCTTCTGTTGTTGTTCGCGCTCTAACGGCGGCCGCGCAGGGTCACGGTGACGAGTATGGACAAGGCGCATACCGAAGCGGCGCACCAGAAGGGTCCCTTCCCGCCCTTCCAGAAGGAGTATTTCGCCTCGCAGCTCGTCTGGCTCGTGCTGAGCTTCGTCGTGCTTTATGCGTTGCTTTGGAAGCTCGTACTGCCGCGCGTGGCTTCGATCCTGGCGGCGCGGCGCGCGCGCATCGAAGGCGATCTGGCGGAGGCCGCAAGGGCGAAGGCCGAAAGCGAGGCAGCGCTCGCGCGTTACGAAAAATCGCTCGCCGACGCGCGGGCGAACGCCCAGGCAATCGCCGCAAAGACGCACCAGGAACTTGCCGCCCGTTCGGAAGCGCGCCGCAAGGAGTTGGAAGCGGGCCTTGCCGCCAAGCTTGCGGACGCCGAGAAGCAGATCGAAACGACCAAGACCGGCGCGATGAAGAACGTGCGCGGGATCGCGGTCGATGCCGCGAGCGCGATCGTCGAGCGGCTGACGGGGGCGGCACCCGCCAAGCCCGCCATCGAGCGCGCGGTCGATCAGGCCATCAACTGAGGGGGATTGCGTGCATTTCTTCTACGAGGCGGAATTCTGGGTCGGCGTCGCCTTCCTGATCTTTCTCTCGCTGTTGTGGCGGCTCGGCGCGCATCGTTCGATCCTCGCAAGTCTCGACGCGCGCCGCGCCAAGGTGCATGACGAACTCGCCGAAGCACGGCGACTGAAGAGCGAGGCGCAGAAGCTGTTGGCGCACTACCAGCAGAAGCAGCGCGAGGCGGAGACGGAAGCCGCCACCATTGTCGCCCAGGCCAAGATCGAAGCGGAGGAAATCGCGGCGGAAGCCACGACCCGGATGGCGGAATTCGTCGCGCGGCGCACCAAAATGGCGGAGATGAAAATCGCCCAGGCCGAGCGGCAGGCCGTCGCCGACGTGCGCGCGGCCGCGGCGGATGCGGCGGTCAGGGCTTCAGAGACAATTCTAAGCGAGACCGTCAAGGGCAAGACCGCCGACGATCTGCTCGCCTCCGCGATCCGCGACGTCAAGGCCCGGCTCGACTGAGCCAATCCGAATATTGAAAAGTTAGCGGCCCGCGCGGGGAGTTAGACGACGATCGCGTTGGTTTGAATCAGCGCGTTCCTAACATTTTAACGGAGCATGATCTTTCCGGAAAACCGGGTCCCACCCCGGATCAAGTCCGGGGCAGGCTTTTTCGGGATCATGCTCTACCCGTTCGATCCGCTCGTGGGCTGCCGCGGCGGCGGCGCGAATTGGCCCGGTTGCGGCGCCGGCGCGAAGGTCGGCTGTGCGCTCGCGGGCGTCATCGGCTGCGGCCCGGCCGCAGGCTGCGCTTTCGACTTCGGCTTGGATTTCGCGGCGGCCTGGGTTTCGGACGGTTTCTTCTTCGCGGTCTTGGCACCGGCCGCAGCGCTCTGCGGATCGTAGCCGACATAGATCACGTAATTCGAGACATCCTTGGAAGGCGGAATGGCGAAGGTGAGATCGTCCTCGACATGGGTGAACGTGACCTGGGTCTGGCCCTGCGGCACGTTGAGCGGCACCGAATAGAATTTCGTCCACACCGATTTGGGCTGCGGCCCTTCCTGCACGAGCGCGATGCGAAGCGGCACGGCGAGGCTGCCGGCGCTGCCCTTCGGCCCGACCAGAACCCGGCCCTCGACGCCGACCTTGATGGTCATCGAATCGCCGAGCAGCGCGCATTCGCGCGCAAGCTGGCCGAGCGATCCCTGATAGCGAAGGCTGGTGCTGTTGGCCCCGGCCGGTACCTGCCAGGTGGAAGCGCCGTTCCGCACCATCATGGCGGGGCAGTCGATATCGCTATTGGCCACTTTGTTGGCCGAGATCGAGCCGTCGGGATTGGTGGTCGAACTCGCGATCTGGTTGGTGGAAGCGCAACCGGTAACGGCCAAGCCACCCAACACCAATGCGACGCTCGCGCGCGCGGGCAGTCGTCGCGACGACGATAAACGCGTCATACTCCTCCCTCACCTCGTTGGATTATAGCAGCGTTTCGCCCCCGAAGCGAACACCTGTCTGTTAGCCGCCGCCCACGGGTTTCCTCGCCTCGGGCTGGCCGACGAGCATTACCAACAACTTCACTTCGGCAAGAAAACGGCGGGCGGCGCGGCGAATGTCCGCGATGGTAACGGCCTCAATCAGCGCATTGCGCTTGTCGATATAGTCGATTCCGAGGTTTTCGATCTGAATGTCGAGAAGATTTGCCGTGATTTTGCCGGAAGTATCGAACCGCAAGGGGTAGGAGCCGATCAGGAAGCGCTTGGTTTTGTCGAGCTCGTCCGCGGTCGGGCCGTCGGTGGCGATGCGCTTGATCTCGGCGACGATGATTTCCAAGGTCTCGGCGGCACGGTCGTTGCGGGTCGAGACCCCGCCCAAGAACAGCCCGGTGTGCTCGTATGGAGCGAGGTAGCTATAGACCGAATAGGCAAGTCCCCGCCGCTCCCGCACCTCGCGGAACAGCCGGGATTCGAAACCGCCGCCGCCGAGGACGTGGTTGAGGACGAAAGCGGGAATGAAATCGGGGTCGGCACGCTTCAATCCGACGCTGCCGAAGGTGATGACGGTTTGCGGCACTTTCAGCTCGATCGTCTCGCTGGTGCCGAGCCCCCGCGGCTCCACATCCGCCACCGGCACCGGATCGCTCCGCGCCGGCAGGCTTGCGAAAGTGCGGTCGACGAGCACGGCGAGTTCCGCCGCGTCGATGTCGCCGACGGCGGCGATCTTGAGATTGGAACGCGCCAGCATCCGGCGGACATAAGCCCGCAGGTCATCCACCGCGATCTTCGCGGCCGATTCGAGCGTGCCCTGGATCGGACGCCCGTAGGGATGGCCGGGAAACGCGCGCGCGAACCAGCGGTCGGCCGCGATGTCGGACGGATTGGTCGAACGCCGCCTCAGCTGCGCGAGCACCGCGGCGCGGATGCGCTCGAGTTCCTGCCCCTCGAAACGCGGCGCGGTCAAGGAGAGGCGCAGCAACTCGAATGCCTGATCGCGATTTTCGGTGAGCGTGCGGATCGAGCCGCGCAGATTGTCGCGCTTGGCGCCGAAGGCAAGGCTGATGGCGCGCTCCTCCAGTCGCTCGTGAAACGCGGCCGCATCGAGATCGCCCGCGCCTTCATCGAGCAAGCTGGCAACGAAGTTGGCGACGCCGGGCTTGTCGGCGGGATCCTGCGACGCCCCGCCGAGGAAGGCGAATTCGAGCGAGATCATCGGCAAGTTTTTGTCGCGCACCAGCCAAATTTCGATTCCCGCCGGCGTCACGATGCGTTCGATGCGGGACGCGCCGGCAAATGCGGGGGTGGCGGAGATGAGGGCGAGCGTCATGGTCAGGAGCGCAAGATAGCGCATCACGAGCGCTTCTCCGGCGGCGCCGGCTGTTTGATGAGATAGCCGGTGACCGCGCGGCGCATGTCGAGAAAGTTGCGGGCGGCGTCCTGCACCGCCTGGGCCGTCACGGCGCGGATCCGATCCGGCCAGCCCCGCACGGTTTCGACGGAGAGCCCGTTGACAAGCGCCGAGCCATAGATGCGCGCCAGCGTAAACTGATCGTCCCACGAATAGATCGTGTCGGCGACCAGGCGCGTCTTGGCGCGCGCGATCTCCTGGTCGGTGACGCCGTTGGCGGCAACTTCCGCCACCACCGCGTCGATCGCAGATTCGAGCTCGTCGAGCGATACGCCGGGACGCGGCGTTGCCGCAACGCCGAAACGCGTCGCGTCGAACGACGTGCCGCCGTACCAGGCGCCGGCGCTGACCGCGATCGGCTTTTCGATCACCAGCGCCCGGTAAAGCCGGCTCAGGGTTCCCGCGCCGATCACATGGGCGAGCACATCGAGCGCTTCCGCTTCCCCCGCCTTCGCCGTGCGATAGGAGGGCACGAGGTAGTAGCGCGAGAGCGAAGGCTGGGCGACGCGCTGATCGGCGAGCACCACCCGGCGGCTCGCGCGCGCATCCGGCTCGAGTGGGCGCGCGCGGGTCCGGATGGCGTCGTTGCGCGGAACGGCGCCGTAGGTTTTTTCGGCGAGCGCGCGGATGTCGCCGGGCGTGACGTCGCCGGCGACGACCACAATGGCATTGTTCGGCGCGTAGAAGCGGCGATAGAAAGCGAGCGCTTCCTCGCGGTTGAGCTTGCGCATCTCCTGCTCCCATCCGATCACCGGATGGCCGTAGGGATGATTGACGAACAGCGCCGCCTGCATCGCCTCGGCGAGCTGCGCGCTCGGATCGTTGTCGGTGCGCATGCGGCGCTCCTCGAGCACCACTTCGCGCTCAGGCAGGACGACCGCATCGGTAAGCACGAGGCCGGTCATGCGATCGGCCTCGAAGGCCATGACTTTTTCCAGATGGTCGCGCGTCACCCGCTGAAAATAGGCGGTGTAATCGGACGACGTGAACGCGTTCTCCTGGCCGCCGAGGGTGGCCAGCGTCCGGGAAAAATTGCCGGCCGGATTTTTCGCCGTGCCCTTGAACATCAAGTGTTCGAGGAAATGCGCGAGTCCCGACTTTCCCAGCTCCTCGTCGGCCGAGCCCACGCGGTACCAGATCATGTGGGTGACGACGGGCGAGCGATTATCGGGAATCACCACGACGTCGAGGCCGTTGGCGAGCGTGAAGTGCTCGACGGCGGGGCCCGCGAGCTCGGCTCCCGCGCCGCGCGGGTTCGCCAAGGTTGCGGTCCCGGCAACGGCGAGTGCTGTCAGTATTCGCATCAACATCCTGAACCTGAAGCGGCGCCCGGCCGCAATGGGCATATCGACGCCAGCTAGCGCGCGAGCCCGGCTCCGTCAAAGGGGAAAATGCGGCCTTGCGACCGCATGGTTAGTTTCACTTCTTCGCGTTCGGGTCGTCGAGCCGGTCGAAGACGCTGGTCTTGCCGTATTTCGACTTTTCCTCGACCACGCCGTAAGGCGCGTTCGGCGAGGGCGTCCGATATCCGACGGGCGGTTCGGTTAAGAGACTGCGCTCGGGCTCGCCGGTGAAGGAGACCGAGTCTTTCTTGCCCCAGCCGGCGAAGCCCAGCTGCGAGGGCGAATAGCGCTCGGCGCCGGCCTTGGCTTCCTCGCCCGCGGTCGTATAGCCGCCGGAAGGATCATTGCCCTTCTTCTTGTCGGGCCTGGCGGGATTGACGCGGCTCATGTCCTCGACCTTCACGAGCCCTCCCACCGGATAGAAGTTGCCCCGGCGCGCCTCGGGCGAGATTTTCGCCGCGGCCGCGCCCTCACGGGCGCGCTTCCAGTCCTGGTCGACCGGCCATTCGGGATTGAGCTTGGTCACGTCGCCCGGACTGCGCGGCGGAGGCAGTTCGGCCGAAGGCGGCACCACGAGCGGCGAGCGCTCCTGATAATCGATGGGGTCCTTGGGAAGATCGAGAATGCCGGCGGCGCCGAGGAGCTTTTGCAATTCGCTCGGGCCCTCGTCCTGCGCGGCCGCGGGCGAAGCCACGGCGAGCGCGCACAGCGCGACGAGCGGAAGCCATTTCGAAACGGTGCGGGTCGACATACGCTCCAACCCCTCCCCCAACCGGTGCAAGCGCCCCACAGGTCCCGCGCGATGGCGGCTATTTCGTGGCGCGGCCGGAAAGCGCATCGTACAGGAGGCCGATGACCCCGGCAACGATGGCGGCGTCGGCGATATTGAAGACGTACCACCGCCATCCCAGCGCGTGCAGCGAAATGAAATCAACCACGGCGCCATAAGCGGCCCGGTCGATGGCATTGCCCAGCGCCCCGCCGACGAGAAAACCGAGCGCCGCCGCCAAGAGGCGGGAGCGGACCCGGCGAAGCCAAAGCACGAAAAAACCCGCCGCGGCCAGATTCACCATAACCAGAATCCAGCGGCCCAGTTCGCTGTGCTGGGGCAATAGGCCGTAGCTGATGCCTCGGTTCATCGCGAGCACGAGGTCGAAGAACGGGGTGAGCGTGACGACGTCGCCGGTGCCGAGATGAAGGCCGTGCAGCACGAACCATTTCGAGGCTTGATCGGCGGCGAGCGTCGCCGCCGCGACCGCAAGGCCGAGCACTGAATTGGGGCCGATCAGCTTGTTCGCCATGCGCCGCGATCTTCCCTATTCCGCGGCGCGGCGGGCGGCATGGAACTCGCGCAGCGCCTGGGCGTCGCGCGGGGTGACGTCGGGATATTCGCGGTCGGTGCCGACGAGCGGAGAGATTTTCCACGACCGCGCGCACTTCTTGCCTTCGGCGCGCTTGGGCTCGACCGCGACGCCGGCAACGTCTTCCAGACGGAACGAGGCCTGCGGCCCCTCGCCCGCCACCACCGTTGCCGCCGATGTGATGCAGACTTCGGCCATGTCGATGCCGTCGAGCGCCGCGCGCAGCTTGCCATCGGCGATGTAAATGACCGGCGCCGCTTCCAGCGAGGAGCCGATGCGCTTCTGCACGCGCTCGATTTCAAGCGCGCCGGTGACGACGCGGCGCACGAGCCGGATCTTCCGCCATTTTTCGGCAAGCGCGTCGTCGCGCCAGGCGCGGGGGAGGTCCGGGAAAGTTTCCAAATGCACGGAAGCGGCGGCGTCGCCGAACCGCGCGAGCCATACTTCTTCCGCCGTGAAGCAAAGAATCGGCGCGAACCAGGTGGCGAGGCAGCGGAACAGATGATCGAGCGCCGTGAGGCAGGCCTTGCGCGCGAGCGAGGAGATCGGATCGCAATAGAGCGTGTCCTTGCGGATGTCGAAATAGAAGGCGGAAAGGTCGGACGTCATAAAGGCGTTGAGCGCCGCGAAGATGCGTTTGTAGTCGAAGTCGCGATAGTTCTGCTTGACGAGTTCGTCGAGTTCCGAGAGCCGGTGCAGCATAAGCCGCTCGAGCTCGGGCATCTTGCCGGGCTCGATGCGGTCATCCTCGTGGAAATGCGCGAGATTGCCGAGCATCCAGCGCAGCGTGTTGCGGAGCTTGCGATAGGTATCGACGGTGGTTTTCAGGATTTCGGCGCCGATGCGCAGGTCGTCGGCGTAATCGGAGGCCGCGACCCACATGCGCAAAATGTCGGCGCCCGACTGCTTGATGACGTCCTGCGGCGCCACCACGTTGCCGAGCGACTTCGACATCTTGCGGCCGTCCTCGTCGAGCACGAAGCCGTGGGTGAGCACGGCGTCGTAGGGCGCGACCCCGCGCGTGCCGCACGATTCCAAGAGCGAGGAGTGGAACCAGCCGCGATGCTGATCGGAGCCTTCGAGATACATCACCGTGTCGGCGCCGCCGTCCTTTTTGCGGCGGATGCCGGCGAGGCCGGGGAAGTGCTTGGGGTCCTCGAGCACGAAGGCGTGGGTTGAGCCTGAATCGAACCAGACGTCGAGAATGTCGTCGACCTTTTGCCAATCCTCGTTCGCACGCGAGCCGAGGAAACGCGCGCGGGCACTCTCCCGATACCAGGCGTCGGCGCCCTCCTGCTCGAAGGCGTCGGCGATGCGCTTGTTGACGGTATCGTCTTGCAGAATCTCCACCGCGCCGTCGCTCTTTTCCTTGATGAACACGGCGATCGGCACGCCCCAGGCGCGCTGGCGCGAGATCACCCAGTCGGGACGCGACTCGATCATGCCGGTGATGCGGTTCTCGCCCGCTTGCGGCACCCAGCGGGTGACCTTGATCGCTTGAAGCGCGCGATGGCGGAGCGTGTCTTCCTCCACCTCTCCCTTTTCCCCGGCGGGGAGAGGTAAAGCGAAGGGCTTGTCCATCGCGATGAACCATTGCGGCGTGTTGCGGAAGATCACCGGCTTCTTCGAGCGCCAGGAATGCGGATATTGGTGCTTCAAGCGGCCGCGCGCGATCAGCATGCCGGCGTCGATCAGCGCTTTGATCACGGCCTCGTTGGCGTCGCCCTTCTCGCCCTTGTCGGTGATGACGCGTTTGCCGGTGAAGCCCGGCGCCTGATCGGTGAAGGCGCCGTTTTCGTCGACGGTGTAGGGGATCGCCGGGTTGATGCCGCGCGCTTCCAGCGCCGCTTTGTTCGCCGTCCATATATCGAAATCGTCGCGACCATGACCGGGCGCGGTGTGGACGAAACCCGTACCGGTATCGTCGGTGACGTGATCGCCGGAAAGGAGCGGAACCTTGAAGTCGTAGCCCCTGCCCCGCAGCGGATGCGCGCAGACAATACTCTCAAGCTCGCTGTTATAAACCACTCGAAGATGATTAAAGCTGACCCTCGCCTGCTTAAATACCTCCGTCGCAAGTGCGCCCGCGACTAATAGCTTTTGACCGGGCCTGATCCAATTTCCCTCAGGCGCTTCGGTCACAAGACAAAGCGAATAGCTGATCCTAGGTGAGAACGCGATTGCCCTATTACCGGGTAACGTCCATGGCGTTGTCGTCCAGATAGCCACCGATGCTCCGGCAAGTCCGGCCGCCGAAAGCTTAGTTTCTATTTCTTGTTCGCTCTTACCTCGGTCTCGCCAATATTGCTTTTGATTTTCGATCGACTTCTTTTCGGCGGCCTCATCAAAGTAAAGCACCGGAAACTTCACCCACACCTGATCGCTGACATAATCCTCATACTCGACCTCGGCTTCGGCGAGCGCGGTCTTCTCCACCACCGACCACATCACCGGCTTGGAGCCGCGATA
>Ga0075425_100001584_pt1 | contig 22316 bp, 21 predicted proteins | sample SoiMethybrSBSTD4_FD_75300 | JGI IMG/M metagenome (GOLD analysis project Ga0075425, IMG submission 75300) | Bulk soil microbial communities from a Populus tree surrounding site in Tennessee, USA - Soil MetaG P. TD hybrid SBSTD4 | ecosystem: Environmental > Terrestrial > Soil > Tree plantation... | reverse complement strand
CGTCATGCCCGCGCTTGTCGCGGGCATCCACGTCTTCCTTTTCTTGCTCAAAGACGTGGATGGCCGGGACAAGCCCGGCCATGAAGGCGTGGTGAAGTTTGCCTCAGCTTCTCGGATGCGCCTTCAACTCATTCGGGCTTCCATCGATCCATGTCGCGACGACTTGCAACTCCTCGCTCAGGGCAACCAGATCGGCGCGAGCATTTGGAACGAGTCTTCCGCGCTCTTTGTCGAGTCCGAGAAATCGCGCCGGCGTCAACGAAGCCGCGCGGAGGGCGTCTTCGAGGGGGATCTTTGCCAGCCTGACCGCATTGCGAACCGCCGAGGCCATATCCAGGTGCGCGCCCGCGAACGTGCCCTCCTCCGTAGTCAGCCGCCCGTCAGTCAGCCTGATATTTCGACCTACCAGTTCGAACCGGTCGAGCGATGCACCGACCGTCGGCATGGCATCGGTGACGAGCGCAATCCGGTCGGAGCCCTTCGCCGCAAACGCGGCGCGGACTGACACCGGATCTACATGGAATCCGTCGACGATAAGGCCGGCCGTCAGCCGGCGTTCCGCCAGCGCGGCGCCGATGATCCCCGGCTCGCGCGCACTCATCGGCGGCATCGCATTGAACAGATGCGTCACGCCGGTCGCGCCATCCTCGATGGCCTGCAAGACAATGGTGGCTGTCGCTTCGCTGTGACCGATCGAAACCCGCGCGCCCGACGAGGCCAGGGTGCGAACAAAGCCTGCCGGAACACATTCTGGCGCGAGCGTGATCAGGGAGCGGCCGGCACCTGCCAGATCGCGCAAGCTCTCCAGGTCGCCTGGGCCGGGGCTTGCGATCCGATCGGACCGATGAACTCCCGGCCGCCGCGGACTGATGAAGGGGCCTTCCAGATGCAGGCCGAGGACACCGTTTTTGCCTGCGATCGAGCGAGCCGCCGCAATGGCCGCGCGCGTTTTTTCGCGAGTATCGGTGATGAACGTTGGAAGACAGGCCGTCGTGCCATAGCGACGGTGAGCCCGAGCGACTGCCCCAATGCCCTCCGCCGTGGGCCGATCGTTGAGCAAAATGCCGCCGCCGCCATTGACCTGCAAATCGATGAACCCAGGCGCCAGAAAGACGCCGGGCGGCAGACGGGTCTGAGGGCAATCGGGGCGAAGCTCGGCCGTTGTGCCGATTCCAACAATGAGCCCGTCCCGGATGAGCACCGCGGCTCCGTTGTGCCAGCCGTAACCGTCAAAAACGCGGTCAGCCAGCACCGCATGTTCGCCGGTTGCTGCAGGATTATTTCGACCCTGTTTCATCTGCCATGACAGGCTGCGTTGGTAGTGCAACAAATCCAATCTAGATTAAAGAATGCCGAATACACAGGGCATTGCGCGCCGGCAGCGTCATGGCCGGGCTTGTCCCGGCCATCTCGCTTGCCAGGGCAGAGTGCTCACCTAAGCGGGGTCACCGGGTCTCGCGCTTTGCGCGGCCCGGTGATGACAACATCACCCAAGGGTGACAAAGAGATAAGCATGGACCGGTTGGTCATTCGCGGCGGCAAACGCATTGAGGGTTCGGTCCAGGTCCGTGGGGCCAAGAATGCCGCCCTGCCTCAGATTGCCGCCGCATTGTTAAGTCCCGCGCAGCTGGAGTTGTCGAACGTTCCCGAGGTGACCGACGTCGACACCATGCTGGGCCTGATGCGGGAGTTAGGCGTGGTCGGCAGTCGCGGACCCGGACGGGTACTCGTGCTGGACGCATCAGGCGCCCGCAACGCACAAGCCCCGTACGACATGGTGCGCCGCATGCGTGCCAGCATTCTTGTCCTTGCGCCGCTGCTGGCCCGTTTCGGGTCCGCGCGCGTGTCCATGCCGGGAGGCTGCGCGATCGGCGCGCGGCCGATCGATCTGCATCTGAAGGCACTCGAGGCGCTCGGTGCCGACGTGAATATCGAGTCCGGTTACATTCAGGCGCGGACCCAAGGCCATCGGCTGCGCGGGAGCCGTATCGTATTGTCCTCGCCGTCCGTGGGTGCCACCGAGACGGCATTGATGGCCGCAGTCCTCGCCCACGGTGAAACCGAAATCCTGAATGCCGCCCGCGATCCGGAAGTCTGCGACCTTGCGCTCTGTCTGATCGCGATGGGGGCGCGCATCGAGGGCGCGGGAACGCATCGCATTCTGGTGCAAGGTGTCGATGCTCTCCAACACGCGCGCCACGATCTGATCACCGACCGCATCGAGGCCGGGACTTATGCCATTGCCGCTGCGATCACCGGCGGTCATCTTGAGATTCTCGGCGCGCATCTGGAGCATCTCGGCTCGGTCGGCGCGGCGCTTGAAAGCGCCGGCGTTCAGATCTGGCCTACCGATCGCGGCCTGATGGTCGTTCGCTCCGGCTCTTTACAGGCCATCGATATAACGACCGAGCCTTACCCGGGATTTCCGACCGACCTGCAGGCGCAGTTCATGGCACTGATGACGATCGCATCGGGTGCATCGGTCGTGCGCGAAACCGTATACGAGAGCCGGTTCATGCATGTCCCCGAGCTCGGACGGCTCGGCGCCAACATTTCGCTGCAAGGCTCGACAGCGTTGGTGCGTGGCGTCGAGGGCCTGCACGGCGCCGAGGTGATGGCCACCGATTTGCGCGCATCGGTGAGCCTGGTCATTGCGGCGCTGGCCGCCGAAGGCGAGACGACGGTCCATCGCATCTATCATCTCGATCGCGGCTATGAGTCCCTCGACCGCAAGCTGGTCCAGTGCGGGGCGGACATCCGGCGGGTCGCAGGATGACGTCGTCATCATCCCCCGGTCTCCTGTTTGCCGGTGTCGATGGCGGCGGCACCGGCTGCCGCGCGCGCATCGAGGATGGGAATGGGCGCTTCCTCGGAAGCGGCATAGCCGGCCCCGCTACGTTGCGCCTGGGAGTCGATCGCGCGCTGGTCGAAGTGGAAAAAGCCTGCCGCGTCGCGCTCGAGGAGGCCGGACTTGACGGCAACGCGCTGAGTTCCGTGCATGCCGGCGTCGGCCTTGCCGGGGTGGGCCGCAAAGGCGCGCTCGAGCAGCTCGTGCTGCGGCCGCATCCCTTCCGCTCGGTCATTTACGCCCATGACGCGACGATTGCCTGCATCGGCGCGCATGGCGCGCGAGACGGGGGAATCGTCATCGTTGGAACGGGAAGCGTTGGCTTTGCCGTTGTCGGGGGACGCGAAGTTCGCGTCGGCGGCTATGGCTTTCCCATATCGGACGAGGGCAGCGGGGCCGATCTCGGGCTGCATGCAATTCGCCAAGCATTGCTCGCCTACGACGAGCGTATCTTGGGCACCAGCCTCACGCGCGAAGTGATGTTGCGCTTCCACAACGATCCGTTCGAGGCGGTTGCCTGGATGGACCGGGCGACAGCCACCGATTATGCGACCTTCGCACCCCTGGTGATGCGGCATGCGGACGCCGGCGATCCTGTTGCGCGGCGGATCGTGCGCGAAGCCGCAGAACATGTTGATGAACTGGTGCGCCGCCTGTCTGATTCCGGCGCTTCCCGCATCGCGCTCCTGGGCGGGCTCGCCTCCTCGATGCAGCCGTGGCTCGCGCCCGATGTCCAGCGCCGGCTCGTCCCGGTCGAGGGCGATGCGGTGGATGGCGCCTTGCATCTCGCTCGCCGTGCGGCCATGAAGGGTTAGTGTCTGGGCTGGCGGAACGAATGCCGGCCGCATCTACAATGTACCTGGACAGGGTCATGCGCACCGAGCAAATCGACCCACGTTACGTCGAACTCGATTCATGGTCCGCGAGCGAGATGATCGCGGCCATGTATGAGGGACAGCTCGAGGCAGCCGTGGCGGTTCGTAGCGCCCTTGGCCCGATAGCCAAAGCGGTGGACGATGCCGTGCCGGCGTTGCAGCGCGGCGGACGGATCGTCTACGTCGGCGCCGGCACATCCGGGCGCATCGGAGTGCAGGACGGGGCCGAGCTGACGCCAACTTTCGATTGGCCGGCCGACCGCGTCGTATTTGCCATGGCGGGAGGCCTGAACGCGCTGACCCGAAGCGCCGAGGAAGCCGAAGACAACGAATCCGCCGGCGCGCGGGTCATGGCAGACGCGAAAGTCGGTGCCAATGATGTCGTCATCGGCATCGCAGCGAGCGGCACGACGCCTTTTACGATCGGCGCGTTGCGCGCGGCCGCTGCTTCGGGCGCGGTCACGATCGCCGTCGCCAACAACGCAGGCGCTCCGCTGTTCGAGGTCGCGCGCCATCACATTCTGGCCGACACGGGAAGCGAGGCCATCGCCGGCTCAACCCGCATGAAGGCAGGCACCGCGCAGAAGATCGTGCTCAACCTGTTTTCCACCGCCGTGATGGTGAGGATGGGCCGCGTCTATCGTGGGTTGATGGTCGACATGCGCGCCCGGAACGCCAAGCTGCGTCGGCGCGCGGAAGCCATGGTCAGCGAAATCGTCCGCTGTTCAGAAGGCGACGCGGCGCGGCATCTTCAAGAGGCCGAGGGAGACGTGAAGACGGCGATCTTGGTCGGATTCGGCTTAAGCCGCGCCCAAGCCACCCAGCTGCTCCAGCGCCACGGCGGCAACCTGCGCTCCGTCATCAACGCGTCCAAGAAAGCGGCCACGGGCAAAAATGGTTGAACGGCATGCCGGTAGCGCAATGGCGCGCGAGACCGCCGAAATCCCGCAGGCGGCGAAACGTCTCCTGGCGCGTACCGACGTGTTCGCGGCGATTTCGCAACGAATCGAGCAGACCAAGCCGCGCATCGTCGTTTTCTGCGGACGCGGGAGCTCGGGACACGTCGGCGTTTACCTGCGCTACCTGTTCGAAACGCGGCTTGCTTTGCTCGGCTCCGCGGCCGCGCCTTCGGTTGTCACCGCCTACAAGCGGCCTCTGCAACTGCGCGATGCCCTGTTCGTGGTCGTGTCGCAGTCCGGGCGCAGCCCCGATCTCGTGAACGCCACGCAAGCGGCGCGCAATCTGGGCGCGCTGACGCTTGCCATCATCAATGACGAAAAGTCTCCGGCGGCAGAGGCATCCGAGCTGTTCCTGCCCATCGGGGCCGGAACGGAACACGCCGTAGCGGCGACCAAGACCGTCGCGTTGTCGATGATTGCCGGGGCGCAGCTGGTAGCGACCCTGGCGCGCGATAATGACTTGAACGATGGCCTTCGCAAGCTGCCGCAGCGATTGTCGAACGCGCTCGCGTGCGATTGGTCGGCGTGGGCAAACGCAGCGTCGAACGCGGCTGCGTCCTTCATAGTCGGGCGAGGATACGGCCTCGGCTGCGTGCGCGAGATCGCGCTTAAGGTGGCCGAAATCCTGCGGGTGCCGACGCTGGGTTACAGCGCGGCCGAACTACGGCATGGGCCGCGCGCATCGATCACGCCCGCAACACCAGTGCTGGTGCTGCGGCAGAACGACCAGGCTGCCGCAGCGATCGACGACCTCGTTCGCGACCTGAGCGATGCGGGTGAAAGGGTCTTCATCGCCGGAGGCGCAGCGGGAACGCTCCCATGGATCGGCGACGGCCATCCGGTTTGCGATCCGGTCCTTATGCTGATCCCGGCCTATCGCGCCATCGAGGCAGCGGCGCGGAATCGAGGCTTCGATCCGGACAATCCACCACACCTCAGCAAAGTGACCCAAACCCTGTAAGTTTGCCTTGGTTCATTCGTCAAGCGGACGGGGGCGGCAAAAGAATCCGTCCCGTCAGTCGCATAAATCCGCCTTTCGCTGGAGCTACCGCGGTGTATGCCTCGCAGGAAATAAGATCAAGCACGTGCAAGACTGTGCTTCCGATGTGTTCCTGCCATGAGAGAACTACCAGGCCATCGCGGACTGCGACTGCCTCATACTCGACGGTGTCGGAGAAGCCGCTATTGTCCCCCGCGACGATCGCCACAGTTAGCTCGCGGTCAGAGTGAATGGTGATCCGCGGCGTGAAAGTCGGGAAACTGATCTCAAGCACTTGGCCGGCGCGAAGCGGTGATGCGGTTTGCGAAGCCATCTCGAATTCGTGACGGACATTCGTGCTTGAACGGTCAGATTGCCGCAGATGACCCAAAACGGACATGGGAAGCTCTACGAGCCGTGGTTTGCTAAAATTCATTGGTTGTTGATGTGCAAGATGTTGCCGTCAGGACCAAGCGGCCTTGAACTCTCCGAGACGTGAACGTCGCCTTCGCGCCTGAGCCCGGGCAAATCATAGTGCTCGAAGGGGACACCCGCCTTCTTAAGACTTCGCACGATTGAGTCCACTTCGTCCCCGACCCCCCAAGTCGCGGATGTGGCCTTGTTGGTCCCCGCAAATTGCGACTCGTAGACGATTGTCGATTTGCCGCTTCGCAACGTGACGACGCCGGCTCCTTCGGCGCCGGTGGGTGAGAAGCCAAGTTTTTGTTGGTAAAATATCTTGGCCGCGGCAAGATCCTCGACCGCAATCGTCGCCATAGCATCCCTGTCTGCTAGCATTTTCAATCCCCGTGGTACGCGGACGCGCTATCGACTGGCCAACGCCAGCCGACAACAATCCGTTCCGCGACCTGAGCGATGCGGGCGTCTTTATCGCCGCCCGCCTTCGCCCTTCGGGCTCCGGCGCGGCAGCCTTCGCTCGCTTCCCCCCTAATTAGTGCGTTGGCTCGCCGAGCAGTAGCTCGCGAAGCGAGCGAAGGCTGGTGGCGGACGCAGTCCAAGTCGAACCCGTCTCCACCGTCAAATTCCCTGCTAACAGGGAAATTAACAGAATTTCACGGAATTTGTTTGTTAAGTGCGATTTCGAAAGTCGACTCGCGAAACAAATTCAGTGGTTTGCGGCAAAATTCCCTACTCAGCAGAACAGAGAATTTTTGGCGAAAAACAAGGAATTTGCACGGGAGAACAGGGAATTTGAAGACGTTATAGTGGACCGCGATCCCTGATGATGTTTTCGGAACGGAAAGTAGCGAACCTCATCAGGTTTTTCCGTTTGAACCGCATTTCGAGGCTCGTCACCAATTACTTGGCGGCTTTGGACCCCGTGTTGCGGCGGAGTAAAATCGCTGATTCATCAAGAGTTGCTTCAAGACACTACCGGCCACCTCGACGATGTGATCAATAATATCTTGCCCAAACTCCGCTGACGCGGCTTGTGCATCTCCGATCGTGCCCATATCCGCGATTCGTTCATCGTCCGTTGTCCAAGGCCATGTAACACCCTGTGGGAGGACTGACTTCCAAATCGCTTCGCGAGCGGGCGGACTTTTCAACTGCGCGATAAGATCCTTGCGAACCAAATGGGGGGCGATTGCCAGCATCATTGACGTCTCGTCTTTTCCCCCATGTACATCCGGAATTGCGGTATTCGTGTCGAACTTAGCCAATGCGGCGGGATGTAGAATGCAGACATTTAAACTGAAATCCCCGCGCAAATCGTGCGCGAGCGCTTCGAGGATTCCCCTATTACCACCGTGCCCATTGATGATAGCGAGATTGCGGGCCGGCAACGCACGAATGACTTCGCGTCCAAGGTCTCGCAACAAGACCGTCACTCCCTGGACCGACAGCGACATGGTGCCGGGTGCCCATTCATGCTCGCGGGCAAAACTGATCGAAATTGTTGGAAGCTGCCAAAGGTCAAGGGCTTCTCCCCATTGTGAAACGATGCGCTTTGTCAATTCCTCAGCAAGCACAACATCGGTGTTGAGCGGCAGGTGCGGGCCGTGTTGTTCAAACGAGCCAATTGGCAGACAGAGTATTGAAGTCTCTCTGAGACGATCTGAAACCTCCGGATAGGTGAGCTCGCCGATCAGCCGGGTCGAGCTAACGTGCGACATGGGTCAGGTCCTTAGCGGGCTGGAGGACACCTGTCGTAGCTTCTTGCAAAGAGATCTCAGTGCCGTCGATATTAAAATGCCCGCTGTTTTACGTCACCGGTGCTTGGCGTTGTCGAAGGGCCTTTTATTTACCCAGCAAAGCAAAAACATGATTGAGCTGATGCCCAGCACGAGCAGCCTTCGCAGCCAAGTACCGTCGGTTATCGGAATTGATCGGCGCCTCAAGCGGCATCCGTCCTGTAATCTCGACACCGGATTGGGCAAGGCCCTTCTGTTTCGTAGGATTATTCGTTAGCAGTACCACGCGGCGGCAGTTGAGCATCTGCAGCATGCGTGAGGCAATGCCATAATCGCGTTCGTCATCATCAAATCCAAGCGTCAGATTGGCATCAACTGTGTCGAGCCCGTCATCCTGCATTTGATAGGTCCGCATTTTGTTGGCCAGACCCAGGCCACGGCCCTCCTGGGACAAATAAAGGACAATACCCCCACCCATCTCTTGTAAGTGCTTGATAGACAATTTGAGCTGATCGCCGCAATCGCACCGTCGCGATCCGAAAACGTCACCGGTAAGACAAGCGGAGTGCAGGCGCACAAGCATGGGTTTTGAAAAATCTGGTTTTCCAACAATTATAGCGACCGAGGTGTCGCCCGCGGCATTACGGAAGACCACGAATTCTGCATGCGCGCCGGTATTCAGCGGCACTGAGGCTTTACTGGCGATCACAAGCGATTGGATGAGTTCGTTGTTATAAAGCCCTACAGCCTTGTGATCGACAGCTAGGATGTCGTGCTCCGAAATAAGGGAGCTTGTTGCCGCGATCTCGGCCACCAGCACCGCAGGCAGGCCTTGCGACAACTTCACGAGTTGTATGGCGGCAGTTGCGGCGGGCGGGGCAGTAGAAACATCGAGCCGACACTCGATCTTAATGTCAGCGACGAGCGCGCGAACCGTGTCTACATCGAAGCCCGGAGTCATTTGTAGGACTACTGGCCTGGTCACGTCTAGACCTAGCGCAAGCGCCCGACGCGCCGTGATCACCAACCGCGGGACGACTGGTGCACAAAGAACGATAAATTCAGCGAGCCGTTGCTCGTCAAGGCCCTCGACTGGCAATGCAAGCAGCGTGTCACACCCTCCGGTGAGCAACACCGGCCTTCTACCCTGAAATTCGGCGACCCCACGACTGACGCTGATATGCCCCTTCGAGCCGAACAAATTAGAAACCATGCTTTTTCGGACCATTCTCATTTATCAAACGAAAAACCCTTAAGCATTAACACCGTAGCCTGATTGCCCATTCCGGTCGTAAAACCTGTTAGGTCGTAATACCTGTCGCTTTGTGTCAATCTGGCCCAGAAGAAAAGGTTCCTCTTGTAAGGTACAAAGCTCCTGTGTCTTCAAAGTCTACGCCTGCAGCGATGGCCAAAACGAGTAGCGGCGGCGAGGAAAATAACGCCGCAGCAGACGGACAGGTCAACAGCTCTTGGTTCAAATTCACGCAATCTTTTCGCGCTCCGAATCAGCCAGTGGTTCCGCCTTGGAGCGAGTTGTTTGGGCCGCTTAAAACCGGGTTGGTCGATGATCTGGTCGTCGTCGCCCAAATCGGGCAGTCGCTCGATGGGCGTATCGCCACTACTTCCGGGCACTCGAAATACATCAACGGTGCGGCCGGTCTCGCGCATCTGCACAGGCTACGCTCCCTTGTCGACGCGGTCGTTGTCGGTATCGGCACAGCACTCGCCGACGACCCACAGCTCACGGTGCGGCTTGTTGAGGGACCTAATCCCGCGCGCGTCGTGATCGATCCAAAAGGGCGGCTGCCTGCCACCGCTAAGGCACTTATTGAAGATGGCGTCCGCCGCCTAATCATAACGGCGGACGGAACGAAATATTCTCCGGTCTTAAAGACGGAGATTCTCGCTCTGCCGGTCACTTGTGGGCGTATTGCTCCGGCCACGATTGTAGCCGAACTCGCAAAACGTGGATTGCGCCGTATCCTGATCGAGGGAGGCGCCGCCACACTGTCAAATTTCCTTGCTGCTGGCTGTCTCGACCGTTTGCATGTGATTGTTGCACCGATCATCCTAGGCGACGGGCAGTCAAGCTTCATCCTACCCTCGCTTGAGCGGGCCGATCAGGCAGAACGCCTGCTGGTACATGCCCATCAGCTCGACGATGAGGTGTTGCTCGATTGCGACCTGTCGGCTTCCCGTGTCCCCATCGGTCGTGCAAAGAAATCGAGATGACCGACGCAGATTGACGAGCATTGAGCGGCGACGGCATAGCGACGCCGGGTCAGCCACTCGTCAACGTCGGCTGAGGACAACTCGTCCAGCTCCTTCGTGGCATGCGCCCAGCCTCGGAAGGTTTCCATTTGGAATTCGCCGTCCTGCGGTCCGATAACCCAATCAGCTTTCCCGTGAACGACCGAGAAACCCAAGGATTCAAATCGCGCAATTGCGGCGCTTGCGGCTAGCGGTCCAAGCGCGGGACCAAATCCTTTATCGCCGCGTTGATGGGCGTTGACCGCCGTGACGATTGCTTCGTCAACGGAATCGGCGGGTCTGATCTCGATCTGCCCGTTATAGGATAAAGCCGCATATACCGGGAGGGACCGCCGCGCGGCCTCTTCAACGAACCGGTGAAGCCAGGACTCTGAAACGAGGTCGAGCAACGCTGAGGCCGTGAGGAGATCGATTTTCCGGGCCAGTATTTTTTCGAGATCGCGATTGAGATCGACCGCAGCTGTTGTAAGCGTGACACCCGAAGGCGCCGGTGTACTCAATGCATGGGCTAGCAAATCCAGGTCACTATCGAGGAGACGCCAACTCTGCTGCGATCTCAATCGTGGCGCCAGAGCGCGCAATGTCGAACCAGTTCCGGAGGCTAGATCGACGATATCAACGCGACTCCTACGGGCGAGTGAACCGACAACCGAATCGAGGACCACTGCATTGCGTGCACGCAGGTCGTACGGCTCGCGCAACGCGAGCCACCTGGCCGCGAAGCCGCTCATAGTGCAGCCTCGATTGCGGACGCGAACAATTTCGCTGAATCCTGCCACCTCGGGAGCGATTGCGCTGCAGCGCGCGCGTTACGCGCCATTCGGCGTCTCTCTGCCGCACTTTCGATCAGCCGGAGCAGCGCGGTCGCCAAGGCGGCCGCATCATCTGGCGCGACGAGCACCCCGGTTCCCGCGGGAATTGTATCCGAAAGCGCGCCAATATCGGTGCCAACGACCGGAAGCCCGTGCGCTATCGCTTCGGAATAAGCCATTCCGTAGCCTTCAAATCGTGACGCCATGACGAACAGATCGGCCCGGGCATAGAGCTCGCTAAGATCTTCAGATGATACGGCTCCGAGTGCTGTGACCTTGCCGGACAGCTTATGGCGCGCGATATCGGCGTCCAATTGCGATACCGTAGCGGGATCGCGGCTGCGGTCGCCCGCTATGGTCAAATGCCATTGCAGTTCGGCAAGCGTGGCCAACGCGGCGATGAGCACGTCAAAGCCTTTGCGCGGCACCACTGAGCCGACGGAAAGCAGCCGTACGATTCCATCGCTGCTCCCGCGGGCGAGCGCAACTGAATCGTTGCCAGGCGGGACAACAGTAACCCGTTCTATCGGCACATCGTAATCGGCAACGAGTATCCGCGCGGTTGCCCGGCTCGTCACGATGACATGGCTAGTAACCGCAAGCGCAGCGCGCTCGCTGGCACGCAATTCATTGGCTCTTGTCGCCGTCAAACCCGTTTCACAGGCGAGCGGATGATGTACTAGCGCGATCAATGGATGCTCGTGGCAAAGCTGTGTCGCTGCTTCTGGAAAGGCACCATACGCCAGCCCGTCGATAACAATCGGGCGGCCAGCCGGAATCTCCATCAGCCGCATTGTCGCGTTCCGTTTCTGCTCCTCTGTCGGAAACGGAAATCCATTGCCGAGCTGCACAACTTCGACTTGCCAGCCGAGCCGGTCAAGCTCCCGAATCATTCGGCGATCATATGCGTAGCCGCCAGTCGGGGTGTCGAGATTACCGGGAACCGCGATCGCGACGGTCCTCACCACAAGGGCGCCTCGTACCAGGCACGGGCCACGTGCGACTCCGAGAGGGTTACGCGGATCGATGTGAGTTCGCGTCCGTCGCGACCTAATTTGCCGGCTCGGGTGGCTTCCACGAGCCGCTCATAAATGTGCTTGGTGAGGAATTCCGTTGTGGTGTTGGCGTTCTTAAACTCCGGCAGGACATCCAAATTGTTGTAATTGAGCGGCGAGAGGACGCTCTTCAGAACTTCGTGCGCGCGCCCGATGTCGATAACGACGCCGTCCGAGTCGAGTGTTTCGGCCATAAATGCCGCATCGACAACGAATGTCGCTCCATGCAGGGCTTGCGCCGGACCGAACACAGCACCACGGAACGAATGAGCGATCATGATGTGGTCGCGCACTTCGACGGAAAACAAAGGGCCCTCCTCATGTCCTGCCGTCAGCCGCGGGGTAATCAACGAGCTGACAAAGGACGCCGCTTTGGGGCACAAGAATATCAGGTAGCCGCAATGGCAGCTCCTGAAATTTAATGGCTGGCGCGAGCAATGCGTCGAGCCGTGAATCCGCAAGCAATGCGAGCGCAGCATCAAGACGGCGCCGGGAGGTCCAACGGGCGCGGTGTGAGGACGCAACCTGGCCAACTTGACTCGAAATCAGTTTGAGACGAAGGCTATGAAACGCACCACCAAGCGGCACAACAACGTCGCCGGTACCATACCAGCTCAGCTCCACCACTGTCGCCTCCATGCCGGCGAGATCGAACGCGGTCGCGAGACCGGCAGCCGTGCCGCTCGCGTGAAAAACAAGATCGCAATCGCCAGGCGCCCCGCCCGGCGCGGCGAAGCCGGCACCAAGGCGGCGCGCAAGCTCGATACGAGAAGGCTCGACGTCTACCAAGGTCAACTGAACGTTGGGAAGCTGAGCGCACAACCACGCGACCAGCGCGCCGACAACACCTGCTCCCACCACCGCGATATGGTCGGCCGCCGCGGGCTGCGCATCCCACACTGCATTCAGCGCCGCTTCCATGTTGGCGGCGAGAACTGCGCGTGAGGCGGGCACCGGATCTGGCACTGGCGCGACGGCGTCGGCAGGCACGTTGAATACGCTTTGATGAGGATAAAGCGTAAAAACGACACGGCCCTCCAGGGCGGCGGGTCCGCGCTCGACCAGACCAACCACCGAATACCCGTATTTGACGGGAAAAGGGAACGTACCGGTCATGAACGGCGCGCGCATGCGCCCGAATTCGGAAGTGGGCACACGCCCGGTCAGCACCAATCTTTCGGTACCCCTACTAATGCCGCTGTGCAGGGCGCGAACCTGCACCTCGCCCGGTCCGGGCTCAGGGAGCGGCTCAGACCGAATTTCGGCACGGCCTGCGGCCGCATACCATAAGGCTTCAGCGATTCGGTCTGGCACTTTTTCTCATCCCAGCTTGGACTTTCTATCCGCCCCCATGTGTATATCCCGAACAGTAGAGTGCCGCATGAGGAAGCTTCATCCGTGTTCGACAGGGTGACCGGGGTTTCCGCCCCGGTGGAAGGCCCAATAACGATTGGGCTTGTGAAACGACGAGCGCTCTTCGCGGCGCTTGTTGGCGTAACCATGGCTGCTGTGCTGTGGCTTGCTGTCGTTGCGGTCCCGCCGTCCAGCGTAGCCGGTCTTGCGTTCCTCGTGCTCTTCTCAATCACCTTGCCTTGGTCGGTCGTCGGCTTTTGGAATGCGGTGATCGGTTTTCTAATTATGCGCTTTTCCGAAAACCCGGTAGTCGTTGTAAACCCACTGATCGCGCGAATATGCGGCCACGAACCGATCACAGCCTCGGCAGCGATCTTAATGTGCATCCGTAACGAGAGCCCGGAACAAGTGATTCGTAGTCTGCAGCCGCTGATTGCCGGGCTCGAACAGGCGCGCGCCGCTCACTTGTTTCACGTCTACATCCTCAGCGACAGCAGTTCTCCTGAAATCGTCAGCGCCGAGGCCACTTGCTTCGATAGTCTTATCGCCAAGTGGGGAAACACTATCCCGATCACCTATCGGCGACGCAGCGAAAACACCGGGTTTAAGTCCGGCAACATCCGCGACTTCTGCGATCGTTGGGGGAAGAACCATGACTTCGCTCTCGTTCTGGATGCAGACAGCTTTATGCCGGCAGAGACGGTGCTTCGGCTCGTCCGCATCGCGCAGGCAAATCCGTCACTTGGCATTCTGCAGACGCTGGTCGTTGGCATGCCGTCGGTTAGCGTATTCGCTCGCATGTTCCAGTTCGGCATGCGGCTGGGCATGCGTTCATACACGTTCGGCTCGGCTTGGTGGCAAGGCGATTGCGGCCCCTATTGGGGCCACAATGCCATTATCCGTCTCGCGCCCTTTATCGAACATTGCCGCGTACCCTTGTTGCCCGGAAACGGACCGTTAAGCGGATATGCGCTCAGCCATGATCAAGTCGAGGCTGCGTTGATGCGTCGCGCCGGCTATGAAGTGAGGGTCATGCCGATAGACGGGGTGAGTTGGGAAATAACCCCCCCTACACTGATGGAATTTAACCGCCGGGATCTACGCTGGTGCCACGGCAACATGCAATATTGGCAGTTGCTCTCCTTGCCCGGCCTAAAGCCGGTCAGCCGCTTTCATCTCGCTTTCGGGATATGGATGTATCTCGGGTCGCCAGCCTGGATCGCTATGACAGCGGTCGGTACAGTGTTGCTGGCGCTTTCCGACATGCCTGCAGCGCAATACGTGCCGGTAAAAGCGGGCGTCGGCGTCGCATTAATTGCCATAACGATGCTGATGACGTTCGCGCCGAAGATCGCCACGGTCATCGACGTGCTGTTGCAGGATGTGGCACGCCGCTCCTTCGGAGGTCCAATTCCACTCATCCTGAACATTGCTGTCGAAACTTTCTTCACGCTGCTGTTAGCGCCGATCGTCGCGCTTTCGCATACGCTTTTTCTCGTCCGTCTTTTCGTGCTTCGGCGTGGCACCAGCTGGCATAGCCAAGCTCGCGAGAGTCATGCTGTTCCGTGGCGCTTTGCATTCGCAAAGCTATGGCCACAGACACTCGCCGGATGCACGATCTTGGGCGTTGTGGCGTTGAAGTCACCCACCGATTTTGGATTGGCGCTGATGGGTACCAGCGGTCTCATTCTCTCCGCGCCGTTCGCGGTCGCAACAGCCTCGCCAATCATGGGTAGCCTTTTTGCGCGGATCGGCATCGGCCGCATTCCCGAGGAAAACGAGCATCCCGAAGCGCTGTTGCCGCTTTTCTTGCCCGCGATTGAGATCACCTCATCCTCAGCTCAGAAGAGATCCAGAAAGTAATGTTTGATGCATTGAAAACGGTGCTAGGTATTGCGCGGTCGCTGCGCGTTTATTACGGCGATCGTCAACATGGCCCAGCGATGGACCGCCTCTACCGCGAATTCGTTAAGCACGGCGATCTCGTTTTCGACATCGGCGCACATGTGGGAGACCGCATTGCCGCATTCCGACGTGTGGGTGCGCGCGTGGTTGCGCTCGAGCCCCAGCCAGCGTTGGTGAAGACGTTGCAGCTGATTTACGGCCGCGACCCGATGGTCACAATCCAAACAGCGGCCGTTGGACGGCGGTCGGGATCGATCACGCTCAACCTCAATCGCGCAAACCCGACGGTTTCCACGGCATCGGCGGATTTCATAGCGGCGGCGGCCCGTGCCCCCGGCTGGGAAGGGCAAGTTTGGTCGAAACGGATGCAGGTGCCGTTGACGACGATTGATGCGCTGATCCTAAATTATGGGAAACCCGCTTTCATAAAGCTCGACGTTGAAGGTTTGGAGGCCGAGGCATTGGCCGGTCTCAGCCAGCCAGTCGCAGCGCTGTCGTTCGAGGTCACGCTCATCCAGCGAGGCGTTGCGCATTTGTGCATCGAGCGGTGCCGTGCACTGGGTTACGCGCAATTCAATGCGGCGCTCGGAGAGAGTCAATCGTTCGAACACGACGATTGGGTCGACGCGAATACCATTTGTCGCTGGCTCGATGGTTTACCGCCGCAAGCCAATTCCGGAGACGTTTATGCTCGCCTCGCGTGAAACTGACCGGACAGCTTTGCTGGTGGTCGGCCTGGCGGCCGGCGGGTTCGCATTGACACTGTATCTCTTCTACCCCGGCATCATGACGTTCGATTCGCTTTACATCTACAAAGATATAGCGAAGCGCGCCTTCGGGGATTGGCAATCGCCGGTCATGCTGGCCCTGTGGATGGTAATCGATCCGATCGCGCCAGGTCCAGGCAGCATCTTTCTTCTGACAGCGGCACTCTATTGGCTCGCTTTTACGATTGTCGCGATGGGAGTTGCTCGGCATTCTCCGCGGCTCGCATTGCTCGTGCCTGTACTGGGTCTATCGCCGCCTGCCTTCGTGTTAGTGGGTGTGATCTGGCGTGATATTTTGTTCGGGGTCTCATGGCTGCTCGCGTCGGGCCTTGTTTTTTTTGCCTTCGATCGTGACAGGAAAATACGCATTCCGATTCAGGTGTGCGCTTTCGCACTCGTCGCTTTTGGCGTTCTGTTGCGCCCCAATGCGCTCGTTGCCGCGCCTGTTCTAGCAGCCTACGTCATGTGGCCTTCGCATTTTCGCTGGAGGCGCGCGGTGCTCTTCTATATGCCGACGGCACTCGGGCTATTTGCGTTGGTGCAGGTCACCTACTACGGCGTCTTTGGAGCGGAGCGGCAGCACCCTTTGCATTCCATCATGATTTTCGACCTTGGCGGCATTTCGCGGTTCGCTGATGAGAACATGTTTCCGGGCACCTGGACTGACGAAGAGAGCGCCCTCATCACTCGCGGATGTTACAAACCTGTTGGCTGGGATATTTATTGGACGCAAAACCCCTGCATGTTCGTGATGGAGCGGCTGGAAAACGAAAAATTGTTCGGCACGCCGGCATTAGCGCAGGCTTGGAGGCACGCGATCGTCAGACATCCAATGGCGTATCTTCAGCACCGCGCCATATTTCAATGGACGTTCCTTGTCGACAAGAGTTTGGCGATGTGGTCACGGGATTTCGACGATCCGGACAAGATTGCTTTCGCGGACAAGCCGCGGCTCATGGCACTAAAGTCAGTCAACGATGCATTGAACCCGACCCCCCTGTTCCGGCCGGGAGCGTGGCTACTGTTCGACATAGCATTGTGCATCTTCGCGTGGCGCCGGCGCGATACACCGACCGGCGCCTTTGTGATCGGAATTTGTGGATCGGCCGCGGTATATGTGATGACTTTTTTTTCTGTCGGTGTCTCGACTGATCTCCGCTATGCCTATTGGGCTGTCCTTGCCGTGCTGACAGGAACCATTGCTGTGACGCAGAGACGCCGCAAATCCAAGCCTTTCGTGGAGCAGAAACTATCAATGGCGGCATGAAGGTAAAACTTCATTCGGGGCATTGCCAATTGCGCGCCGTTATTATCACGGGTGGAATCGGCGCATCGATATTGTTCGTGTTCGTCGGAGTCATGCTCCGGCTGCAACTGTTCGGCGACGGTTCGATCTTCTGCTACGCCGTAGCCGCACAGGATGCTTGGTTATTCCATTGGCACAATATCTCCGGCCGTTTATTCACCTATCTTTTTATGTACCCACCGGCCGAGGCGGTCGTGGCAATGAGCCACAATGCCGAAGCGGGGATCACTGTATATGGAATCTTGTTTTTCTCAGCCCCACTGCTGGGGTTGGCTCTGACATTCTGGGTCGATTCCACACCCAATCGCACAATCTTCATTTATGCGTGCTTGTCGACGGTATCTCTTTGTCCCCTCGTGTACGGTTTCCCGACCGAAATCTGGATGGCGCATGCGGTGTTTTGGCCTTCACTCGCTCTGTGCTTACGATCGCAGGCTAGTTGGAGCGACGCCGCCGCCGTATTTGCTGCTCTGCTGGCGCTTGTGTTTACGCACGAAGGGGCGCTTGTTTTCTCGGCGGTAATCATTTTCGCCGTGCTCCTGCGCGGCTGGCGTGACCGCAGATTCGTACGAAACCTCGGCGCGTTTTGTGCGGTGCTCATGGTCTGGGCCGCCGGTAAGCTGACGATACAGCCCGACAACTATATTGCCGACGTTTTGGCAGCTGCCGCGTTGAAATTCATTGATATCCGCAATCTGGCACAGCCCGCATTTTTTTCATTACTGGCAGCACTGGCAGGTTATGGAAGCGTGGTAGCGCTGCTGCGATGGATGAAGATGGCAAAACCGGAGGAGTTCGGAGTTGCCGCCTGTGCCGCCGCACTTGGTATTTATTGGATCTGGTTCGACGACTCACTCCTGACAAGCGGGCGCTACAACCTTCGCACTCTAATGCTGATCATGGTCCCGACTTTTGGTGTTATTGCCTCGGTGCATGCGATGGACGATGCCGAGCGACGTAGCTCCCCGTTTCGCTTCATGCCCTCATGGACCACTGCGGTCGAGGCTGCCGCTAACCCGCGCGTGGCTGCCGGTGCACTTCTGCTGATCATGCTGATCCATGCCGTCGAGACGACGAAGTTCGTTTTGGCTTGGTCGGACTACAAGGCCGCGATGCGCGCGTTGGCAACCGGCACCACCTCCGACCCGCAACTTGGCAATCCCTTTTTCGTGTCCTCGAGCCGTATTGGTGCCGAGCTCAACCGGCTCGCTTGGAATTCGACGACGCCATACCTATCGGTACTTGTGGCGCCAAGGTTGGAATTGACCCGTCTCGTGGTCGATCCGGATGCAGGCTACTTTTGGCTTTCGTGCAAGATCGCACGACAGAGCGAAGCAACCAGCACCGCTATTCCGGCAGCGGCCCGCCGGCTTGTCCGGATTCACGCCTGCCTGCACCGTTAGTGCAGTGCAACTGCGGCGCCATCATTTTGCCGCCGGCGCATCCTGCTGCGCGGTCCAAGTCTTATAGTCAGCATCGGACACGTTCGGTAGCTTCTTCAGAAAAGCGACGACGGACCACAATTCATCGTCTTTGGCGCCGGCTGCGGCAAAGCTCGGCATGCCGGTCATGTTGATGCCGTTCTTGACCACCCAAAACAATTGCGAGGGCGTCGCCTCTTGCACGACGTCCTTTAGATCGGGCGGGTCAGGCTGAAGACCTTCCGAGAACTTGGCCCATTTCACGCCGGGCGCACCATGGCAGTTGATGCAACCAAGTTCGCTGAAAGCACGTGCGCCAGCCTGCACTTTGGCAGGATCGTCAAAGCCTGAGGGCGGTTGATCTTGCGCATGATGGACGATCGAATTGGTACGAACTTTCATCAGCGCCCAATGGACAATGGCTGGATCCTCCCGGTTGGCGGCAACATTGTAAAAACCGCCGAAAAAATAGAGCAAAGCGCCCACGGCGAAAATGATTGCAAGTAAGCCGATTGCCGCAAACACTTTCATTTTGATCTCCTGTGGCGGAGGTTTCGTTGTCACATTCAATCCTACAGTACTTGACTTGCGATGCACGGCGCTTCACGTCAGAATTCAAATTCGCGTGACTCGTCGTTCGCGGCTAAATGCTGAGGCTCGTCCTTACATATGTTCACTGCAGAGTCCTCCGGCTTTAGGCGGTTCGCATCAATTCCAGCGATCTCGCGACGTAGCAAAGTAGTGGTTGGCCTCGTGGCAATGCTGCACCTGGCCGCACTGGGCCTTATGCTTGCGACCGAAGTTGATCTCATCGCCAAGCTAATATTCCTGCTTTTCTGGGCGCTGCTCAATTTTTCCTGGTTAACCATGTTTCGTCGGCCGTCCGTCGCCGCGATCCTTTCGCTAGAGTTGGTCGCCGTCTTGATCATTCTTTCGCAATTCAAGCACGACAAACTCTGGATGACCGCCGACTTTGTCGATGTGATGATCGTCGATCATGATACATCGGCATTTCTGTTGGCGGCTTTCCCCTCCTTGAGCATACCGATCACGGCAGCAGCCATGGCGACCGGAGTGTTCTTGGCTCTGGCCTGGCGTCTTGACCCGGTCCGAATACGTGCGCGCACAAGCAGCCTTTGCGGCCTGCTGTGTCTGAGCTCCATCATCGCATTGTCACTGGGCCGTCCGACCGACCTGCAGGAGGACTTCCTCAGCCAAAACTACGTTTCGAAATTCGCCCGTACAGGTATCGAAGCGGCCTATGAGCTGCTCAGCCACGGTTATCTGGAAGCGGATCTGCCCGTCGCCGAAGGCGCTAAATCCAACCTGTCGACCACATGCAAACCAACAGCCGCACTTCCGAACATTATCCTGCTGCACGATGAATCCAGCTACGATGTAACCGCGGCTCCAGGAATAAAGGTGCCACCCGGCTATGAGCGCTTTTTCCAATCATTCGACGGCAAGGCCCGCAAGCTAATTGTGGAAGGCGCCGGCGGGCCGAGCTGGTTCACCGAATACAATGTGCTCACGGGTCTTTCGGCTCTTTCCTTTGGACGCTTCGCCACCTCAGTTACGCGGATTGCTGCTGGCCATATACGCCGCGGGCTTGCGCACTCACTGAGCCAATGCGGCTACAAGACGTTTACACTCTATCCATTCTACGGTGCATTTTTGGGGTCACGTGTATTTCAAACCACGACGGGTATCCAGCACTACCAGGACATGCGCGACCTGGGAACGCGAAATTTCGAGGCTGATAGTTTTTACTTCGATCAAGCGATCGGAACGATAGCTCGCAACCGCGGCACAAGCCCGTTATTCATCTACGTTTACACAGTGGCCAATCATTTTCCGTGGGATACGCGTTTACGGCCTGAATTGACCCCGAATTGGCTCGATCTCGGTAACGCGTCAGACGTCGATGAATACATTCGTCGACAAACCCTCACAGCCAGCGATTACCGCACGCTGCTGAATCGGCTCGCACATGAATTTCCGACTGAATCTTTTTTGATCGTTCGTTATGGTGACCATCAGCCGCAATTTGCACCTCGGCTGATCGATCCATCCCTCAGCCAGGAGGCGTTGGCGCGACATCTAGAGGCCTTTGATCCGCGCTACTACACCACGTATTACGCGATCGACACGGTAAATTTCGCTCCGGTTGATGTTCGCTGGGCGCTCGACACACTCGATGCGCCATACCTACCTTTAGTCGTGCAAGCAGCGGCAGGAGTGCCGCTTGACCCGAGTTTCTTCGAACAGAAGAACATTCTTATCCGCTGTCGTGGCCTTTTTTATCGTTGCCAAGGTGGCGCCGAGGCACGCCGTTTCAACAGACTGTTGATCGAAGCCGGATTAATAAAGGGTCTGTAGTAGCCCAGAGTACAGCCGATTGAGAAGTCGGGCCAGAGGACGCCTCTATGGGCTGTGTGTACCGAAAACTAGGGACAGGGTGGGCAGTAGCCTGTGTGATAGCTAAAGGTCCTTTTCGGCAAGCTCACGAAATTCGTCAGGGACGGAAAGGGAGAGCCCTAGCGTCGACCCATATTCGACCGCCTCCCATCCAAAACGATCGCGGATTTTGTCAACCGCGCGATCGGCCGCCAAGCGCGCCATGCCTCTCTTAGTACCGGGCCGGCGTTTTTCGTCTTCAAGCCCAAGCGGAAGGTTCAGCTGCACGTCCCAGTGTCTCTCGAGGTGCGAGACGGACATCCCGAGGAGCGAGATGATCCTCTCGTGAGGATGATCGGCAAGGGCTGTGCGAACAAGCTTCTCGCCGATTTCGGCCAGGCTCGCGGTGGCTGAAATCGGCGCATCGAGCGTTATAGAGCGCGTGACCGAATGGAGATCGGCGAATCGAACGCGGATTGTAACTGTCCGACCAGGACGAGACTTCGCCCGAAGTCGACTGCCGACCCTATCGGCAAGATGACGCAGCGCCGGTCGAAATACTTTCTCTTCAGCAGGCTTCCTTCCGAGCGCCGACTGGGCTCCGGCCGATTGCGCTCTGCGGTGAGTCTTGATTTCGCGAGGGTCGCGGTTCCAAGCCAACGCTGCAAACTTCTCTCCAATCGCGCGACCGACCACCCCTTCGAGTGACCTTCCCGGCATCTTTGCCAGCTGTCCGATGGTATGGACGCCCATCTCGGCCAAGCGCCCCTTGGTGACAGGACCTACCCCCCACATCAGCTCGACAGGTAGATCGTGAAGGAAATTCAGCTCGGATTGGGGGTCGACGACCATCAAGCCGTTGGGTTTGGCTACTTGCGAGGCAATCTTCGCGAGATGCTTGGTGCGAGCCACGCCAATCGAGATTGGAAGGCCAACCTCGACTCGCACACGGCGCCGTACCGCAGCCGCAATCTCGGATGGAGCGCCGAAAAGATGCGTGCAACCCGCGATATCGGCGAAGGCTTCGTCGATGGAGATTCGTTCGACGAGAGGCGTGAAATCATAGAGCAGGTTGATGGCCGCATCGCCAAGCCGCTGGTAGTCCTTGAAATGACCCCCGACGAAGATCAGTTGCGGACAAAGCTCGCGCGCCCGACGCCCCGACATGCCGCTGCTGATTCCGAATGCTTTAGCCTCGTACGATGCGGCCAA
>Ga0075425_100001582_pt1 | contig 22348 bp, 11 predicted proteins | sample SoiMethybrSBSTD4_FD_75300 | JGI IMG/M metagenome (GOLD analysis project Ga0075425, IMG submission 75300) | Bulk soil microbial communities from a Populus tree surrounding site in Tennessee, USA - Soil MetaG P. TD hybrid SBSTD4 | ecosystem: Environmental > Terrestrial > Soil > Tree plantation... | reverse complement strand
CGCGTCCCGAGGCCTGATTCTTCGACGCATCGTCGACGATGAACGAGGGCGACGCATCGAATGAGAATCCGGCGGAGACCGGAGGCGCCGACGGCGCGGCCATCCCCTCGCGGGCGATGATCTCGCGTCCGATGCGCTGCACGTCGGGATGCGCCGCGTCGAGCGCTTTCGCTTTCTCGAGCTCCGCCTTCGCGCCGGCGAAGTTGCCCGCGGCAATCTGCTGATCGCCCTTGCGTACGAACTGATCGATGAACGGCGCGGCTTCGAGCTTCTCGCGGGCCTCGTCGCCGAGGACGCGGGCGTCGTCGTTCATGAGGTCTTCGGTGAGGATGTCGGTGGTGATCTGGATGACGCGCTGAAAATCGCGCCCGGCCATCGCCTGGCGGGCCTGATCGATGGTCGCGCCGCTGCCGGCGAGACGCTCGACGTCGATCGGCAGCGAAGGGTTGTTGGTCTTGTCGAGCAGCTTCCTCGCGGGCTCGAACATCGGGTCCATCTGCAGCATCAGATTGCAGCCAGAAAGGACCTCGTCGCGGCGTCCCTGGCGGTACAACGCAAGAGTCTGCTGGAAGGTCGACATCACGCGATCCTTCACCGCTGCGGAGAGGGACGCGTTGCCTGGATAACTCATTGTGTGGGCTCCAATCGAGGTCCGGCGATTATAGCTATACTGCGCGCGCAGAAAGGATTGCACGCAGATGGACTACGTTGCGACGAGCGGCGCGCCGAAGGCGATCGGACCCTACTCCCAGGCGGTGAAAGTCAACGGCATCGTCTACACCTCGGGGCAGATTCCGCTCGATCCCGCGACCGGCGATCTCGTCACCGGCGACTTCGACAAAGAAGCGCGCCGCGTGTTCGACAACCTCGCCGCGGTGCTGAAGGAAGCGGGCAGCGACTTCAGCCGCGTCATCCGCGCGACGGTCTTTCTCACCGACCTCGCGAACTTCCAGACTCTGAACGCGATCTACGCGGAGTACTTCAAAGATCACAAGCCCGCGAGAACGACGATTCAGGCGGCGGCGCTGCCGAAGGGCGCGACCGTGGAGATCGATCTCATCGCTGAGGTTGGTTGATTTCGCGGCACCTGCGTTGCAGTGTGAGCGGGTCATGGTCGCCCGCAAACTCCTGCCCCTCGCGCTCCTCATCGCGCTACCCCTGACGGCAGCGACAAAAATCACCTACACGATTCAGGGCACACCTACTTGCGTGCATTGGGACAAGTCTGCGTTTCCGCTGGCGATCCATCTCGATCGCCGCGTCGCGGATGCGTTTCCCGGCGCGCAGCAGGTCGTCGAGCGGGCATTCAAGGCATGGGCGACCGTTCCGGATGCGGACATCCGCTTCGAACCGATCACCGTCGAGGACAACCTCTCCGCGGGCAACGACAACCGCAACGTCGTGACGATGACCGACGGGCTGATGGCCGACCAGGGCGCGCTCGCGGTCACGACCTACACCTTCGATGAGACGAGCGGAAAATTCGTCGACGGCGACATCCAGCTCGACAAAGCGCTGCTGCAGAGCGACTACAACATTCAGATGACCGTGCAGCACGAGATCGGGCACATGCTCGGACTCGATCACTCCGCGGTGCTCTCGTCGGTGATGTTCCCGTACGTCGGGCGCGGCACCGCGGCGCCGATGTTCGACAGCGACGATGCGAACGGCGTCGCCACCAGTTACCCGATGCGCAACGTCGATCTCCTCGGCGCCACATTGCGCGGACGCGTGATCGGCGATCAGGGCGGCATCTTCGCGGCGCAGGTCGTGGCCATCAACGAGATCGGCCAGCCCGTCGCGACGACGCTCACCGATGCCACCGGCGACTTCACGATTCAGGCGCTGCCTCCGGGCACCTATCGCGTTTACGCCGAGCCGCTCGACGGTCCGGTCGACGTGAGCAATCTCAACGGCCTCTATCGCATCGCGAAGAAGTATTCGTTCCCGACGAAGTTCATCACCGATCAGATTCGCGTCAGCGGCGGTGAGGTCGTCGGCAACCTGCACATCGCGGCCGCGGGAACGACGACGCTCAATCCGAAATGGATCGGCGCGTCGTACAACGGACGTCAGGACTTCAGTCTCACGACCTGCACGATCGCGGTGAAGCCCGGTGAGACGCTGATCCTCGCCGTCGCCGGCGACGGCTTCACGAGCGGCATGACCACGTTCGAGGTGATGAACCCCGCGTTCCGCCGCGTATCCGATTTCCGATGGGCCTCGAACTTCGTGAGCGCGACGTTCGTCATCGACGAAAGCGTCGCACCGGGATCCGCGGTGATCCTCGTTCACAGCGGCACCGAGATCGGGACGCTGACCGGCGCGCTGCGCGTGCAGAAGGCGATGCGGCGCAGAGCGTCGTAACTTTCCTTCACTTGTCCGTTTCTGAACGTTGACATTCGTCGCGTTATCGCGATAATGCGCGCCGTCCGTCCGTAATCTTCCACAGAAATATCTGTTCTCGATTCTTCAATAACAATTGAAACCGGCCTGAACACGTCTTCTCGCAAGACGCATTTGTTACGGGTGTGGGCGTGTGTGGTGCCGGACTTCTCCCGGAGGCCCCCTTGCGTCCTCGTCCGCCCCTGGCTCGTCTCGTTCTTTCTCTGGCTCTCCTCTTCAGCTCGCTCGCGGCCAGCGCCGCGACGACGCCCTGCCTGCAGGAGTACCGCAGCGCCCTCACCGCCGTTCGCTCGGCGCACCTCGGCCGTGGTCTCGAGCAGAAGCTCACAACGAAGCTCGACAATGCATGGCGCAAGTACGCCGCGCTGAGCAAAAACGGCCCCGAGCAGGCCGCGCGCGACGTGCAGAACGCGCTCGATCTGCTCGACTCGAATGCGACGAAGCAGATCCCGCCGTCGCTCGTCACGGCGATTCGCAACGCGATCACATCGTTCAGCGGATGTCTGAAGGCGACGCCCGCACCGCAGAGCGGGACGGTGACGGTGCGGACGTTCCTGCTCAATCCGTCGCTCGGCGGAGCGGGTGCTTCAGCCGGGTCGGGCGTGAGCATCACTGTCGACGGCGAAGAATTCGCGCGCACCGGTACCGACGGCACCGCGACCGTCCGCATCCTCACCGGCACGTCGACGATCGTCGCGCAGCGCTACGGCAACCAGGCGGGAAGCGCGGTCGTGTCGATCGATCCGGGACAGGCGCTGACAGTCGACATCGTCCTGACCGAGGACAAGGAAATCGGCGAGCGCGGCGACGTGGCCGCCGATGAAGTTCTCGACTCCGGCGTCCTTCCGCAGAACTTCCAGACGCTGACGCTGCGGCTCTCGCGTGACGGCTCGACCATCGCGGTGAAGAAAATTGCCTCAGCAGAACTTCGCTCGGCGGGCGAGTCATTCACGATCTCGGATCAGTTCACGATCGGCGGCTCGGGCGAGGTCAGGCTCGTCTCCGCAACGGCGCTTCGCGACCTGGTCGACGATCGCGTCGATCCGTTCGAAGTGCGGCTGCATCTGGTCGATGCGAGCGGCAATTCGTTCTACGAGACCGTGCCCTTCGCCGTCGGACGATATGCGCTCGATGGCTCCGTGACCGCGTCGTCGGTCTCCGGTCTCAACACGGGCGGGCTTTACGTTCTCGCCGTGCACTCGCAGAGCGGTCTCGCGTTTCGCACGACCACCGACGCAAGCGGCGCGTTCCACTTCACGAATCTTCCCGAAGGCCAGTACCAGGTGAGTACCGAAGCGCAGCAGGGGAGTGTGACCCTGCACGCGGACCAGCCGGTCGTGCTCGTCGCGAACGGCACGGTCACGCTGCGCCTGAACACGTTTGCCGATCTCGTCGACGGCGCGACGCCGGTCACCGGCAAAGCGCTGACGGGCATCGGCGCGATTGCGGCGCAGGGCATTGCCGCCACCGCCGTGTCCTCCGGCGCGCCGCGTCTCCAGCGGATCCACAGCGCGCTGTTCGAGATCGATGGATCGCAGTTCCGCGCGCTGGATCACGTCACGGCGACGCTCCCCGAACCGCTCGAATCGCTTTCCGAGGATCAACTGAAGGCTTCGGAATTGCGGACGCTTCTCGGCGGAAGCTCGACCGACACCTTCGTCACGGTCACTGCGTACGACGAGAACCATGTCGTGGTGTTTCGCGACGTCGTCGCGGTCGCGAAATATCTGCGAGGCGAATATCCCGCCGCGGACGGCACGCAGACGCACCTGCGCGCACCGCGCAGGCTTTCGTTCGAGATCCGCGTGCCGATCGAGGGACGCTACGTGCGGCTCACGCACGGCGATCTCGTTGCGGATTTCGATCTCGATGCGATCGTGACCGATTCGGCTCTCGTTCCGTACGAGCAGCTCGCGCGCAGCACCCACAGCCGCATGCGCTCCGACGGCGCCGGCGTCAACGTCCCGAATCGCGTCGACCTGGTCATCATCGGCGACGGCTACCAGACCGAAGCGCTCTTCAACTCCCACGTCGACAACTTCCTCGGCAAGATGTTCCAGGTGTCGCCGTACAAGGAGTACGCGGCGTACATCAACGTCTACCGGCAGTACGTCTTCTCTCCGGGCACGCACGCGCTCAAGCCGAAGTACCAGAAGGATTGCAAAATCGCGAGGCAGTGCTGCAACGACACCGCCGCGCCGCCGCAGACGCAGCAGGGCGACATGATCTTCGGCGCCGCGTACTGCACCGAGGTCAATACGTGGCGCTCGCTGCAGGTGAACTTCAGCGCGATTGAGACCTATCTGCGGAATCTCAATCCGCCGGTGCTGTACGACCAGATCATCGCCATCGTCAACGATTCCGAGTACGGCGGCACCGGCGGCCAGTATTCGACGATCTCCGCGAATGTCGACGCGGGCGAGGTCGCCATCCACGAGTTCGGGCACTCGTTCACGAAGCTCGCGGACGAATATCCCGACGCCTACGACTATCCGGACTGCTCGGATGCGACGGGTGCCGGCAATCCCTGCGAGCCGAACGTCACGAATCTGCTGAACTGCTCGACCGTGAAGTGGGCGCCGTGGGTCAACACGCCGCAGTGCCCGACCACCTCGCCTGGATTCATCGGCGAATACACCGGTGCGCGCTATCACGACAGCGGCTACTACCGTCCCGAGTTCCTCTGCGAGATGCGCTATCTGAAGAACCCGTTCTGCGCAGTCTGCAAACAGGCCTTCGTGCAGCGCCTGTACAACGGCGGATGGGGCGGCCGGGTGACGCCGATCGTCAGCAACTCGGCGTCGCCGTCGAACAACAGCCCCGTGAACGTCGCGGTGGCCATCGGGCAGACCTTCAGCGTGGGCACGGACGTGCCGGCATCGACCGTCGGTGCGACGTGGTTCGTGAACAACGTCGCCGTTCCGAACGTGCGGACGACGTCTTATCGCTTCGTCCCGAATGCGGAGGGCACCTATCAGCTGAAGGTGCAGGTCCGCGACGAGACGCCGCTCGTGCAGCCGAGCCTGCGGTCGGCGGGCATGCAGCAGGAGCTCCTGTGGACGGTCGTCGCGACGAAGCAGTCGCAGGCGGATGCGACCGCGACCGCGAGCGGTCTCGACCCGGTGCGCACGACGCAGACGCTGATCGTTCCCGCGGGCGTCACGAAGATTCGCCTCAACTATCGCGTCACGACGCAGGAGACGACCAACCGCTGCGCCGGCTGCGTCGACTCCTGGCTCGTCGCCGTCGGCACCGCGCCGAACGTCTTCTATTTCTATCGCAGCGGCAGCATCAGCTCGGGTCCGGATGTCACCGACAGTCAGGTCATCGACATCACCGGCGCTCAGACCCCGAACGGCGCGACGCTGCAGCTCGTCGTCGAGGCGAAGAACAACGGCGACGTCAACAATCCGACGACGGTGACGGCTTCGATCTCGTTCGAGACATTCGATCCGTGCCGCACGACGCCCCCGCAGCCCGACTGTCTGCAGGTTCAGATCAACACCCTGACCGCCCTGAGGGAGCCTTACCTCTTCGACACGAAGGGCGACGGAACGTTCTTCAGCATTCCGCGGCAGGGCGCGAAGAACAACCTCCAGCGCCGCCTCCTGATGACGATGAGGGTCACGCCGGCGACGACGCCGTTCAAGCTCGACCTCACGCTGCTGGACGCGGACGGGAACACGATTCTGCCCATCCTGCAGAACGTCGATTCGACGAACAGCGCCATCACCGGCTTCGATGAGATCTACAACGTTCGGGCGACGTTTGCGGCGCCGAGCCCGTCGAGTCCGGCGGCGCTGACGCACACGATCAAATACAAGGTCCGCGTCAGCATCACTTCCAACGGAAAAACCGTCGAAGACACCGCATACGCGACGCTTCTCAACAACGAGGACAACCACTACCTTCACGCGCTCTGGCGCATGCCTGACGGCATGGCGCGCTTCAATCCGACCAGCGGGACGCGCCCCGAAGTGGGCGGCGACGACTGGACGTCCGCCGGCACGTACGCGTGGCTCGATTCGCACCGCGGTCTCGTCACGGCCATCGATGACATCTCCGGCGAGCACGCCTACGACATGGGCCACCCCGATCACGGCTACGGCAGCGATTTCGACATGTTCTATTTCCGCCGCATGAACGTGAGCGACGCGGCGATCGATCAGTTCCTCTCGCTGCGCACGGCGGTCGAGCTGGCGATGCAGGGACAGTCGACGCAGCCCGCCGCGTTCCAGGCGGCCGCCGACTGGGTGCGCGCCACGCGCACCGGTCTCGACGGACTCCTCGACGCCGGCGGCAGCGTGCAGCAGATTCGCGTCGGCAGCGGTGACGTCTGCGCGGCGACTCCCGGCGTTCCCGCGAGCTCTCTCCCCGCGAACTGGATGCGCGATCTTCTGACGATCGGCCGCATCACCGACTCGCAGAACCGCACCCTCGATCTCGGCGTCGGGCTGTGGGGCCACCGCACCGACGCGCGCATGCTCTACGACTGCGCGGTCAACGACCGCGTCGCCGTGCAGCTCAGCCGCTGCGTGATGGGCGAGGGTGGATGCGGTCCGAGGAGGCGCGCGGTGAGGCCGACCGCTCCGCCGCCGGCGCCGCCGTCGACCACGATTCAGCTCGGACAGTCCGCGACGCTCAGCATCGCCGCGACGGGCGAGGAGCCGATCTTCTATCAGTGGTACGCCGGCTCGTCGGGTGATGCATCGCGCCCGATCGCAGGCGCGATCACGCCGTCGGTCACGGTCTCTCCGACGGGCACCAGCAATTACTGGGTGTCGGTCTACAACTACGGCGGGACCGCAAACTCGCCGTCGGCGACGGTCACGGTGGTTCAGCCGTGCACGCCGGCGCAGCTGACGTCACAGTCGCAGTCCGCGACGATCATCGCGGGGCAGACGACGACGCTTCATGTCGGCGCCTCGGGAAGCCAGGCGATTCGCTATCTCTGGTACATCGGCGAGACCGGCGACGTTTCGCATCCGCTTTACGCCGCGCAGTCCGACACGCTCTTCATCGCGCCGTCCGAAACGACGTCGTTCTGGGCTCGTGCGTGGAATGACTGCGGTTCCGTGTCGACGTCGACGATCACCATCACCGTCAAGCCTCCCTGCGTGCCGCCGTCGATCACGACGCAGCCCGCCCCCGTTTCGATCATCGAAGGGCAGACCGCGACTCTCAGCGTCGTCGCGGCCGGAACCGCCGTGCAGTATCAGTGGTTCCAGTCCGACGCGCGCACCGGTCCGTTCTCGCCGATCGGCGGCACATCCCCGAGCGTGAGCGTCTCGCCGCTCGTGACGACGTACTACCTCGTGCGTCTCACCGGCGAGTGCGGCAACGCGGAGAGCGTCGTCGTCGCCGTCACGGTCACGCCGGCGTGCAAGCCGCCGGTCATCACCGCCCAGCCGTCGTCGACCTCGATCACCGAAGGAGAGCCGGTGACGCTGAGCGTGGCGGCCACGGGCACCTCGCCGCAGTATCAATGGTTCACGGGCGCGCGCGGCGATACGTCGACGCCGGTTCCGAATGCGTCGTCGACATCCCTCACGGTGACGCCTCTCGCGACCACGACCTACTGGGCGCGGGTCTCGAACGACTGCGGCACCGCAGACTCGGCGGCCGCGACGATCGTCGTGTCGCCGGCGTGCACTGCACCGGTCATCACGCAGCAGCCGCAGGGCAGCACGATCAATCCGGGCCAGACCGTGACGCTCATCGCCGCGGTGACCGGCAGCAGCCTCTCGTATCAGTGGTATGCCGGCGTGGCCGGCGATACGTCGACACCGATCATCAACGCGAACGGCACCTCGATCGTGGTCGCGCCCGACGCGACGACGCATTACTGGATGCGCGCGCTCAATACGTGCGGCATCGCCGACACGGTCGGCGTCACCGTGACCGTGACGCCGTCCTGCGTCGCTCCGTCGATCGTGACGCCGCCGCAGTCGACGTCGATCGTCGAAGGACAGATCGCAACGCTCAGCGTCGTTGCCGACGGCACGGCGCTTCAATATCAATGGTTCGCGGGTGTCACCGGCAACACCTCGCAGCCCGTGGGCAACGGAACGTCGAGCAGCGTCGCCGTGTCGCCCGGCGTGACGACGTCGTACTGGGTTCGCATCTCCAACGCGTGCGGCGCGATCAACAGTCCGGCGGCGTCGGTCATGGTTTCGCAGACGTGCAGCGGCGCGACGGTTTCCGCCGCGACGCAGTCCGTCAATTCGCCGGAAGCGGGCGCAGTCGTGACTCTGAATGCGAACGGCATCGGCGGAACCGCGCCGCTGCAGTATCAATGGTTCGCCAGCGCGCCGGCCGGCTCGCCTTTCCTTGCGATGGGCGGGCGGACGCAGCAGTCGCTCGACGTCGCGCCGGCCGCGACCTCGGAGTACTTCCTCCGCGTATCGAACGCGTGCGGCACCGCGGACAGCGGCGTGATCACCGTGATCGTGCCGCAGCCGCCGACTTGCTCCACGCCGTCGATCACCAGCCAGCCGCATTCGCAGGCCGTTCCGACCGGATCGCAGGCGGTGCTCACCGTCGGCGCGGGCGGGACGCAACCGTTCACGTACCAGTGGTACATCGGCGACAGCGGCGTCACGACGTCGCCCGTTCCGAATTCGAACAGCGCCACGCTCGTCGTCACCGTGAATGCGACGACGAAGCGATGGGTGCGCGTCTCGAACGCGTGCGGCGCGGCTGACAGTCAGACTGCAACGCTGACCGCTACGACCTCGTGCACCTCACCGTCGATCTACTCGCAGCCGCAGAGCGTGACCATCGCACCCGGCCAGAGCATGACGCTCTCGGTCGGCGCGAGCGGCTCCGCGCCTTTGAGCTATCAGTGGTACCTCGGCGACGGCACGCGCATGTCGGGCGCGAACGGCAGTTCGGTGACCGTCACGCCGTCGCAGACGACGGGCTTCTACGTCATCGTGACGAACGACTGCGGCACTCTCGCGAGCGATGTCGTGACCGTCACGGTGTCGGATTGCGTGAAGCCGGCGATCACGACGCAGCCGCTCAGCCAGACCGTTGCTTACCACGCCACGTTCACACTGTCGGTGGTTGCCACCGGCCAGGCGCCGCTTTCGTACCGCTGGTACAACGGCGAGCGCGGTGACACGACCGCGCCGCTGTTCGAGAACGGTGTGCCGGCGACGAAGTCGACCGTGACGATTCAGGCCACGACCACGACGAAGTACTGGGTACGCATCACGAACGCGTGCGGAACCATCGACAGCAATGCCGCGCTGATCACCATGCTCGCCTGCGAGAACCCGGTCATCACGCAGCAGCCGCAATCGGTGACGATCACGCAGGGTCAGAGCGCGACGCTTTCCGTCGCCGCGACGACGGGTCCGGGCACCGGCACGCTGTCATATCAGTGGTACCAGACCGCGAACAACGACTTCCCGACGCCGGTCAACGGCGGCACGTCGTCGACGTTGACGATCTCGCCGTCGCAGACGACGTCGTATTACGTTTACGTGACGAACAGCTGCGGGCTGGCCAGCAGCGAGAGTGCCATTGTCTTCGTCAACGCCTCGTGCACGCCGCCGTCGATCACGCAAAATCCGCAGCCGGTCACGATCAACGCGGGCCAGAGCGCGACGCTGAGCGCCGGCGCGAGCGGCTCGCCGAGTCCGACCTATCAGTGGTTCGATGCGTCCGATGACTCGCCGGTCTCCGGCTCGAGCAGCAGCGGCAGCTTTACGGTCTCGCCGTCGCAGACGACGACGTACTACGCGATCGCGCACAACGCATGCGGCGATGACCGCAGCAACGACGCGACCGTCACCGTCGTGGTTTGCAATCCGCCGGTCGTGACGTCGCCCGCGGCGCCGGTCTACACACTGATGCGCGACGGCCTGACGAAGACTCTGACCGTGGTTGCAACGGGGACCGCCCCGCTGACTTATCAGTGGTTTGCGGAGGAGCCGGAAGGAACCGGATTCGTAGCCATTCCCGGTGCCAACGGCCCGAGCGTCGTCGTCAGCCCGAGCGACGTCTCGCGGTACTTCTGCCGCGTCAGCAATGCCTGCGGCACGGTCGACTCGCCGCAGTGGCGTGTCAAGGTTTGGGATGGCATCGGCGATCCTCCCGATCCTGTCTACTGAGCGCTCCTGAGGATTGGGGTCAGGCCCAGGCCTGACCCCGTCTTCAGGCGGTAGAACCCATCCTCACGCCGTCGGCACCAGCTCTTCTCCCGGATTCACGAAGCGATCCGCCTCGAAGTTGTACTGACGGTCGTAGAGCTGGCGATAGCGCCCACCCGTCGCGAGCAGTTCCGCGTGCGTGCCGCGCTCCACGATCTCGCCCGCTTCGAGCACGAGGATCTGATCCGCGCCGCGAATCGTCGAGAGACGATGGGCGATGACGAACGTCGTGCGGCCGCGGCGCAGCGCGCGGAGTCCGTCCTGAATCTTCGCCTCGCTCTCGCTGTCGAGACTCGAGGTCGCTTCGTCGAGGATCAGGATCGACGGATTCGCGAGGATGGCGCGCGCGATCGCGATCCGCTGCCGCTGTCCTCCCGACAACTTGATGCCGCGCTCGCCGATGATCGTGTCGTACTTTTTTTCGAGCGGATCGACGAACTCGTCGACGTGCGCGATGCGCGCGACGGCGATCATCTCGTCCATCGTCGCGTCGGGATTGCCGTAGCGGATGTTCTCCGCGACCGTGCCGTCGAAGAGAAAGTTGTCCTGCAGCACGATGCCGAGGTGCGAGCGGTAGTCGCGCAGGCGCAGGTCGGCGAGATCGCGGCCGTCGATCAGCACGCGGCCTTCCTTCGGCCGGTTGAACGTCATCACGAGGCTGATCAGCGTGCTCTTGCCGGAGCCGCTCGATCCGACGAGCGCCGTCGTCGTGTGCGCCGGCGCCACGAACGAGATCCCCTTCAGCACCGGCACGCCCTCGCTGTATTCGAACGTGACGTCCTCGAACGTGACGTCGCCGCGAATCGCATCGACGCCCTCGCGCTCCGCGTCGTCCGCGGTCTCGGTACGCTGCTGCATGATCTCGCGGATGCGGTCGAGTCCCGCGAACGCCTCGGTCACCTGCGTTCCGATCGACGCGATGTTCATCACCGGCGCGACGAGCATCCCGGTGAAGAAGATGTACATCACGAAGTCGCCGAGAGTCATCGAGCCGCTGATGATCGAACGGCCGCCGATGAGCATCATGATCACAGTCACGATGCCGAGGATGATCGTCGCGACGGCGCCGACGCCGGAGGTCGACGTGATCGTCTTCGCGACGTTGCGAAAGAGCTTGTGCACGCCCTTCGCGAACTGCAGATCCTCGCGCTTCTCGGTCGTGTAGGCCTTCACGACGCGGATGCCGCCGAGCGATTCCGCGAGCCGGCCCGTGACCTGCGCGTTGATCTCGCCGCGCTCGCGAAACAGCGGACGCACTTTCGCGAAGGCCCACGTCATCGCCGCCGCGAACACCGCCAGAGTGACGACCGTGCTCAGCGTCAGCACCCAGTTCAAATAGAAGAGGACGAACAGCGCGAGCACCGCGGTGACGAGGCTGCCGATGAGCTGCACGAGGCCGGAGCCGACGAGATTTCGAATGCCCTCCGCGTCGTTCATGATCCGCGAGATCAGGATTCCCGATTTCGTCGAATCGAAATAGGAGACCGGAAGACGGAGCACGTGCGCCTCGACGCTCTTGCGCATCTCCGTGATCGCGCGCTGCGCGGCGACGCCGAGGAGTTGCGCGAGGGCGAAGGAGGTGCCGGCCTGGATGAGCGTCGCGACGATCGCCGCGAGTGCCAGCAGCGGCAGCAGATCGTGGTTGCCTTTGCCGATCACGTCGTCGATGAGGTACTTCGACGTGGCCGGAAGAACCAGTCCGGCGACGCGGCTGACGAGCATCAGCGCGAGCCCAACGCCGAGCCGTCCGCGCCGCGCCCAGATGAGCTCCCTCGCCTCGCGCCACACCACGTCGAGCTTGACTTTTTTCTTTACCGGTTTTTGCACGGACGGGATGATAGTTCGCGGCGAGGGTCAGGTCTGGAAAACGAACTTCAACCGATATTGCAGGCGGTTCTCGCACGCGATGCGGAGCGAGTGCGCGCGCTGATGACTGATGGCGCGAACGCGCGCGAAGGCGTTTATCCGCACGGCGACGCAACGGCGCCGATCACGATCGCGAAGGAACGCGGTTACGACGAGATCGTCGCGATCATCGAGGCAAACGAAAAACCGCGCGAGGGCGATGCGGAGCCGGACACCGAACCGCTCACGCTATGGCACTGCGCGGGCAGCGGCAATTACGAAATGGCGGAGAAGCTCCTCCGCCGCGGTGCCGATCCGAATGCCCTCGTGCCCGCGAGCGGCGATCCGATGTTTCAGGCGTATCGCTTCGATGACCAGCGCATGATCGAGCTGCTCGAGCGATACGGCGGCGTCGTCACCGCGACGACCGCGGGACTGTTCCGCCGAACGGATCTCGCCCGGGCGATGTTCGCCGGCGAGGCGAAATACCGTCTCGACGGCGTCGGCGGCGCGACGCTGGCGGAGCAGTTGCTGTGGGGCGCCGCGTGCGGCGGCGATCCGGAGATCGTGCGCCTGTCGCTCGACCGCATCGACTGGCCGCGCGACGACCGCCGATGGTTCGCGATGCTCGAGCAGCCGCTGCGGATCTGGAATCGCGGGCCGTCCGAACCGTATCTCGAATGCTTCGGTCTTCTGCTCGAGCGCGCCGATCCGAATCTGCGCGGACGCGAGCAGGACGGCTTTCAGTTCGGACTGACGATCCTGCACAGCGTCGCCGGATCGCGCGCGCACGTGAAGCCGGAGGAACGCCTCACCTTCGTGACGATGCTGCTCGACGCCGGCGCGCGTCTCGATCTTCGCGACCACCTTCTCGAAAGCACGCCCCTCGGCTGGTCCTGCCGCTGGGGCCACATCGAGCTCGTCGATCTCTTCCTCACCCGCGGCGCCGATCCGATCGAAGCGGACGCGCCGCCCTGGGCGACGCCGCTCGCATGGGCGGAAAAGATGGGACACGCGGCAATCGCGCAAAAACTCAGGCAATAGCACTGGAGCGCCGGCCTCCGGCCGGCCGTTCCGCCGCCTTCCAGGCGGCGAAACGATGGCGCCGGCAGGATGCCGGCGGAACGGCCGGCTGGAAGCCGGCGCTCCTTCGCGATTGCGGAGCTGAAGTGATCGCGCGCGCCACATGGAGCGCCGCCGTTCCGCCGCCGTCCCGCCGGCATCCGGCCGGCGATCACTGCACGTGAAACGTTTCACTTGCGTCCCTCACTTACACTGTGTGGAAAGGTCCCTCCTCATGAAACGCATCGTGCTTGCGGTTGCGTTGTTCGTTCCTCTCGTCGCCCGGGGCGCTGATCAGGTCCGCCCTCAATTCGTCGATCAGCCCGCGCTCTGCACCAGCGCGCGGAACGTTCTGCGGATCGGTGTGCCGAGGTCGTACGACCCGAGGACGATCGCGAGCGATGATCGGTTCGCGAGTCTCACCGAAGTCATTCATCAGATCTACGCGAGGGCCGTCAGGAACTGCGCGACGCCTCCGCCGCAGCTCGAGCTGCAGATCACCGCCGGCAACGATTACCAGATGGTCGAATGGCTCGGCGGCGGATCGATCGACGCGGCGATCCTCACCGACATGGGCATCGCCATCGTCGGCGATCTCGATGGCGACGGCATCCCGCTCTACGAGATCACCACGATCGATCAGCCGCGCTACGTCGTCGCTCCGATCGCGCGGCGACGCACGGCCAACGGTTGGGTCGATGTCGCCGACAACGACGCATTTCGCAAATTTCTCGATGAGGTGTGGAGCGATCGGAAGCCAACGCATCGGCTCGCGCTCGCGCACCATCTCTCCGCGACCGGATTCCTCGAGCCGCTGCGTCAGGCCGATGCCTTTCTAAACGAGCATCAGGCAACGAACGATCAGCGCGAGGCCTTCTGGAAGCGATGGTTCGAGCGCGCGCAGTTCACGATCGACTGCGACAGCACGCAGAACTGCTTCGATCAGCTCGCAACGGAGCGCTTCAATCGCATCGAGCCCGGCACGACCGCAGTCCTTTTTCCCGGCGAGCACGCGCTCGCGGCCGAGGGAACGCCGGTGCCGGGCGAGGGATATCAGGAGCGATTCGTCATCACGCAGACGGCGGCGCGTCGCGTGTTCGACGCGAAGACGCGGATCGACGATCGCGACTCCGAATTCGCGACGCCTCGCGTGGAGCGCCTCGATTTCTTTTTCCACGCCGCCGATCACTACATCCCGCCGCAATTCCAGGCGATGAGCCGTCCCGATCCCGTCCTCGGATTTCGCACGTATGGCTTCTCCGTCGACGAGATCTTCGGACTGCTGCGACAGGAGCAGGCCATCCGCGGCACGGACGACCTCGCGCTCGTGCTGCCGGGCGGCGGCGTGAAGGCCGCGTATCAGTCGCGGATCGTCGACTCGCTTTACGCCGACGACAACGGCGCGGGATATCTGCGCAACGCCGCTCTCGCGACCGCGCCGAGCTCCGCGCTCAACGTGCGCAGCGTCATCGGCACGAGCGGCGGCGCGCTCCTCGGCTTTTTCGTGTCGCAGCTTCGCGCCCATCCGCCGAAGCTCGCCGAGATGTTGTGGCGGCCGGACAACAAGCACCTGCTGCGCACCGGAGACGTCTTCGCGTGGACGGACCTGATGCGTTACGTCGCGATCAACGTCGCCTTCGCGCTGTTCTGCCTCGTGCTGGCCGCGTTCTCCGCGCGCGCACTGGCGACGAATCGCACGACCTCGCCCGCGTATCCGAAACCGGTGAAGGTCGTTCCGATGTGGCGCGCGCGGCTGCTGCTTCCACTCCTCATCATTCTTCTCGCGACGCCGTGCGTCGTGCGTGCGATCGGCGGCGACGACCTCAAGGAGCACGTTCCCGAATTCGAGGGGATTCTCTTCACGCTGATGACGGTGCTCGTGATGTCGTCCGATCAGCTGCTCGTCCGCAATCCGCAGGCGCCGCGCGCCGAGCGCGATCATCCGCGCGATTACCGCGTTCTGTTTCTCCTCGGCGGCGGACTGCTGCTGCTGACAAGCGGCGGCGCGTTGTGGGGGTGGATCGCCTCGATTCGCCACGCCAGCGTCGTCGGACGCCTGACCGCGGCGCGCGCTGATTTTCTTCTGGAGCCGGTCACGTTCCCGGTCGTCTTCACGCTGCTCTTCGCGACGATCGTCATCGGCGGTCTGGTGATCCTCGAGCGAACGAACAACATCGGAAGCCGTCGCGCGCGTCTCGTCGAAGCGTTCTTCGCACTCGTGCTGACGCTCGTCGTCTGCGCGCTGCTTCCGGCGTTTCAGGTGCAGCGCCTCATTCCCGGCGCGCTGCTCGTCGTCGCGGTTCTGCTGACGGGCTACTACGCGTCGCAGGATCGCGAGCTGCGCGGCCTGCCCTTCTTCGCGACGCTGTCCGTCACGCTGCTCATCGCGTTCTTCAGCTGGCCCGAGAGTTTTCAGCGCGGCTCCGGACTGTTCGACGCCGCGATCTTCACCGTTCCCGCCGCGGACATGAACCTCGGCACCTTCTTCGCGATGATCGGGCTGCTGCTGCTCGTCGTCGCCGCTGTTCGCTGGGCGTACTGCAGCGACCTCGCGTTCTCGATCGTGAAGCCCGGGTATCTGCTGCTCGCGCTCGCGGTCGGGATCGTGCACGTCTTCATCACGTTCGGCGTGATTCAGACGCTCGGATGGCTCGATGTCTACGTCACGCCGTTCGAGCTCGCGGGCTCGTTCTGGATCGGACTGATGACTTCCGCGGTCGCCGTCGCGCTGATCGTCGTCGCGCTCGCCGCGTACGGCGGCCGGCGATGGAAATCGCTGCGCCGCGCCACGCGCCATCTCGTGTCGATGCATCCGAACGGCATCTATCTGCAGCGGCGATTCGCGCGGCTCATCGCCATCGGCGGCATCGCGCTCGCGTGGTGGAACGTCATCCTCGCGCCGGCGTTGTACGGCAACAATCATGCGCGCCGCTATCTCGATCAGGTGGTGCGGCATTTCCGCGAGACCGCGCCGCAGTTCGAGCCCGCGACGCGCTTCGTCGCGCCGACGAGCGTGCTCGACTCGAACGAGGCGCGGTACTTCATGTTCCTGCCGAGGAATACGGAGTGCCCGCCGATTCCGGCGCGGCTGCTCAGCCGCGAGTGGAAAGTCTTTCGTCCCGGCGAGGCGAAGGGCGACGGCGTCGCGCCGATGGACGACGCGCTCGTACTGCGCGTGATCTTCGCGTCGGGCTCGCCGTTCCCGGTCTTTCCCGCGCATCACGTCGGCGATGACTGGCTGATCGACGGCGGCTACGCGAGCAACATCCCGGTCGACGCCGCGCGCACGCTGAATGCGAAGCAACTCCTCATCATCCACTCCGCGAATCCGATCGAGGATCTCGCGCCGTCGAAGGCGAAGGAGTTCCCCGGAAAACTGATCGCCAATCTCGCGCGGCTGCCGGGATTTCTCTTCGCGCGCTCGCAGGAAGTCGATCGCATCAGCCGCCGCGGCGTGTTCGTGGCGTCGCTCGCGCCGCCGCCGGACGAGCGTCCGTGGCCGACGCTCACCGATTTCAAGAGCAGCGTCGTACAGAAGATGCTCGACGCGGGGGAGCGGCACGTGAAGATGCGCATCGGCGCAATCGAAAGCTGGGGCGAGCCGAGCTTCCAGGTGACGGAGCAGATCGAGCCGCGCTGAGCGGAAGTCATTTGACCTGCTGAGCTCGCCCTGCATCATCAAAGCGTGACCAGCGCCACGTTTCTTTGAACGCGCCTCTGTTAGGTTGACCGCCTTCAGACTCGATCGATTTGCTTTGATCCGGTTCCCGCCGTTCGCAGAAGGAGGTCCCTCATGTCCCGCTTCGTTCGTTTTCTCGTCATCGCTTCATTGGCCCTGCTCGCGTTGCCTCTCGGCGCCGCGGTGATCACGGTCGAAGGTCCTCAGGACAGCCTCGCGCAACCGCCCGAGGATTTCTCGATGAATCACTGCACCTTCCGCAAGGCCGTCATCAGTGCGAATACCGATTCCTCCGCCGCATACCCGCAATGCGCCTCGGGCAGCGGTCTCGATACGATCAATTTCACGTCGGCGTTCACGATCACCATGGCCATCGCGCGCGCGGATCAGGAGGATGGTCCGACGAACGGTGACTTCAACATCACGCAGAGCGTCATCATCGACGGCGGCGGCACGACCATCGACGGCGCCGCGCTCGATCGCGTGTTTCACATCATCGGCACGCCGGCTACTCCGGTCACCGTCACGATCAGAAACCTCTGGATCCGCAATGGCCGCGGCGTCGAAGGCGGCGGCGGCATTCTCGTCGACGGCGCAACGGTCAATCTCGAGAACGTGACGATCTCCGGATGCGTCGCGTCGGCCGAGGATGGGGGAGGCATCAAGGTCATCAACGGCGGCGTGCTGAACATGGTCAACAGCACGCTCAGCGGCAATTCGACGGTCGTGCACGGCGGTGCCATTGCCATCGACGACAGCCTCGGCTCTGCGACGATCACCAACAGCACGATTTTCGGCAATAACGGCGGTTTTTCGAATACGTGCGGCGGCATTCACAATACCGGCACCTGCACGCTGCGCAATACGATCGTCGCCGGTAATTCCGGAACCGACATTCCGAACCTCAGCGGCATCTTCACCAGCAACGGCTACAACATCATCGGCGAGCTCGGAACGCTGAGTCCGGGCAACCCGCAGATCACGGCGACCACCGGCGATCAGTTCGACGTCAACGCTGCCGACATCCACCTCGGCCCGTTGCAGGACAACGGTCCAATGGTGCCGACGCGCGAATTGCAGACCGGCAGCATTGCGATCGACAAAGGCCACAGCAGCGGCTCGACGACGGATGCGCGCGATCTCACGCGCCCATGCGATCTTGCCAGCGTTCTGAATGCGACCGGCGGCGACGGCGCGGACGTGGGCGCATTTGAAGTGCAGGGCACCTGCGCGGGCACGAATGACGATCCGGTTGCCGTCGACGACAACGTCGCGATCGCGGAGGACAGCGGCGCGAATGTGCTCAGCGTGCTGTCGAACGACACCGACACCGACGGCGATACGCTCACAGTGACCGGCGTGACTCAGGGCACACACGGCACTGTCGTCAACAACGGCACGTCTGTCAGCTACACGCCAGCGCCGAATTTCTTCGGCGCCGATTCATTCACCTACACGATCACCGATGGAAACGGCGGCAACGCCGGCGCGACCGTGACCGTCACCGTGACGAACGTCAATGATCCGCCGGTGGCGACCGGCGAGAGCTACATCATCAATCAGGACACCGTTCTCACCGTCGCCGCGCCGGGCGTCCTCGGCAACGACTCCGACATCGACGGCGACGCGCTGACGGCGGTTCTCGTGAGCGGCACCGCGCATGGAACGCTCGCGCTCAATGCGGACGGATCGTTCTCCTACACGCCGGCAGCACATTACGCGGGCAGCGATTCGTTCACGTATCGCGCGTTCGACGGAACCGACCATTCGAACACCGTCACGGTGTCGATCACGATTCTCGACACCGAGCCGCCGTCGATCCTCGCGTCGCTCGCGACGAGCCTCCTATGGCCGCCGGATCACGATCTCGTCAATGTCGGGTTCACGTTCACCGCGACCGACAACAGTCCGGGCACCGTCACGACGAGCGTGGCCGTCTTCAGCAACGAGGACGACGTCACGAGCGCGGGCGGCGATCAGTCGCCGGATGCGAAGGCGATCGCTTCCGGAACGCTGCGCCTGCGCGCCGAGCGCAATGCGAGCGGCAATGGGCGCGTCTACCTCGTTCGCGTGACCGCAACCGACGCGTTCTCGAATACGAGCCATCAGTGCGTCGCCGCGGTCGTGCCGAAGAGCCAGAGCGCGGCGGACCTCGCCGCCGTGAACGCAATGGCCGCAGCCGCGACGTCGACTTGCAACGCGACCGGCAATCCGCCGGCGAGTTACTTCACCGTCGGCGACGGTCCGGTGATCGGTCCGAAGCAGTAGCACATGGACAGGGAGGGACGGCATCGCGTCAGCCGTCCCTCCCGCAATGCCGGAACCAATCGCGTGGTCCGGCGTTACGGGAACATGCCGGCTCGACGCGTTCTGCTGATTCTTTTCGCATTCGCCTCGCTCGGGATCCTGGCCGAGGGACCGCCGCAGCCGTTGCCGCCGATGACGGCGGAAAAATGGCGCGAGGACGTCGACTTCGTCGCGCGCGAGCTCCCGAAACGCCATAAGAACCTGTATCACTCGAATACGGCGGAGCAGTTTGCGGCGGAGGTCGCGAAACTACGCGCAAAGGCCGCGGTCGGGGACGACGACGCGATGATCGTCGGTTTGATGCAGCTCTGCGCAATGGTCGGCGACGGGCACACGTATGTGCGGCTTCCGTCGAGCATTCATCAATATCCGATTGGCACTGCGCTCATTGAAGGAAATTACCGCATTGTGCGGGGCGCGGGGCCGGCGGCGGATCTCGTCGGCGGCCGATTGATCCGCATCGACGACACGCCGCTCGACGACGTCATTGCACGAACGCACACGATTCTTCCGCAGCATGAGAGCGACGTTCTCCTCGAAGCGTTCACTCCACAATGGCTCTTCGTGTCCGAAGTCATGCATGGTTTGGGCATTACGAAGTCCGCGGCGTCGGCGCGGTTCACTGTAACGCTCGACGACGGGACGGAGCGTTCGGCGGATGTGGTTTCAATCGACCTGACGGCGAAGCCGGAGTGGCGCACGGCGTCGGCGACGCAGCCGCTCTATCGCCAGCGCATGAGCGAATCGTTCTGGTTCACGTGGCTCGCGGACAGCGCGACGGTCTACGTGAGTTTCCGCAAATACGACGACCTCAGAAGCAAATCGCGTGAGCTCTGGTCGTTCGTCGACAGTCATCTCGTCAAAAAGATTGCGATCGATATCCGCCAGAACGGCGGCGGTGATTTCAATGTCGGCCGGAAATACATGGTCGACGAGCTGGCGCGGCGGCCGCAGGTTCGCGGCTATGTGATCACCAGCGGAAGGACGTTCTCGGCGGCGCTGAAGAACGCGATCGACTTTCGCGAAGTCGCGCACGCGACGCTGGTCGGGGAGACCATCGGCGAGCGGCCGAACAGCTACAGCGAGAACGACGAGATCCGGCTTCCGAACGCGCGGATGGAGATCTCGTACTCGACGAGGTACTACAAGTTCCTGGCGGATGACGGCCTGGTGAAACCCGACAGGGAGCTTCTGCCGTCGTGGGCTGACTGGGTGGCCGGGCGGGATCCGGCGCTGGAGTGGATCGTGAGGCAGTGAGCTCCCTTTTCAGGGAGTCTCCGCCTCGATCACGGTCTCTTCTTCGGGGCTTTCATCGCCTTTGGCCTTGCGCTCGGCACGCTTCTCGGCCTTTCGCTGCTGTCGCTCCCGTTTTGCCTGTTCGCGCTGACGTTTGACGACGGATACCTGGCTTCTTGGCAACGTTTCACCTCCGGAAAAAAAGGGGCAGGATCGCTCCTGCCCCTTTTCGATGTTACTGGCTGTGCAGGTTACACGGCGACGACGTTCGCGGCCTGAAGACCTTTCGGTCCCTGGACGACGTCGAACTCGACGGCCGCACCCTCAGGCAGCGAGCGAAACCCGCCACCCTGGATGGCCGAGAAATGGACGAACACGTCTTCGCCTTTCTCGCTCGTGATGAAGCCAAAGCCCTTCGCGTCGTTGAACCACTTGACACTACCGGATGTTCTCATGGTGAATCTCCTTTCTGTGCTGCCTTCGGAGATTCAAACCTGCGTTCATCCTCTCGAGCTGGCAAACCACTGATGTGCAGGACCTAACGGCTCCCTCGGGGAGCAAATTCCACGTGCCGAGAATCAGCGGCGGACCTTGCGCTTGCGGTCGTCGACCTCGGCCCGGCGGATGATGAGAGCGACCACCCCGAAGAACGCCGCGACTGCCGAGACCATCCAAAACGTCATCATGCTGATCCTGATCGACACTGCACGAGGAGCCCGCGGGGGAGCATGGCCCGGCTCGCAGTGATGAACGCGCTAAGGTGGGATGGCGCAGACGATTCAGCTTAGGCCCGAACGATCCGCCGCGACGGGGAGAATTCCCGGAAGCCGGCCGATCATACCTCGCGGTTGGGCGGTGGGGAGGGAAAGTTGGGCGGGTTAACCTGTCCCGTCGGTTGAAGTAGCCAATTCGCTCTTGTCGAGCAATTGAGCGAAATTGCGGATGGTCAGGATCGAGATGCGTCTCTTTTCGATGCGATAGATGACTCGATGGCTTCGGCGATACACGACTTCGCGAAAATCCGGCAGGCCGATCTCAGGGACCGTGCGGCCGGACTCCGGGAAGAACTCCAATCGGTCGGTGACTTTGAATAAGCCTTCGAGCCAGCGCCGCGCCGCTTCGGGCTTGTCCGCTGCGATGTGAGCAGCCGCCTCGTACGCGCGCTCGATGGCGAGCGGCGACCAGATGACTTTCACCGGGTCAGTCGTTTCCGGAGCTCCGCTTTCGCGCCGCGGTTCGAAACTCCTCGCCCTGCCTCGATCTGCTCCATTGCCGTGCGGACGTCGCTCAGGAGATCGATCTCCTCCATCATGCGTTCGTACTCGGCCACGTCGAGCACGACCGCAGCCGAGTGCCCTCGCTGCGTGAGGACGAGCGGTCGCCGGCTGTTCTTCACGTGCTCGATGAGCTCAGCGGCATTAGCACGAAATTCCGACACCGGTCTGATATCCGTGTTGAGCCTGACTCTGCGACCCATCGTACCTCCGAACGTACGTGCAAGTGTACTGCACGTCGTCTCCGCAAGCAGGCCTCGAGTTAGGGCTTCTTTTTTGGAGTGCGGCGACCGCAGTCGCCGCTTTGCCTTGCCGCGACCGCAGTCGCGGCAGCTGCGGCTGCCGCAAATCAAAGCGGCGACTGCGGTCGCCGCACTCCA
>Ga0075425_100001581_pt1 | contig 22354 bp, 13 predicted proteins | sample SoiMethybrSBSTD4_FD_75300 | JGI IMG/M metagenome (GOLD analysis project Ga0075425, IMG submission 75300) | Bulk soil microbial communities from a Populus tree surrounding site in Tennessee, USA - Soil MetaG P. TD hybrid SBSTD4 | ecosystem: Environmental > Terrestrial > Soil > Tree plantation... | reverse complement strand
AGGCAATTCGGAGATTCATTCGCTCGACGAACCGGCAGCGCAACGATGAGGGACACGACAGCAGAACGTCTTTCCATATCACTCCGGAAGGCAGGCAAGCGCCGCCACGCGATCTGCAAGCCCGGGGCCTGGCCAAGGGAGGTCCAGCGCCTTCCAGCTCCGTCCTGCATCACCTGATCTGAAGAGTCCGCGGTTGTTGGCGGCGTAGATGACTGCTGGTTCGCCAGCATGAGTGGCAGAATGGCTTTGAATGAGCGGGCAAAGTGGCTGACGGAAAGTCCGCATTTGCGTGCAACGTCGGAAAGGTGGATCCGGCCATGCATGTTCTCATGAAGAAGTTCCGAGGCTCGTCGCTTCTGCCATGGTGCCAGACCTCCCTTTGAACGCCGTGATGTTTTCTGGAGTACACCGTACCGCTGGAGAATATGTGCTCCGAGGATGAGGCTGAATTGATCGAGAGCCAGCGCAGACAGATCGTCGCTCCGCCCAAGGAAAGGAAGGATGCTTTTGGTGATCTGGGCCACAACCAGATCGTCTTCGAGCACTGCCTGGCAAGCCCTGTGGAGGAAGCGATGAATACAACCAAGACCAAGATGTCATTGCGGACAAGGACGGTTGGAGCGTGATATTTGCTGTCCGCATTTTCGGGATGGGGACCACGCGAATGAAGTTGTCGAAGGCCTCCGCACCAAAATCAAGCGAGAAAATGGCGACGAAACAGAGCGGTTATGAATTCCAGTTTAGCCCGTCGAATGTCTCGGTTGGAGACTTGGCCAACTGGGTCGTTGCCGAAAGCAAATGCTGCCCATTTGTCGATTTCCACATCGACCTGGAAGAAGGAGGCCGCTTGCTCTGCTTGCGATTCACGGGTGAAGAAGGCATCAAGGAGTTCATCCGGTCCGAGTTCAAAGTCAGCGCGACCTAAGACAACCGGCAGCAAAATGAGTTAGACGCAAGTACGTGCTTTTGTCACCACGCCATTAGAATGTCTTGGCAATGGTCAAACGCGCTCCCGCCAAACGTCGCCCGCGAAAGGCCAAGCCGGGCACCAAAGGCTTGGCACCCATCGAGTCCGCTCTGGAGAAACTCGTTGGATCCGCTGCCGATGCTGCGGCTGTGATCGAGAAGGTCGGTGGCCATCTCGTTGCCAGCTACAAGGAACCTCTTGGTGGTCATCCGGTACTGCTGGCTATTCTGCCGATTGATGCGATCGAGCCCACGCCTTTTCAGCGTGATCTCTCCGATGCTCATCACAAGCGACTTGCTGATGTGATCGCGAAGACCGGACGTTACCTCGATCCCGTGATTGCCGTTGTAGCGCCCACGCAAGGATTCTGGACTCCCAACGGACGTCACCGGCTGGCTGCCATGCGCCGTCTCGGCGCAAAGTCAATCGCAGCGCTGATCGTCGCTGATCGCGAGGTTGCCTGGCAGATCCTGGCCCTGAACACCGAGAAAGCTCACAACCTGAAAGAGCGGGCACTCGAAGTGATTCGCATCTACCGAGGCCTTGTGCACGACGATGCTTCGCTGCCTGAATCCAATTTTGCTTTCTACCTTGAAGAAAGCGCTCTCGTCACTCTTGGCGTGTGCTACGAACGCGTCCCGCGTTTTGGCGGAGGTGCTTATCACTCCATCCTGCGCCGGCTGGAGGAATTTTCCGATGAACCCCTCGGTTCCGCACTCAAGGTGCACGAGAAACGCGCCACGATGGTTCTCGACCTTGAGGAGAAAGTTGCCGCAGTCGTCAAGAAGCTGAAAGAGCGTGGATTGGTCAGCCCCTATTTACGCTCGTTTGTAGTGGCACGGATCAATCCGCTGCGCTGGATCAAAGGCGAACCGCCGCCGCTTGAAGAAGTGCTGAAAACTATGTACGAACGAGCTGGCAAGTTCAATGTCGAAAAGATTAGGCCACAAGATCTCGCAGGAGCAGCTGGACCGCTGGATCAAGAGGGTTAAACCATCTGCCTGGATTGGGAGCTGCCGCCATGGCGAAAAAGAAATCGGGTGCTGATCTGCCGAAACTCACGGAGGCAGAGCGGGATTTGATTTGGCACATGGAGCATGGATACCAGCTTCAGACGGATTTGCTAAGTGGTGAGCCAGGGTTGCGCCGCTTGAAGGATGATGAAGTCGTGCGCCCCGCATCTGCTAATCGCAATACGGTAAAAGCCCTGGAGGAACGCGGCCTGATCAGTTCCGGCAAGAGTCGTGCCCCCTCACGATCGCGTGGCACATAAAGACAAAAGCCAAGAAGTGATCGCCCATTCATTTGCGTGTCGCGCTGCTTTTCGCTCGCAAATCCGCACACTATTCGCACAGCAGTAAGGCGGAATTTCTAGCGCGCAATGAACCTCCGGCTGTCTGACCGTCAGCCAGTATCCGGGTTGCACTCTAGCCGCTATGGGCTGAATTCCGCTCACAATTGGCACACCACTCGGTGTCGGAGAAGGGGTGAAGTGGATAACTTCCGAATGGCTCGTGATCTGCTCGCAGAAAATTCGGCACTCAAGTCCGACGACGCCGTGATGGAAGCGCAGCGCGATTTGGTGGACGTGGTACAGACGTTGCGCCAGTCGTGTGCGTCAAAGGCTAAAGCGGGAGAGAGCTGAAAGGCTCTCTCCTAAGAGATCCGGGTATAGGGTAGCGGCCACCCGCATGTCTTGGGAATGTACACGCAGGTTCAACTCGCTGTCACCCGGAGCATTTTCGTTTTCCTCTACTCATCAAGGGCCGTTTTATCGCTCACTCATTACATATTCGATTTCGTGGCGGTCGGCAACCCTATTACTTGAACAGGACTTTGGCCATCATTCCCTTGTCTTCGTGGTTCAGCAAATGGCAATGAAACACCGACATGCCTTTGATGATCGGATCAGTAAAGTCCAAATGATATCAACGGAACCGCGATAGGGAACGTTCACTGTGTCCAGCCACACAGGTTGCGCGAGAGGGACACCATTTTGGGTGTAAGCCAGGAAATGAACCTGGTGTATGTGGAACGGGTGTAGCTCCCCGGTTTGATTGAGGATCCGCCAATGCTGATACGTACCTACGCGAGCGACCGTTATAGGACGAGCATCTGGCGCAAATTTGCGGCCATTGATGTAGAAGCCATTCTTGTCTTCAGTGAAAGTGACCGTAAAACCCGGTGCGGTTTTCTTTAGCGGCTCAGTGTTGACAGGCTTGTAAAACTGCGGACGGCGATCGGAAGAATGCGGCGGCTCCGATGGCACATCTGAAGCTTGACCGGAGATCGGCTGCTGCACATCTGCCAGCACCATCTCCGGATTCGGATCGCCGTCAGGACCGGTATCGACACAAAGTGTGCGCAGAACCCATTCTTCTCCGCCTTGTTTGACAGAGTGTCTTCGGCGCTGCCGCGCCAAATCAACTGCTTAGTCTTTGCGTCATACAGGTCGACAACCAGGGTCCCTTCTTTGTAATCGGTTTCAAACAGCTTTCGATCGTGACGGTGCGCAACCGTGAGAAAGAAGAAGTTGTTCTCCCGAAGGCATCGTTCGATTCCACTGATGATCGGCGAACTGTAGAAGTCGCCCACCTCCTGGGTGACCACGCCGATCATGTAAGTTCGTTTTACGCCAAGATGGCGTGCATAGAAGCTTGGCCGGTAACTAAGTTCGCGGGCAGCGGCAAGGATTCGGTCCCGTGTGTGCTGTGGAACAGAGCGCGACGCTGGCGTTCCATTCAGCACCGCGGAGCAGATTCCTTTGGTGAGGCCAACCCGCTCGGCCACTGTGCTCAAAGTAACCGGCCGATGTTTCTTGTTACTATCCTGCTTCTCTCCGCGAGTCGATAGCCGGCCCATTCGTTCCTTTACCAGGCGTTTTAAATTCGGTTCCGCAAACAGGCGGAATATTCTACGTCAGAGCGAGCCTTTCGGGCCGGGAAGCGAACGACGTCACTCGGTATGTGAAATCGTCTCTTTCAGCATATTGACACTAAGAGTATAGTATGCCGCATCTGTATCGCGATGACTCCGTAAAAAACCGGTTATCTTACTAATTCGGCTTCGACTGCTAAGGAGCGAGGGACTATTATGCTGAGAACCTGCTGCCAAGTACGAGTTTTTGCTCTGGCGCTCCTGCTTTCTTTCTTAAACCCTAGTCTCCTATCTCAAGAACCCGGTGATGGGTCGCATGGAGCAGTACCAGCCATAAAGGCGCAAAGCGTCAACGTCGTTGTAGATCTCATTGTGACGGATCGGCACGCGCATCATGTCGGAGGGCTGAAGGCGTCCGATTTTAAGATATATGAGGACGGCGTTCTTCAACCGATCGTGGCATTCACTCCAGCAACCGGATCGAGCACGCAATCCTCTATTACCGGGCATCCCGCGAACGTGGACGAGAGTTCAAAAGCGGGTGGCCAACAGGTCCAGCCTGCTCAGCCCCCTGAACCACACCTACTCACCGTGGTACTGGATCTGGCCGACAACCGCCCGGCCAACACTAAGAATTCGGCTGAGGCAGTCCTCGGGTATTTGGACAAAACCCTTGGAAGCGGCGATTACGTAGCGATCTACTACATTGATCAGGGCCTGCATCTCGCTCTGCCATTTACAAATAACCTGCAGCGAGCCCGAGAAACACTCAAGGGAATTGAGAGTCGGCGATCAGGAGGCACGTTTGCGGGATCCGATCGTGCCACCACACAACAGGAGATCAATGACTTATATAGGCAAGCGCATCCAGAAACTGAATTTGGGGGTGCTCCTGCAGGAGAACAGGCAACAGTTACCGCCGGTCCGAGAGGCGGTGGACCCCCAGGAAATACTTTCGGCATGGCAATTGATCGCCAGCTCGACGCGATGCGTTCATATCTTACGATGGCGAACATGTTTCAAGCGCGAGCAGTGTTTGCTGCTCTGCGCGCCATTTGCTTCGCCTATCGCGACCTGCCGGGACGCAAAAACGTGCTGCTTTTTTCTGAGGGTTTTTTGTACTCGGATGATGCCAGACCCGCGATGGAAGCGGTTGCTGACGCTGCGAATCGTGCCAATGTATCTATTTATGTCATCGATCCGCAGGGTGTTGAAGTCAATCCTTATGGAGCGGGCGACCGTCCGATGGACACAATTACTTCTCAGATGACCGCCGCGGGCGCGCCTGGCGCCAATGTTGGACAGCATGGTGGAGAGACAAAGTTCGACAAGATTAAAGAAGTGGGAAACCTGACCCGGGGCGATCAGTTGGAATGGCTCACAGACACTACGGGAGGGTTTATGGTCAAGCGCACCAATGACCTTCTGCCCGCGTTTACGAAAGTGATAGACGACTCGCACGATTACTACACGCTTTCCTACGTGCCACCCAGCAAAGACTTTGACGGGAAATTTCGTGGCATCAAGGTGGAACTCGCAGATCGGTCTTACCAGCTTCGCTATCGCAAGGGATATTGGGCGATTCCTCGTGGCCCGGCAGTGGCGATGAGTCCCGCTGCAGCACAACTCATCGCAGCTTTTCAGAATGGTTCGCTCAAGTCGTCATCCGAGGCTTCGGTGCGGGCCGATTTACTCCTTGCTCCCAATGGAGAATACTCAATACCCATATCGGTTTCGATCGCCGGCAACAAAATCCCCTTAGAACAAGAAGGAGAAAAGTATCGGGCACAAATGACATTAACATCGGTCGCACGCGATGAAAGAGGAAACCTATTATCCGTCTCGCAGCGCAACTGGAACGTCCGATTTGACGACAAGCAAAAAGGAGACTTTGCAAAAAGCGTTGTCACAGTTCGCGACCAACTATCGATGAGTGTTCCTGCGAGCGTGAACGTCGATGCGATTCTTCAGCTGTCCGGCAATTCCTTCGCACGGGGCGCGGCTACGGTTGAGATCCCGGATCCAGCCACTTCAGGGTTCCGTCTGACCAGCATTCTTCTCGCCGCCAAAGCCGAGCAGGCGACCTGCTCCGATCCCGCCGATTCGCTTTGCTTCATGAATGTTCGCCTCTATCAGCCCGCGACATCCAAATTCGCCTCGTCCAATCGCCTAATAATCTACTTCGCCGCGAGTGACTTGGCTCTGGATCCGCAAACCAAAAAGCCGCGGCTGGGAGCAATGTTCACGTTGAAAACCGGCAATGATGTTGTGAGGTCCGTGACGGCGGAAAACGTACAATCTCTTTCCGGCCCGGTTTCGAATTCAGTCTTGGTATTGGCGGAGTACGATCTGAGGTCGTTGCGTCCTGGCAGCTATACTCTGCAGGTCCTAACAAAAGATTTAGTGCGTAATACCTCTCTCGCGCAGCTGAGTCAGTTCGCGATCGAATGAGGTCTCGAGGACGGGGGCCTACCTGGCAGTCATGGTCATCTACCAAGCGTAAATCGCCGCAATATGTGGAGGTCCGGAACGGCCGTCGATGACCTGGGTCTCAAGAACGACCTCCATGTTCTTGCTCGTCCAATCCTTCGGTGCGACATGTACGAGTTCATCCATGTGACGTGGATCCACGAGGAACTCCCCGGCGGCGATGGTACCACCGCGGGCGATACCCGCTACGACAACTACGTAGCGTCCCGTATTGGGATCGAGCGCACGTGTCACAATCGCATAGTCCTTGTAAGTTCCGCTGTCCTGTTGAGAGCGATCGAGAAGCCAGGTTCGAGTCGCAGGATTTGTGCGGTCCTCGACCCAAAACTGCGTCATCTCCGAGTTATTTGCGAAATGAAATCTAAGCGGCGAGGTGAACCGGAGAGTCCATCCGTTATCGAATGCGCCTATAAAAATTGACGGCGCCTGTCGCAAATCGGTGAACGAGGTAACTGACTCCCCTTGCACGTGGAAGGTTCGCCCGTGAGCGTACAGCATTCCCGCGATGTTCACCAGGGGCCCGATGTCGTCGATAATCACGGCGACCATTCGGTCATTCAAGGTCGTCTGATGTTTGGGATCTGCTGCGTCGCGAAGCACAATTGTCGAGAAATGGCTTTGGTCCGCAACGCAGAACAAGACCGGATCGGGGGACTTGAAAAACGGCGCCCAGAATTCATCAATAGGTGCCGGTCGTGACATGTGCCAAATCATTGCGGAGGCCATCCCGAGCACGATCAAGAGGCCTGCGCACATTTTGGCCGATATCTTTCGCGAAGGGTTTTCCGAGAGCGGGTTGGCGTGCAGCTCGCGTATGTCGGTTGACTCCGGCGCCGGAGGAACTGCAGTATCGGGAGGACAAAACTGAGGAATGTAGGAACCCGAGGGAAGAAGTATCTTAATCTCTTCCGCGTGCCCTGGTTCTTGGTAGTATTGCGCGATTCGCTTGCGAATCTCGCCGGCCGTTACGCGAACGATGGGGTCTTCCGTTGTGTCGTAATTCGGATCTTTACCGAAAACCTCGATACCTAGGGTCCGCTCTTTTAACCCTTCGCCACGACCACCCAGCGCTTCCGTAACGACAAATCGCAAAAATACCGGGAATCTTTTGCTTTTATGGAAATACGGATTACTGAGAATGCGCTCGAGCTGCTGTAGGACTGCTTCCTTATCAGCTTTCGTGGACGGCGTCCAGGTCTTAAGCTGATCCAACAACATGGGTGGACTCCTGGCTTTGCTGACAACTAGAACGGGGCGGATCACACAGTCTTGAACGCGTGAATGTGTCCCCCCCGGAGAAGTGACATTACAATATAGAAGTGGAGCTTGTCACGACTTATCACGCGGCTGCATGGGCTGTTTTTCAGGAAACTTTAACGAACTCTTTACAGGTAATGAGTTGTCAAAAATCCAAACAATCCACTTTGTTGTAACTTATTGAGAACAAGGACAAGTCCTCTTTGCCGAGCAAACGCTTACCGGACCTAACGTCGATCTTTATCCCGCAAACAATTGCAAAACTCAACTGCTCGTTTTATAAGTCACTTCCGTCAAAGCCGCTTTAGAAATAGTCCGGAAGAGGTCAATGTAGTTACCGGACAAATCCCGGCAGGACTGGCCGTCTGATCCCTCAGTCCAGGGTCGGAAGGAGAAAAGGGAAATGAAGACGCGTTGGTGCCGGGTGTTCGTGGTATGCGAAATCCTGCTAACTGTGCTCCTGTTGACCCTGCTCCTCGATCAATGTGCCTCGGGCAGCGATGGGTACAGCTCTAAGATTTCGTCAACTTTTTCTATCTTGGACACGTTTTCGGATAGTTTCCCATTGGCCAGTGGCATCGAGATTCGTTCTCCACTCGCTGTTATTGAAGCCATAGCGTTACGAGACGACGTTATTCGCGTCCGCATTGGGCGAGATGGTGCGCTACCGGAGGATTCGTCCTGGGCAGTGCTAGCGTCGGCTCGTCAGGAGCGAGTTGAGGTGGTAAACGAGGCCACTACGGAAGCGGTGGGATTTCGCACCAAGCTCCTGCGGTTGCGGATCGACCGCAAGACTTTGCGTTTGGTCCTTAGCGATTTGCGTGGGCACATTCTCCAAGAAGATGCCGAGGGTTGGCCGACAGAGTTTCACGGCCAGGCATTTCGACTTTACAAGCGAATGCTGCCAAACGAGCACTATTTCGGCTTGGGCGATAAGACCGGACCTCTGGACCGTCGTGGGCAAGCATTCACGCTCTGGAACACCGATTCGTACAATTTCCAAGAATCCACAGATCCGATCTACAAGAGCATTCCATTCTTCCTTACTGTTCAGGAAGGACGCTCACTCGGGGTGCTCTTCGACAACACCTGGCGCAGCAGTTTTGATTTTGGAAAACAGGTACCTGACGTATATTCGTTTGGCGCTACGGACGGCCCCATCGATTACTACTTGCTGTACGGCTCTGATGCAAAGCAAGTCTTGAACAGATATGCGTGGCTGACCGGGCCTACACCGCTCCCTCCGCTCTGGGCATTCGGTTATCAACAATCACGCTATAGTTATGGAACGGAAGCCGAACTGCGTGAGATTGCGTCACGACTACGCGCCGATCACATTCCTGCCGATGCGCTCTACTTGGATATTGACTACCAAAAGGACAATCGTCCCTTCACCGTCGATCTTGCAAAGTTCCCGAATTTTTCGGGAATGCTCTCGGACCTAAAAAAGCAACATTTCCATGTCGTTGCCATCACGGACCTACACATTGCCGATCTTCCGAGTCAGGGCTACATCCCGTTTGACAGCGGAGTTGCGGGCGATCACTTTTTGAAAAACGACGACTCCTCGATCTACGTCGGCCCGGTGTGGCCTGGTCCATCTGTCTTTCCTGACTTTACGCGGCAAAGCACGCGGGAGTGGTGGGGCGAGCTGTACAAGCCATTCGTGGCAGATGGCGTTTCAGGGTTTTGGAATGACATGAATGAGCCTTCCGTTTTTGCTGTTGCGAACGGCACCATTCCTGACGACATTCAACATCGGATCGATGAAATTGGCTTTGAAAAGCGCACCGCGAGCCACCGCGAAATTCACAACATCTATGGAATGGAAAATTCTCGCGCGACCTATGAAGGCTTGTCGAAGATTTCTCCTGATCAGCGTCCATTTGTTCTGACTCGCGCAACATACGCAGGAGGCCAGCGCTACGCTGCCACCTGGACGGGCGATGACAGCAGCACTTGGAATCATTTGCGTTTAACAACGCCGATGCTGCTAAATCTGGGCTTAAGTGGTTTTGGACTGAGCGGCGCTGACGTCGGAGGCTTTATCGGGACTGCATCACCCGAGCTGCTCACCAAATGGATGGAGATCGGAGCGTTTCAGCCAATTGATCGCAACCACTCCGAGAAAGGAACCGGGCACAAAGAACCGTGGGTGCACGGCCCCGAGCAGGAGGCAATCCGACGCCGGTACATCGAAGAGCGGTACAAACTCATGCCCTATCTGTACTCCACTGCAGAAGAGATGTCCCGTACCGGCGTGCCGATGATGCGACCGCTGTTTCTGGAGTTTCCCAATACTGCTTCTGGCGGGCGTCCGCTCGATCTCGACGCTGGCAACGAGTTCATGCTTGGCCGGAGCCTTTTGATCGCGCCTTCACCCTATCCCGAGAAATTGGATGAGTACCGAGTTGTTTTGCCGCCATCCCACTGGTACGACTACTGGACCGGCGCACTCGTTGATAAGCCGAATAACAAAGCATTGCAACGAGGCGATCAAGGTGTCCAATTTCTTCCCGAAATCCCAACTCTCGGGGCACTTCCAATTTTTGTGCGAGAGGGCACTATTCTGCCTCTGCAACCACTCACTCAGAGCACCGCCGAACGTCCTGAAGGACCATTGACGCTTCGTGTCTATCCCGGAAACGAGTGCGAAGGGTCACTGTATCAGGACGATGGAGGAACATTGGCGTATCAACGCGGGGGGTTTCTGCGCATTCAGTTTTCTTGCGATCAGGGTCCTAGCTCGTTCAAGGTCCACATCAGTTCCCACGAAGGCACCTATCGGCCCTGGTGGAAGCAGCTACAGATCGAGGTGTATGGATGGACATCCAGTTCTGCTCACGTGCTCGTGCGAGGTAAGGTCGAGGCTGCTGTAACCGTTGATCCCGTCCATCAGAGAGTGTCGTTTACCATTCCGGACGATGGTCATGGAAGTGATTTGGAAGTGACCTCGACCCGATAAGAGCGCACCTCTCCGATCGCGCTGTACTGCCTTCCCGGACACTGGTGTTGCTTTCGAAGGTGCAATCGATCCGGCAATTCTGTTGCCAATCCAGTGCGCTATTGTTGCTCTCGAGAAGCAGTTGTCGCGTATTAGCGTTTCTGTGAACCTTTTTGTCCAACAAAAAATGCTCTTAACGTTGTAAAGAAGCCGAAGAGTATCGTGCGTGCAGCTTACTGTCGTTTTTCCTTACAGCTGAGCGATATACGCATGCTTGGTTACTGTCTGGAGCCTTAACCATCGTTCGCTTACCGTAAAGACCTTTTCATCTTGGCCACCACGTCCCTAAATGTTAGCGAATGAAATTTTCGTTCGCAGAGAATTCTGTGTTGCGGCAGATGGGGTTGAATCTTTGGATCTTTCGTGGGACTGAATTGAGCGCCATAGGCTCAGAAGCTAAAAAACGTTTAGAAAACCGGTTTTTTTAAGTTGACAAGAGACATTGCATCACGGGTATATTGCAAAAACGTTATGCAAAGCCCGCTGAATTTCAATCTTGTGTGGAGGCAACTGATGCGCAACCTGCGGTCTTGGCTTTCTTTAAGCGTCGCTTTAATCTGGCTGATTGTGTCTTCTTCCGCGTGGGCCCAAAAAACCACGGCGACCCTTGGCGGAACCGTGACCGACGACAGCGGAGCCGTCTTACCTGCCGCATCCGTTACCATTACGTCGCTTCAAACCGGCGCCACTAGGACTCTGAAGTCTGGGTCGATGGGTTCGTTCACGTTCACCGATCTGAACCCAGGCGTCTACGACATTCGCGTGACCAAGGAGGGCTTCAAGCGGACAGAGGCCAAAAACATCGAATTGCACATTAACGATGTCATGAACCTCCCTCTAAAGTTGTCGGTGGGCGCGTTTGCGGAAACTGTCGAAGTGCAGGCGTCGGCTATCCAGGTGCAGACCGAAACCGGCACGGTGGGTAACGTTATAAACGGCCAGGAGGTTCGTGAATTGCCCCTAAATGGCCGCAACTTTGTGGCATTGACCACTTTGATGCCGGGTGCCGCAGTCGCTGAAGGCTTCGATCCCAAGAACAAGGGCCTGCTGTCGAGCGTTGACATCTCCTTCAGCGGTGCTGCGTCGAATGGTAACCAGTGGCTGGTGGACGGTGCCAATAATAACGACGTGGGGTCGCAGCATACGATTCTTATTTATCCGTCTATTGATGCCATCGAGGAATTCAAGATCCTTCGGAACAGTTATGGGCCGGAATTTGGCGGTGCCGGGGGATCGCAAGTCAACATCGTCACTCGCGGTGGAACCAATGCGTACCATGGCACAGCGTACTACTTTGGCCGTAATGACGTTCTGAACGCCAAAAACTATCTCTTGCGACCGACCGACCACAAGCAGCTGCTGCGACGTAACGACTTCGGATACAACGTAGGTGGACCGATTAAGAAAGACAAGATTTTCTTCTTCTGGTCTGAGGAATGGAACAGGGAGAAGCGAGCACGAGTCCGCGAGAACCAAGTCCCGACCGCCAACATGTTAGCTGGCAACTTTAGCGAACTCAGGGCAAGTGGCTGCCCCAACCAGATACCCGTGGATCCGCGCACAGGCGCTACATTTACAAACGATCAGATTCCAACCTCGGACCTCAGCCCTGCCGGGCAAGCTTGGCTGTCACAGATTGCGGCTCCGAACCCCGGTACGAATCCTTGTGGAATCAATTGGCTCCAAGGGGTGACCATCCCGGTTTATTGGCGTGAGGAGAACGTCAGGGGCGACGTAAACCTCACCAAGAGCAATGTGCTAACGCTTCGCTATACACAAGACTCTTGGGTCAATTCCACGCATTCGGACGAAGAAGGCGGACTTTGGGGCGAACAGAATTATCCGTCGCTCAGTGGGAGCTGGAGTCAGCCGGGCTACATTGCGATCGCGAAACTGACCACTACGATCGGTAGTAATTCTGTCAATGACTTCTCTTTCTCCTGGTCAGCGAACCGCATCAACGTCACAGCAGGAGGCGACGATCCGTCCCTGAACTCCACTATCCAGCAGGCATTCCCTTACGTTTATCCTGCAAGCGGCAAATTGCACGGAACCGCCACGGCCACGCCGCTCAACTGGGGCGGAGGGCCGAGCGGCCTGACCGGCCACTTTGGCCCGTGGAACAATGCGCAGGATCTCTTTACCTGGAAAGACGACTACTCTAGGGCGATGGGCCGGCACTCTCTCAAAGTGGGCGGTCTTTTTAGCGCGAACAAAAAGAACGAGGAGACCGGAGGAGAATACGGCCAACTTTGGGGAGGTGGGGGTGAGACTGGTGCTGGCTACATAAATCCCGCAAATGGAAATCAAAAGATCACCTGGGGTAATGGAGTCACTAACACGGAGTACGGTGACTATCTATTGAAGGGCACAGTGTTCGGCTATTCGGAAAACGTACGTGATGGTACAGCACAGGGCCGCTGGCATGATCTTGAACTGTACGCCGGAGATAGCTGGAAGATTCACCCGCGTCTAACGCTGGAATACGGAGCGCGTTGGTCGCTTACTCCTCCCGTCTATGACGCCGCGAACCACTATTCTAGCTTTGAGCCTTCTCTCTATAACCCAACACTGGGGGCGACATTGTGCAACGGCATACTGTTGCCCAAAGGAACTCCGACGGGTTCCGCCAGTCCTTGCCCCGCGGGTAGTGGTGGCACGGTCGGGACAACTCGCGGTCTAGCCCCCACCAACTATCACGACATCGCTCCCCGCGTAGGATTCGCGTGGGATACCTTTGGAAACGGCAAGTTCTCGCTGCGTGGCGGCGCGGGGCAATTCTTCGCCAGGGATCCGATAAGTATTCTTATCCTGATCGAAGGCGGCAATGCTCCATTCGCAGTCGTGGGACAGGGGTTGCGGACGCTCGACGGGCCGCTCTGTACGAGCGGCGGCACTGCAGGGTGCCCCTTCCAGACGCTGGTAGCGTGGGGCAGTGGTGGGCAGCCAGCCTCTGGCGTCGCTAACAGCAGCAACGTTGCAAATAACTGGCAATGGAACCTGACCACAGAAACCGCGCTGTGGAAGAATGCAAAACTGGAACTCGGCTACGTGGGCCTGCGTGGCATACACTTGAATTCTTCGCGGAACCTCAACCAGATAGCGCCGAAAGATCGCCTCGCGTTTTTCAATGCTGGGATAACGGGCGGAACCGGCGCATCAAGAGTCTATTACCCTTACAATAACCTGTTCGCCAACGGCAATAACAACCTGTTTCAGTATGGTGATTTTGGCGATTCCGTCTATCACTCGTTGCAGGCGACTTTCCAAACCAGGCTTTCGCACAACTCACAATTCCAGACAAGCTACACCTATTCGAGGAGCATCGCGGACACGACTCTTCTATACATCGGCACCCAAGGCGGGCAATTGGGTTTCGCCGATGCGTATAACGGACGAGTTGGACGCGGCAACTCCGATTTTGACCGGCGTCACATCTTCAACGCCAGCTTGGTTTACAACTTACCCACGCTCGAAGGCAGCAACTCGTTCGTCAAAAACAGCGTGGGCGGGTGGGAGACAAGCACAATCGTCAACGCCTTCAGCGGCGCAGCTATAAGAATGCAAGGAAGTATCGCTGGACTCTGCGACATGGATCTCATTACGAATGCTTCAGGAACCACGAATGATTGTGCTACCGGTACAGGCATGCACCCGCTGGTCAGCGGCAACCCTTGGGGCATCGGCAATAACCAAGCGTCGTCGCAGTTGCCGAATCGCAACTTCGGTCAGCCATGCCACCTTTCCAATCCTGCTCCCCTGCCCGGATTTAGTCCCCGGACTCAGTGGCTGAATCCCAATGCCTTTACCTGGAATGGATTTAAAGTCGGTGGATATCCTACCGGCGATCCGGGTGCCTGCACCGGCCCGGGCGTTGCGGACGTAGACTTCTCAATCCTCAAGAACTGGGCTCCGTTTCACGGCGATGGCCTCTTCGGCGAGAAGGCGCGAATTCAGTTCCGCATGGAGTTCTTCAATCTGGCGAACCACCCCATGTTCCGGAACACCAACGTAACGTTCGTTCAAAGCCCTGATCCCCAAGCGTTTGCCACCACTTTTGGAGCTAGCGGTGCCACAATCAAAAACGGCGTCATTGATTGCACTCAGTGCACGCAAAGCAACTCCTTCTTCGGTGTTGCCAACACACCCAGCAACATTGGCAACCGCGAGATTCAGTATGCGCTGAAGTTGATCTTCTGACGCCGGTGCAAAAGTTGGCAGCGGCTATTCAGCTCCTGCCCACAGCCGCTATCATAGTTTGGCGGGGTTGACGACAGTCATACCCCGCCTTTCTACTAAATCTTTCGTTGAGGCTTTCGTGAAATATCCCCGGGGATCCAGGTGTTTCGCATTTTCCGTTCTCCTGATTTCCCTTTCCGTCGTGGCAAGCGCACAACAGAAACCAAGACCAAAACCAGGCCGCTTCGGCCAGGCAGCTGCACCAGCGCCGGCGTTGGAAGGAGACCCGGTCTTAACTCACTACGGCTCGGCGGAAACTTTTCAGCTCGCTGGAGACCTGAATTCCGCTGAATCCGAGTACCGGCGCGTCATTTCGCTGGCGCTCCAAAGAATGGCAGCAGTTCGTATCCTCGCGGAGGATAGCCCGCATGCCATCACTTTTCTAAAGTCCGCGATCGTCATTGATCCGTCCGACGTCGCGGCACAAGTAGAACTGGCATCAGTCGATTTCCGCGACGGTGATCTCCGGAATGCGAGCTCGATTCTCAAATCAGTTGTTGCGAAGGACGAACAGCAGTCAGGCGCAAGAAATCTCTTTGGCAAGGTCTTGTTCATGCAAGGCGATTACACGGGCGCCGCGGAACAGCTCAAAGCTGCATGGGCCGACAATCCTGATGTCGACGTCGCCTACAGTCTGGCGCTCACGTATCTAAAACTCAATCAAGTTTCGAATGCAGGCAATTTGTTCGATGAGATGCTCAGCTCGCTGGGATCTTCAGCAGAAGTACATGTGCTTATCGGACGCGCTTACTTAGAAGGAGGCCAGTACGACCTGGCGGTGCAAGAGTTGCAGAAAGCTCTTGCTTTAAACCCGAGGGTTTTGCGCGCGCATGCTTACCTTGGGAAGGTGTATCTGCTGCAGGGAGGCGACAAGAAAACTGACGATGCCAAAAACGAATTCGAGGCCGAGCTCCTGAACAACCCAGGTGATTATTCGAGCCACTTCCAGCTCGGCGTTTCATACCTCCAAGAGCACGATGTGAATTCGGCACAACAGGAGCTCGAGAACACGATACGCATTCAGCCAAATAGTCCGGAAGCGCACTTTCAGTTGGGGCGTGCGGAGATGGAAGCGGGTAACACTGAAGCCGCTCTCCTGCAATTCGAAAAAGCCATTCAATTGTACGGAGCCGATCCGCAAGCCGGTCAGCCGGTTCTTGAGGCCTATGCGACAGCCCTCGAGAAATCGGGCAACCATGACCTTGCGCAACGGGAATTGAAACTGGCAGAGCTCCGCTCGGATGCGAACGGTGGGGATATTGGCGCGGTGGCGAGACGAAATTCCGATAACGAAGTTCGAGCGCTCATGAGTACTCCCGTGTCGGGCGCTGGTGTTAAACGGATCTCGGACAAGGACCTCGCGGGCTTGAAAGACGCACTGGGGAATGCATATCACAATCTCGGCGTCATTCTCGCCCGGCGCGGTGAGTATTCCGATGCAACAAGCCTGTTCGTGGAGGCTGCCGGATGGAGCCCGGAGATCAAGACGTTGGACAAAAACTGGGGCACTGCGAGTTTTCGCGCGCAGCGATATAAGGAAGCGATTGCTCCATTGGAACGATACACCAGGGCGTCGCCTCAGGATCTCAATGGCCGGCAAATGCTTGGTCTCAGCTATTTCATGAGCGCAGATTATGTAAAGTCTGCGGTTGCATTTCGCCCTCTACTATCGAAGTTGCCGAATAACCCAACATTGCTGTACGCAGCGGGTGTTTCGCTAGCGAAGACCGGGGACTCCAAAGGGGCCAGCGAAGTGTTCCGCACGATGCTGGCGCAGAACCCGAACGCGGCTGAGGTCCATCTGTTTTTGGGACAAGCCTACGCGGACATGAAACAAGACGGCGAGGCGCTGAAAGAATTTTCGCATGCGCTGGAGCTGAATTCCAAACTGCCGGAAGCCAATTACGGTGCCGGTATGATTCATCTGCGCCAGGGCAACAGGGACCAAGCCGAAGCAGACTTTCGCGCCGAACTCTCAGCGAATCCGGGCGATCCATCTGCGGAGCACCGGCTTGGTTATATCCTGCTTGGCGAACAAAAACAGGCCGAAGCGGTCGAAATGCTTCAGGATGTAGTCAAAAAACAACCTAATGACGCCGACGCTCAATTTACTCTGGGAAAGGCGCTGCTGGAAAAAGGGGACATCAAACCGGCCGTCGAGCGTCTTGAAGCGGCCATCCGTCTTGCCCCAGATCAGCCGCACCCTTATTACCAATTAAGTCTCGCGTATCGGCGCGACGGGCGCACCAAAGACGCGGAAGCGATACTCCAGCAGTATGAGAGACTCAAGCAGAAGAAAATTCCGGTCAGCAGTGAGAGCCAATCTGCAAAAGCCCAATAAGTGCGGTGTTCGTCTCCACTTTCCAAAAACGACCTGTTGTCGCTTTCTCTTTGTCCCAGCGATCGTTTTGGCGATCGTCCCGAGCGTCTGTCCGCAAGGAGCCAATAAGACCGCAGACGTCAAATCAATTCAGCACTTCGTCGAGTTAGGACAGACTGATACCGCGGAGAAACGATTGTGGGAGGTCCTCCTCCGAACGCCGGACAACGCACCAGCCCTGAACTTGTTGGGTTTGATAAGGACAAAGCAGAAGCGTTTTCCTGAAGCTGAAGCATTACTTAAACGCGCTTTGGAAGCCGCTCCCGATTCCATCGCTGCATATAGCAATCTGGCGGAACTCTACGCGCTTCAGGGCCGTAGCGAGGAAGCTAAGACTGCATTCCTGAGGGCGTATCAACTCAACACGCACAATGTGAAGGCAAGCTTGGCGTTGGCGAAAATCTACGAGGAAGATAGCGAATTTCAACGGTCCGTTGAAATCATAACCAGTATTCCCGCGAAGCTGCGTTCATCTGCAACATTGCCAATTCTGGCTTCGGATTATTTCGGGCTCAAGCAGCCAGAGAAAGTGGCTGATTTAATGAGTGAGGTGCATCGTAGCTCATCGACCGATCCGACCCTCATTTCGCGTTTTGCTGGCGTGCTGGCGGAAAACGGTTTCGCTGACGATGCCGCAGAGCTGTTGAAGACCGCCACGCCGGCCCAGAAATCAACCGCCGACTACTTGCTGGTTTTGGCTCGTGTGCAGGAGCAACAGGGAGACATGTCGACTGCGCAGCATACTCTGGCTCGAGTCACGAGTCATTATCCACGTGTGTCCGACGGCTGGTTGCAAGCCGCGCGGATAGCGTCGAAGGCGAACGACTATAGAAAAGAGGCTGCCCTGCTCGAGAAATTGTTGGAGATTGAACCTAACAACGTAGAGGCGTTGAAGCACGTTGTCGTAGCGAGAATGCGCGCAGGCGAACCACGACAAGCCATCACGGCGGCACACCATCTTTACTCCATAAAACCTGAAAACCCCGATGCGGCGTATCTTTTCGCGACTGCTTTGGTCAATCATGCCGAGTGGCTCGAGGCGCGGCCGGTGGTCGAGAAACTGTTGTCATTGCGCGACGATGTCAAGTCGCGGATGATGTCCGGCTTGGTTTTAATGAATGACGGGGACATTGATGGCGCCTCAGTACAAATCGAACGCGCCCTGCAACAGAATCCAAACGAAACCGAGGCACACTATTACAAAGGGGTGATCGCACGTCAGCGTGGCGATGTGCAAGGTGCGATAAAGGAAATGGAAGTCGTCCTAAATGCGAATTCACAACACGTGATGGCCCAGGCAGAACTCGGAACCTTGTCTTTGCAAGTGGGAAACCTCGACGGAGCGCGAAAAGCCCTCGAAGCGGCTGTTGCGCTTGCTCCCAGTGTTCCGGAGAACCATTATCAATTGGCTCTCACGTACAGCCGCCTGGGGCTGAGCGAGAAGGCGAAAGTCGAAATGGAGGAGTTTCGCAAGCTCCGCGCAGCCGCAGACAAGGCGATGGTCGCGGGCACAAAATCCGTCGATCACTAGCGTGAAAGTTAAGGACTCTGTCAGCAAGCGTAAGAGATTTTTGCTCATCAGAATGCTGAGATCACAGCGCACAAATCGTTTCCTTCATCTGGCACTCCTTTGCGGCATTATGTTTTCTGGCCCAGCGTTGTCTTCTCAAACAGCTTACCCCCATTTCCGTGATGTCGCGCCCGAGTCGGGCCTTATGGTTTCACACATTTCCGGCGAAAAACGCTACATCCTTGAGTCGATGAGCGGCGGTGTGGGACTGTTCGACTGCGACAATGACGGTAGGCTGGACATTGTCGTTGTGAATGGCTCGACAGTGGATCGCCTTCGCAAGGGGGGAGACCCATTGGTTACTCTTTACCACCAGGACGCAGATTTTCATTTCACCGACATTACTGAGAAGGCGGGTCTAACCCGTAAGGGTTGGGGAATGGGCGTGGCCGTCGCCGATTTTGACAATGACGGGCTCCTGGATCTTTTTGTTACCGGCTACGGGGGCACGGTCCTGTATCACAATTTAGGGAACTGCAAGTTTGAAGATGTAACCGAGCGTTCCGGGCTCAAGATCGACGGCTTTACAACCGGCGGAGCTTGGGGCGACTACGATCGCGATGGCTACGTCGATCTGTTCGTAGCGCGATATGTCCATGTCGATATAAACCGTTTACCGGAGCCGGGTAGCGACGAGCATAACTGCCGATATAAGGGTTTGCTTGTGCAGTGCGGACCTTGGGGAATGACGGGTGAAACTGACCTCTTGTTCCACAATCGGGGCGATGGAACTTTTGAGGAAGTCTCAAAGAAAGCCGGTGTCGATGATCCCGACAAACGTTTTGGCTTAGGAGTGGTTTGGGGTGACTACGACAACGATGGTTGGCCCGATCTGTACGTGGCCAATGATGCTGGCCCAAATTACCTCTATCACAACCGCCACGACGGCACCTTCGAAGAAGTCGGTCTTCTCTCTGGAGTCGCATTGAGTGGAGAAGGGCAAGAACTCGGCTCCATGGGCGTGGACTTTGGCGATTTCAAACATAGTGGTCTGCTGAGTATCACGGTCACAAACTTTGCTGAACAACCAGATGATCTTTATCTCAACCAGGGGCCGGGGCAGGGTTTTACCGATTTGGGATGGAGCTCAAAAATGGGCCAACCGGTTTTTCCGTACGTAAAGTGGGGAACAGGCTTCGTCGACTTCGACAACGACGGCTGGCCCGATATCTTCGTGGCAAGCGGGCACGTGTATCCACAGGTGGACACAATTGTGAACAATCCAGCAGGTTATCGCCAGCCTCTTTTCTTGTTTCGCAATAAGGGGGATGGAAACTTTGAAGACATAACAACTGCCACAGGCCTTGGAGCGTTGCCGCTCTCTAGTCGTCGTGGGGCGGCCTTCGGCGACGTCAAGAATGATGGAAATATGGACATCGTTCTCCTCAACGTGGGCGAGCCGCCTTCGCTACTGGTTCAAGACCTCCCAAGTCCTAATCATCGCGTACTCTTTCAGCTGGTAGGGACCAAGTCGAATCGAGCCGCGATCGGTGCTCGAGTAACCATCACGTCTGCCGACGTTACTCAGTTCGATGAAGTTCGCGGCGGCGCAAGTTATTTGTCTCAGAACGACTTGCGCTTACATTTCGGACTGGGAGAAGCAGCGCAGATCGAGACCCTAACAATTCGTTGGCCGAACGGCGACATGCAGAAGCTGAGCGGCGTCGCCGCCGACGCCATCTACACAATCACTGAGGGACAAGGGATCACGAAAACTCGGGTCTTGCCCCCGGTGCAGCCCAAAGCGCGGTGAAATCAATCCACCTGCGTGAGCTATGGAGCACGCTGCAAGACACCGAAGACACAGACAGCTTCCCAAATCCTCTGGCACGCAATCCCGAAAGCAACAGAGCCAATTAAGGCCGTCGTCCATCAGGCTCGAGTCCGCCATAACTGGCAATCAAACCGTTGCAGTAGATGTGGCCGGGAACGCGGTCGCCCACAGTGGTCAGAGTGATGTAGTCGCCGCGCTCTATTACTACGCCCGAGGCAGCCCTCCCAAGCGGTTGTACTGAGCTTCGACATCGGGCGGGCGCTGGCGTATCGACGGGCCGCGCACTAATCGCGGTAATACAGCGCATACGCTTCCAAAGCCATTGGGTTTACTGCTTTAGAAGATGTAGCGGAAGCTGCAGCCGTCATTCTCAAGGAAGGGCGGGAAAAGCACAGTGGAAAGGACTATTGGTTTTCAGCGGACGTGCTTACTCCGCGGCAGGTGGCTGAACCTCTGTCTGCGGCTAGCGGCGGTAAGTTCACGGCCGCAGTTCGGAAAGCCGAGGGTTTCCAAAATGATGCCGTGCAGCCTGGTTCAGCATTCGAATCAGCGTATGCAAAGGGAGGATTCGAATTGTTCGAACAGGTCGAGGACGGAAGAATGGCGTACGTTGGAAGCGTAAAAGACGATACAAGGAAACTCCTAGGTCGCGAGCCATTGTTGCTGAGGGAGTGGGCATACTTACACGCCAATGAGTTATTGGAGATTGTGGGTAGTTAAAACGGTTGACCATTCCCATCTCCGAATTTCGGATTAACGCCGATTCCGGATCGAGGAATTCCGACGGTCGACAGTCAGACGCTCTGAAAAGGCACGCCACGCCCGCGCCGCAGCTCGCTAAGGGCCGTTGCAAACCCAGCGCCGATGCCTTTGTGTTCGGACAGCGACCAAGAACCGGGAAATGTTGCAGTTATCTCAATCGGCATAACCAAGACGTTAGCTGGCACTCAAGAAAGCGGCTGAAAAACGACGCTGCTCGCTGCCGAAGAGGAACCCACGCCCGAAAATTAAGCCTGGCGCGGAGATTAAACGCGCTCTAGCCATTGTTAACGTTGTAAATACTTGAAAATAAAATGGTTGGTGGAGGCGGCGGGAGTCGAACTACTTCAAGCCCAACAGATTCTGTAACTTACTGATTTTACTAATCTCTAAACCCTGCAAAATCACAGGAACCACACGCTTCCAGCACAAAAGCAGCACAACAAAATCGGGAAAAGGAATGGCGAGCCGGCTTGTTCACACTCGAATACTGAACTGAACAGCATACGGCAAAGTTTACCTTCGGTCCGCTATTTGTGAATCACGAACTCCGGGATGTCACGGCCAGAAATTGTAAGAGTTTCGATTATGTCATGTTCGAGGTTGCTGCCACTCGCGGGTGACGCTGAACTAAATCCAGATTGTCGCTGCTCCTTTATTCATTAAGAGCCGCTTTAAGCGGCTGTCATCCAGACTCGGGTTCCTGAGTGGCGCTATTCATGGAGCCGAGCGTTTTGGATGGCAAGAAATTGAGTGATGCACCCTTGTTGCACCCGGAACGCGTGCCCTGATTGGTCGAACAGCAGATAAAACTCCATCAATCGCCAGAGTTGGGCGCCTCGGGCCGCTGCCTGGACCGGGCAGAGCTCACAACCGCAGCCACATTAGCGATTGAGCATCTTTACCGACGGAGTGCAAGAGTATCCGCTTCGTTCACTTGTTGACTCGGTCGCAACGTGCCTGTGCGTAAAGCACGTTTCTTCATCATGACGAAAAATACGGGTACAAGGATCAGAACGTGAATGGTTGAGGTAATC
>Ga0075425_100001580_pt1 | contig 22358 bp, 10 predicted proteins | sample SoiMethybrSBSTD4_FD_75300 | JGI IMG/M metagenome (GOLD analysis project Ga0075425, IMG submission 75300) | Bulk soil microbial communities from a Populus tree surrounding site in Tennessee, USA - Soil MetaG P. TD hybrid SBSTD4 | ecosystem: Environmental > Terrestrial > Soil > Tree plantation... | reverse complement strand
GCTGGCTCTCGCGCGTCTGATCGAGTCGCTGCTCTACCAGATACCTCCGCGTGATCCCATGACCTATATCGGTGTGTGCGCAATTCTGGGATTAGTTGCTCTCGTAGCCAGTTACGTGCCGGCTTTGCGCGCGACGCGCCTCGATCCCATGGTGGCGCTGAGATATGAGTGAAAAATGTTTGCGATGCGATTGAGGAAACGAAGATGACCGGACTACTTCAGAATGTTCGTTACGCACTGCGTCAGTTGCGCAAGCAGCCCTCGTTTACCCTGCTCGCGATATTGATTCTGGCGCTTGGCATTGGCGCGAACACCGCGATTTTCTCGGCTGTCTACTCGGTTTTGCTGCGACCCCTTCCGTTTAAGGATCCCGGGCGGTTGGTCTTTGTGCGCAAGCAGAATCCTCCGCGCGGCTGGGACCGCAATCCCATCTCACCTCCCGAAATTCTGGAATGGCGTGCGAGCGGAGTGTTCGAGGACATGGCGGCGTTTTCTGATCGTTCCTGCGTGCTGACTGGATCCGAAGCTGCCGAACAGGACCCATGTGAGATCGCCTCAAGCAATCTGTTTTCGGTCTTGGGTGTGACGCCGTTTCGCGGGCGTACGTTTTCAATAGATGAAGACAAACCCGATGGTGCTCGCGTGGTGCTCCTGAGCTTCGGACTTTGGCAACGACGCTTTGGGGCTGATGAACACGTCATCGGACGCTCCATTGATCTCAACGGCTCTTCCTATGTCGTGGTCGGAGTAATGCCGGCCAGCTTCTCACGCCTGTACGGCTCGCCCGGCAATCCCTTGCCTGAGATGTGGATATCAGGTATTGCGCTTTCGCCCGCACATCTTTGGAATGACTATTTCGGCATTGGCCGGCTGCAGCATGGAATCGATATTCAGCAGGCGGAGAAGCGCCTCAATCAAATTTCAGCTCTCATCGAGCAAGAGCATCCTGATCTGGCGGGATGGCGCGTGCAATTGACCACTCTGCGCGCCACATTATCGGGGGATACGCGTCCCGGACTTTTCGTTCTTATGAGCGCAGTTTTTTTCGTCCTCCTGATTGGTTGCGCAAACCTGGCAAATCTCCTGCTCGCCCGCAATGCCATCCGCGCCAATGAGTTTGCTGTTCGCCGGGCAATTGGAGCCAGGCCGGGCCACATCATTCGGCAGCTGCTTACGGAAAGTGTGCTCCTGTCTGTGGCGGGTGGAATGTTCGGACTGGTACTGGCCTCACTGGGATGTAAAGGACTCGCGGCCCTGGCGCCAGCGGCGATGCTGCAATCCGCGCCCGGATTGGCCAGCGGCACAGCAGACCCGCGCGTTCTCATCTTTTCGCTTGTGACCATGCTGATGACCGGTCTTATTTTCGGCATAGCGCCCGCAGCTCAAAGCGCGCGGTCCGACGTGAACCGGGCGTTGAAAGATGAAGGCCGCAGCTCTTCGCAAGGTCCTCGTGCCCGCGGCCTTCGCAGGGCACTGGTGATTTCCGAAATTGCGCTCGCCATTGTGCTTCTGGTTGGCGCCGGACTGATGGTCCGAACCTTGGCCACGCTTAGCGGCGTCAACTTGGGATTCAATCCGGCAAATGTTCTCACCTTACGAGTGCCGTTCTCGGGCCAGCATTACAGTCAGCCTCAGTCGAGAACCGAGTTCTGGCGGCGGGTGGTCGCAGCTGTTCAGGCGATGCCTGGGGTCGAGTCCGCCAGCGTATCGCGCGGTGTTCCCATCGGTGACTGGGCAGGTCAATTCTTCGTGACCACCGATCAGCCAAATCCCCCCGCCGGACAAGTCCCCGACGCGAACTATGTCATCGCAGGTCCAGATTATTTCCGCACGCTGCAAATTCCTCTTCAAGCTGGACGCAGCTTTGACGAGCACGATACCCAGAGCGGCCAGCAAGTTGTCATTATTAATGAGCAACTGGCCCGCATGTACTGGGCCGGCCAGAATCCGCTTGGCAAGCAGTTACGTGTGGGTCCGCCGACTTCGCCCTGGCGTTTGGTGGTGGGTGTGGCAGGCAACGTTTTGAGCCAGGGAGCGGACGGCGGCTTTCATCCCGAGGTCTACATTCCTTATCAGCAGTTTCCGTGGCTGCTGGACGGGCCGCATAACCTGCTGGTGCGCACGTCGCCCGGCGTAAATCCCGAAACTATTACGCAGGCGCTGGTACAGGAAATCCATCGCGAAGACAAGCAACTGCCCGTCACGGATATTGCCACCTTAAACCAGCTTGCGTCGGATCCGCTGCAGCAGCAACGGATGGTGATGATGCTGTTGCTCTTATTCGCAGGGCTGGCCATCGTTCTTTCGGCATTGGGGATCTACAGCGTACTTTCATACTTCATCGCCCATCGCACGCGAGAAATCGGCGTGCGCATGGCCCTGGGGGCGCAACCTTTTCATGTCTTCCGGATGGTTATTAAAGAAGGGGCGAGTATGGCTGTGATTGGCGTAGCCGTGGGTCTTTCAGCAGCGCTAGGGCTCACGCGTCTTATGGCGAGCATGCTATTTGGTGTTCGTCCAACTGACCCCGCAACGCTGGTAGTGGTGTCGTTGCTCTTATCGGGAATTGCTCTGCTGGCATGCTACATCCCCGCGCGGCGGGCGGCGAAGGTCGATCCCATGGTCGCGCTGAGGTACGAGTGACGAGTTTATAGATGAACAGATTCTTACAAGACGTTCGCTATGCATTGCGGCAACTGGGCAAGAAGCCGGGCTTCACGGTAACAGCGGTTATCACTCTTGCCGTTGGCATCGGGGCGAATACTGCAATTTTTTCTGTCGTCAATGCTGTATTGCTTAAGCCACTGACCTATCCCGATCCTGACCGTATCGTGCAGTTCCTGCTGACATCGCCACAGGGTCCGGGACCTGCCGCCTCGGTTACGCAGTTGAACGTCTGGCGTGAGCAGAACAGTGTGTTCGACAACATTTCCGCGTATGACTTCGGCGGATCCGGCATGAATCTGACCGGCGGCTCTTATCCCGAACAAGTCAAAGGCATACGTGTCACCGCTGACTACTTTCAGTTGTTCGGAGCTCAGACAGTTTTGGGCCGTCCCTTTACCACCGAGGAAGACAGACCTCACGGTGGCCACGTGGTCGTGCTCAGCTACGGACTCTGGCAGCGGCGTTATGGAGGGGACAAGCAGATTGTAGGTAAGACCATCTCTCTTGGGGGAGAATCGTATGCGGTGACAGGAGTTGTGGGACGAGACTTTGTTACCGACCCACCGGCGGATTTGTGGCTGCCTTTTCAATTCGATCCAAATAGCAACGATCAGGCGCACTACTTTCTGGCTGCGGGCCGTCTGAAACCCGGTGTAACACTCAAGCAGGCGAACTCTCAGCTCAAACTGTCGGCGGATGAGTTCCGGCGCAAATTTCCGGGCGTGATCGAGGCGCAAGATAGCTTCGCAGTGCAGCCGTTGCGCGATGTGATGGTCAACGACGTGCGGTCATCTTTGTGGGTGTTGGTGATAGCAGTTGGCTTTGTTTTGCTCATCGCGTGCGCAAATGTTGCTAACCTCCTGCTCATCCGGGCCACTGGTCGCAAGCGGGAAATCGCAGTCCGGACCGCGCTCGGAGCAAGCAGGAGGCGCATCGTTCGCCAGTTGCTGACAGAAAGCGTTCTCCTCTCGATTACCGGAGGAATTTTCGGCGTCATCCTCGGAGTGGTTGGAGTGCGGTTCTTGTTGTCACTGAACCCAGGGTCCATTCCACGAATCGGCGAAGATGGCGCGGCGGTCGGCCTGGATTGGAGAGTACTTGCATTCACCGCAATTGTTTCAGTGCTCACCGGAATCCTGTTTGGGCTGATCCCCGCTCTGAATATTTCACGGGGCGATGTGGTTTCTGCACTGAAAGAAAACAGCGGACGTGCCGGAGGCTCTTTTCGCCAGAACAAAACTCGTTCCGTGCTGGTGGTCACAGAGATGGCGTTGGCTCTGGTGCTGCTAATCGGCGCAGGCTTGCTGATACACACTTTTATCGCACTCCGGCATGTCGATCCCGGTTTCGACTCAAGCAATGTACTCACGATGCAAATGTCGTTAACCGGAGCCCGCTTCGAGAAGGCGGCTGGTGTGGCGCAACTGAATCGCGACGGGGTCCAACGACTTGACGCGTTGCCGGGAGTTACGGAAGCAGCTTCCACCTGCTGCGTACCGCTGGAAGGCGGGTTTGGCCTGCCTTTTAGTGTGGTCGGCCGTCCTGCTGAAGATAACGCTCCTCGGAACGGTGCCGGTTGGCTGACGATTTCGCCAGACTACTTCCGAGTTTTCAAAATCCCGCTCATTCGTGGACGATTCTTCACCGATCAGGACAGTGGCGGCTCGACCGGGGTAGTGATCATTAATCAGGCGATGGCACGGAAAGTCTGGCCCAAGGGCGATCCGCTCAGTGATCACTTGTTGATTGGACATGGTGTCGGTCCGGAATTTGAAGAGCCACCCCGGCAGGTCGTCGGGATTGTAGGCGACGTTCGCGAAGCCAGCCTGGGGCAGGATCCTGAGCCGATGATGTACGTTCCGACGGCTCAAGTTACCGATGGCGTCACCGCGCTCAACGCGCGCATTGCACCAATCGCTTGGGTCGTCCGTACCCGCGTCTCTCCAGAATCATTGCGTCCGGCAATTTCAAAGGCACTGCTCGAAGCGAGCGGCGGCTTGCCGGTTGCCGACATTCGCTCGATGAATGAAGTCGTTGTCCGTTCCACGTCACGCGAGAATTTCAACATGTTGCTTTTGACGATCTTCGCTGGATCAGCCCTCTTACTGGCGGCGATCGGAATTTATGGGCTGATGGCGTACTCGGTGCAACAGCGCACTCAGGAAATTGGAATTCGCATGGCGTTGGGTGCGGAGAAGGGCGCGGTCAGGAGCATGGTGATATTTCAGGGCGTTCGACTGGCCGTAATCGGAGTAGGGATAGGGCTGGTCGCGGCGTTCGGCCTGGCGCGTCTTCTGACCAGCTTGTTATTTCAGACCAAAACCTGGGATCCGGTGTCGTTCGCGCTAGTGCCTGTTCTGTTGATCGCGGTTGCTGTAATCGCAGTTTGGCTGCCGGCTCAACGGGCGATTCGTGTCAATCCGGTAGATGCATTGCGTTACGAGTGAGGAGCCGAAAATGATTAACCCATTTCAATACATTCGCTACACGCTCCGGCAGTTGCGCAAAAGTCCGGCGTTCACCGCGGTCGCAATCATTACTCTAGCGCTCGGAATTGGCGCGAACACGGCAATCTTTAGCGTGATCTACGCGGCGCTGCTCGCACCCATGCCGTATCCGGACGCTGACCGCCTGGTGATGGTGTGGTCGAAGATTTCTCAGGGGCGAAATAGCGTCTCTGCCGGTGACTTCCTCGATTGGAAGCGTCAGAACACGACCTTCGACGACTTGGAAGCGTGGACCGGCAACCAATTCAATCTCGCCACTCCTGAGCAGCCGGAGATGGTGCAGGCGCGCGTGGTGAGTCCGGGCTACTACCACATGCAAGGCTTCGGATTTTTCATGGGACGGGATTTTGTTGACCAGGAAAGTGTCCCTGGGAAGGACCACGTCGCCATTCTGACTCACAAGACCTGGGAACGCCTGGGTTCCAACCCGAAGATTATCGGCACTGCCATTCACCTCAACAACGAGCCCTATATCGTGGTTGGAGTGTTCGCGCCGGGAATGGCGGATCGGCTTACTGGTGGCGACGTGAGCGTGCCCCTGGCTTTCAAGCCGCAGCAATTGAACCACGACTTTCATCAGCTGCTGGTAATGGGGAAACTCAAGCGCGGAGTAACTCTGGCGCAAGCCCAGGCGGATATGAACGCGGTTACTGAGCACATCGCCCAGGACTTTCCGAAGTCTAATAAAGGGTGGGGAGCCAGCGTTGAACCGCTGCACCTCGATTTTCTTCGCCCTGAGCTCATCAGGAACCTGTGGCTGCTAATGGCTGCCGTGGTGTTCGTGCTGCTGATTGCCTGTGTCAACGTGGCCAATCTCCTGCTGGCGCGCGGCCTCTCGCGAACCAAAGAGGTTGCGGTCCGGACTTCGCTGGGCGCAACCCGTCGTCACGTCTTCGCTCAATTCCTTACCGAGAGTTTGATTATGGCAGCCGTGGGCGGAGCTGCCGGCATCGCCTTCGGCGTGGTGATGTTGAAAGTTCTGATGGCCAAGATCCCATTCGATCTACCTTCCGAAGCCGACATCAGGCTTAGCATTCCAGTCTTGCTTTTTACTCTGGCAGCCACAACGTTGGCCGGGATTTTGTTCGGCTATGCGCCGGCCTGGCACGCGTCCCGGATCGATCCTAACCAGGCCCTGAAGGAGAGCGGACGCGCGGTCACGGGCGCGGGCAAGAACCGCCTGCGCAGAATCCTTGTGATCTCTGAATTTAGTCTGGCCTTGACACTCTTGGCTGCTTGCGGCCTTGCGTTGCACAGCCTGTGGAATGTTACCAAGATCGATCTGGGAATCCGCAGAGACCACCTTCTGACCTTTTTTCTTCCGGCGTCGGATAAGCGCTTCACTCATCCGGATGAAATCAATCCTTATTACCGGCAGATTCTGGAGAAGATTCAGGCCGTCCCCGGGGTCGTAAATGCTACTGCTTCCACCGGTGGGCCGCTCCAGGGAACTTTCGGAGGGATGTACTTCAGCGTTTCCGGAAAACCGGTCAGTGATCCTTCGCTGCGCCCAAGTTCTCCGTTTCAGATGGTCACGCCTGGATACTACGGTACTTACGGAATTCGAGTCGTACGCGGACGCAGTTTCACCGATCAGGACTCCGCCAGTGCCGCTCGAGTTGCGATGGTGAACGAAAATTTCGTACGCCGCTACTTGCCGGGCGTGGATCCTTTAACGCAAACCGTCTCCATCGACCAGTTAGTCCCAGGCGAGACCCGGACGGGAGCGGCTATCGCGTGGCAGATCGTTGGCGTTTTTCATAACGTTCGGACCAACGGGTTGCGCAACGATGACGACCCTGAGATTGATGTGCCCTTCTGGCAGAGCCCGTGGCCGCAGGCAGGAATTGCGGTGCGCACTACCGGGGATCCGGAAAGCATGACCAAGAGCATCGCAGCGGCAATTCATTCGATAGATTCTGAACTGCCCCTGGCTGGCGTCATCACCATGGACCAGCTTCTCGATCGGGCTCTTCTCGGGGATCAGTTCATTGCAAGTCTGTTTGGAAGTTTCGCGCTCCTCGCACTCACCCTGGCTGGGGTTGGAATCTACGGAGTTATGTCCTTCGGCGTAACTCAACGCACTCATGAGATTGGTTTGCGGATCGCGTTAGGCGCAGAACGGCGGGAAGTTTTGGCATTGGTGCTACGCGAAGCTTTTCTCTTGGCTTTAGGCGGCCTGGGTGTCGGTCTAATCGGAGCCATCATTCTTGGGAGCGCGATGCGAACCACCCTGTACGGGGTGGGCACAGTGGATCTCGGCGCTTTCACCGGGGTGGCGTTGGTTCTGCTGGCCTCGGCGCTGATTGCTTCTTACATCCCGGCCCGGCGGGCGGCCAAAGTCGATCCCATGGTGGCGCTGCGGTACGAGTGAGAAATATTTGCGAATGCTATTTAGGAAATACGAATGAACGGAATATTACAGGACCTTCGCTACGCGCTGCGCCAGTTGCGCAAGAACCCGGGATTCACGGCGGTAGCGGTGGTGACTCTTGCACTGGGCATTGGCGCGAACACGGCTGTGTTCAGCGTGATGAACGCGGTCTTGCTGCGATCACTTCCCGTGCACGATCCGCAGCGGCTCTACTATTTGAAAATTGGTGGTGGGGACCATCCCCCGCGTGCAACAACCACCGGTAATGACAACATCTCGTTTTCCGAACCTGTCTTCGAAGCCCTCCGGCAACGCCAGGATATTTTCGAGGACCTCGTGGCCTATGCGCCGCTAAGTGTTCGAAAGGTCGCCGTGCGTTATGGAGAGGCACCGGAGGAAGCCGAAGGCGACGAAGTCAGCGGTAATTTCTTTTCTGGCTTGAGCGCGGGCATTGCCCGCGGGCGCGGCCTTACTCCCAACGATGAACAGACGCACGCTGCGGTTGCAGTGATCAGCTATGACTACTGGACGCGGCGCTTTGCTCGGAACTCCTCGACGGTAGGCGAAACGCTCTTCGTCAAAGGCGTTGCCTTCACGATTGTTGGTATTGCGGCCCCGGGATTTCGCGGAATTGAAGAGGGCAGCTCTACCGATTTTTGGGTGCCGCTGCAAACTCGAGCGGAATTGAACGCCTGGGGCGAGTCACCTGAACAGTACAGTCTTTACGGTTCGCCAAGGTGGTGGTTCCTACAGCTGATTGGACGGCTGCGCCGCGACGTTTCGCCGGCCCAGGCGCAGAGTGCGCTGCAGTCCACTTTTGGGGAAGCGGCGAAAATTGGTGTCGGCGATATCGATCCAAAAGAGTGGAAGCCGTTGCTTGATTTCGATCTGGCAAAAGGAATCGAAGGATACAACCAGGACTATCGAGATCCGGTGCGGATGCTCATGGGATTGGCAGCGCTGGTATTGCTGATTGCATGCACCAATGTGGCGCTCTTGCTGGTGGCGCGCAATGAAGCCAGGCAGCGGGAATTCAGCCTGAAGATGGCAATCGGCGCCGACAAGGCGCGGGTTTTTCGACAGTTGCTCACCGAGAGTTCATTGTTGGTAACGGCGGGTTCTGCGATTGGTTGGGGCTTCGCAATCTTCGCGACTCGTGCCTTAGCCGATTGGGCGGAGATCGAAAGCGGGCTTGACCCCGACCGCAACGTGCTGCTGTTCACACTGGGCACTTCAGTACTGGTGGCGATTGGTTTTGGCCTTGCTCCCCTCTGGAACGCAGTACGGCTTCCGATCTCCGGCGTTTTGCGGGCCACGAGTACAGGCCTAACGCAAGCTCGACGGCGCGCCCTTGGTGGCCGAATTCTCATGTCTTCGCAGCTGGCGATCTGCCTGTTGTTGTTGATGGCTGCGGGCCTTCTGCTGCGCACCTTGCGAAATTACGAGACCCAGGACCTTGGAATGAGGACAGAGGGGCTGCTGGTTTTTGGCGTCACTCCGCTGCATGCGCGTACCTCGCAGGAAACGGTGGCGTTCTATCACACCCTGCTCGACCGCGTTCGCGTACTGCCCGGCGTAGAAGCGGCAACGTTTATGCAGAACCGCCTGGGTGCAGGCTGGGGCTCCAACAATAACAACGAGGTGTTGGATGGTATTCACCTTCAGCAAAAATTTGGATCCAAAGGAACGGTGCGAAGTAATAAGGTTGGGCCGGACTACTTCAGCGTGCTCGGCGTACCGATCTTTCAAGGCCGAGACATTTCTGACGCGGATACCGAGACATCTGCACCCGTTGCTATCGTGAACGAAACTTTCGTCAAACGTTTCCTGCCCAGCACCAACCCGTTGGGGCACAAGCTTTCCGGCCGAACAATCGTTGGGGTAGTGAAGGACAGCAAATACGAGAATGCCTTTGAGCTACCGATTCCGACGGCCTACTATCCCGGTTTTCAGACCTTTAAAGCGGGAGTAACTGTGCACGTCGAAATCAAGTGTTTCGGTGAGGCGCTGAGTCTGCTGCCGACGGTCGGTAAAGCGATTCACGAGATCGATCCCAACATTCCGCTGGAACGGCCGATGACCCAGCAGGCTCAATTTGAGGAGTCCTATTCCGATCATAAAATGTTTGCCCGCCTGGGAGGATTTTTCGGAGGTTTAGCCGCGCTACTGGTGGCGACCGGGCTTTACGGAACGCTCTCGTACCGCACCAATCGTCGGACCAGCGAGATCGGGATGCGTATGGCTTTCGGCGCACAGCGCGGCCAAGTCCTGTGGATGGTCATGCGTGACAGCCTTGTGGTCTGCGCGATGGGCCTGGGTTTCGGCCTGCCGTTGACATTTCTTGGCGCGGGTTTGATGGGCTCGATGCTGTACAAAGTGTCCCCGCTCGATCTTGTGAGCTTAGGTTTAGCGATGAGTTGCGTCGCGTTGGTCGCGGTTGCAGCATCGTTTCTGCCGGCACGCCGGGCGGCCAAGGTCGATCCCATGGTGGCCTTGAGATACGAGTGAGGAAAATCTTATGAGCGGAATACTTCAAGATCTTCGCTACGCGCTGCGGCAGTTGCGCAGGAACCCAGGCTTTATGGCAACTTCTGTTCTGACGCTGGCGCTCGGGATTTGCGCCAGCCTGGCCATATTCGGTTTTGTCGATGCCGCCCTGCTCACGCCACTGCCGTATTCCAATCCGGACCGATTGGTCGAGGCGACCGAAAGTGTCGCAATGATGCCGCGCGCCGATCTGTCATACCCCGACTATCTGGATTGGAAGCGGCTCAACCAGGTTTTTAGTTCCCTGGATGTCTATAACCAAACCGGACACCTGCTGCGCACTGCTACAGGAACTGAGCCGGTCCACGGGGCAGTGGTAAGCGACGGATTTTTCCGCACACTGGGAGTTGATCCGCTTTTCGGCCGCGACTTTTATACCGGCGAAGATCTGCCGGAAGCCCCGCAAACCGTGATATTGAGTTATGGCGCCTGGCAGAAGCGTTTTGCCGGACGCAAAAATGTGACCGGTGAAACCGTCACGCTGAGCGGAGTCCCGTACACCATCGTGGGGGTGATGCCGCAGAGCTTTCAGTTCTCTCCCGCGGGGAACGCCGAGTTCTGGACGACGCTGCACGCGTCGGATCCGTGCGGTCAGCGGCGGAGTTGTCACAACCTTACTGGAATTGGTCGCCTTAAAGACGGAGTTACAGTTGCCACGGCCCGTTCCAATATGGAGGCGATCGCCCGCCAGTTAGAGATGCAGTACCCGGCCGACAATCGCGGTCAAGGCGCGTTTGTGGCGAACCTCTCCGACGTGATATTTGCCGATCTCCGTCCCGTGCTGTTAGCGCTGCAGAGCGGCGCGGGTCTGTTGTTGTTGATTGCTTGCGTCAACGTGTCTAGCTTGTTGCTGGTCCGTTCCGAGGGCCGCAAACGTGAAATGGCAGTACGCGGTGCACTCGGAGCCTCGCGTACCCGGCTGATTCGGCAGTTTGCAACCGAAGGAGTGCTTCTGGTGATCGCGAGCAGCGTACCCGGAATACTCGTAGCGCGCGCGACTATGCAGATCCTGAAGGGAATGATCTCGCAGGACGTGCTGGACTACATGCCCTATCTGCAGACACTCGGGCTGAGTCTGCATGTCCTGGAGTTTGCTGCCGTTCTTTCGATCGGCGCTGTGGTTTTGTTTTCTATAACTCCGATGATTCGCCTGCCCTTCCGGCAATTACGCGAGGGGTTGACAGAAGGTGGTCGTGGTTACGCCGGAACTCTATGGCGGCGTTTTGGGGCAAATCTGGTGGTTGTAGAACTGGCGCTGGCGGTGGTGTTGCTCGTGAGTGCCGGGCTGCTGGGCAAGAGCTTGTATCGCTTGCTCCATGTTGAAGTCGGTTTTCAGCCTGACCATCTGGCGACGCTCTCCGTTGCGCTGTCTGACGCCGACTATCCCAAAGACCAGCAGCAAGTGGCGGCAGAGCGGCAGATCACAAACCGCATCGCAAGCTTGCCGGGCGTGGAATCCGTTGGCGTCACCAGCATGTTGCCCGTAAGTCACAACGGCAACACCGTTTGGATTCGCGTCGCCGGCCGGCCTTATAACGGCGAGCACAACGAAGTAAACCGGCGTGAGGTGAGTCCCGCACTTTTCGCAACCCTGCGCGCGAAGTTATCGCTGGGGCGTTACTTTACCGAACTCGACGACACTTCAAAGCCTCGCGTCGCGATGGTGAATCAGGCGTTTGCGCGAAAATATTTTCCCGGTGAAGACCCAGTCGGTAACAAAATCGGCGACACCTCTCTTTCGCCTGATTCCATCGCCGAAATTGTTGGCGTGGTCGAAGACGTTAAAGACGGCTCGCTGGATTCAGAAATCTGGCCAGCGGTGTATTACTCATTCAATCAGAGCCCGGATACATACTTCTCTCTTGTGGTGCGTACATTGCAGTCCGAGCAATCGCTCTTGCCGGAGATGGTGAACGTCATCCGTCAGATTGACCCTGGCATCGGAACTTTGGATGAAACAACCATGCCGGCACGCATCACCAATTCGCCAACCGCTTACATACATCGTTCCTCGGCCTGGCTGGTTGCGGGATTCGCGTCTCTGGCTCTGCTGCTAGGAGTTGTCGGTCTCTACGGAGTTATTGCTTATTCCGTGGGACGCAGAACGCGGGAGATCGGCGTGCGCATCGCGCTGGGGGCCCAACGCTCTTCCGTGTATCAACTCGTGATGAAGGAAGCGGCCTGGCTGACAGCGATAGGAGTTTCCGCAGGGCTGCTCTGCGCGGTAGCAGCCGCAATCTCGATACGCAGTCTGCTCTTCGGAGTTCAGGCATGGGATGCCGCCACTCTGGTTGCAACTGCCGTGGTGCTGGGCATCGCTTCTCTGCTTGCAAGCTATGTGCCGGCACGCCGCGCGGCCAAGGTCGATCCCATGGTGGCGCTGAGGTATGAGTGATGACAGAGTTTCATAACTAGGAAAGACATGAGCGGAATTATTCAAGACGTTCGCTATGCAGTACGGCAGTTGCGCAAAAGCCCCGGGTTCACGACCGTCGCCGTGCTCACGCTTGCGCTCGGCATCGGGGCCAACACCGGCATTTTCACACTGGTCAACGCGGTCATGCTGAAGTCCTTGCCGGTACCGAATCCCGAGCAGTTATATCTAGTGACAGAAAACGACTGGCAGCCGAGCAACACGCGCTTTGCTTATCCGACGTTCAAGGATTGGCGTGCTGCCATGCCTCGCGGTGCGGAGCTGGCGGCAACTTCTTACCCGGGGACGTTCTATGCATCTTTCGGCGACGGCCCGCCCGAGATGGCTACGGGTCAACTGGTCACGGGAAATTATTTCCAAACTCTTCAAACCCGTTCTTCCACCGGGCGCTTGCTCGGCGCGGATGACGATCGCACAGTCGCCGGCAGCCCGGTTGCGGTGATCAGTTACAAGTGCTGGGAACGTCGTTTCGGGCGCAATCCGAACATTGTGGGACGCAAACTCACGGTGAACGGAATGCCTCTGCAGATTGTTGGCGTTGCTGGCGAGGGTTTCTTCGGCGTGCAAGTCGGTACTGCACCGGAATTCTGGCTGCCGACCGCGATGCAATCCGCCGTCCGCTATCAGCAGCATTACAGTCAGGACACGAACGCCAAGACTGCGGAACCATGGATTCTGCAGCCGGATATTCGGTGGCTGCAGCTTATTATTCGTGCCGGCGACTCTGCTGTCGCATCGCAGTCTTCAGCGGCGCTAAATCAACTTTTCCGCGTTGCTCGCGAGCAGTCTGCCGCCCAGGAGAAGGATCCGCAGGAACGCCAAGCAATTCTTCGGTCGAAACTCTATCTAGTGCCTGGAGCGCGGGGCCTCCCGAATTTGCGCACAACTTTCTCACGGCCCCTCCTCGCGCTGATGGCGATGGTCGGAATTATTCTGCTGATCGCCTGCGCAAACCTAGCCAATCTTTTACTGGCGCGTGCCGCCGCGCGGGAACGCGAGATCGCGGTTCGTCTTTCCATTGGCGCCAGCCGCGCGCGTTTGGTTCGGCAGTTACTCGTGGAATGCCTTTTGTTGTCCTTTTGCGGAACCATTCTTGGCGGCTCGCTTGCTTATTGGCTGAGCAGTATTCTGCCCCGATGGGCGTCAGACCGGAGCACGCCCATTCCGCTGAACCTTACTCCTGATAGCCAGGTTCTCCTTTTCAGTACTGCGATTGCAGTTCTGACCGGAATTATTTTTGGGCTGGCTCCAGCTCTGCAAGGCGCTCGTGTCGAGCCAATGCACGCCTTGAAATCGAGTGGACGCGCAGCTTCAAGATCAGGCGCCCGCTGGTCGACCAAGCAGACTCTTGTTGCTTCGCAGGTGGCACTTACGCTGGTTCTGCTTGTCGGGGCGGGGTTGTTCGTAAGAACTCTGCGCAATTTTATAAATCTCGACGGCGGTTTCGACCGCGATCATCTCCTTACGGTTGAAGTACACACACATCTTGCTGCTTATTCGCAGTCACAACTCTCCGCTCTGTCTCGACAATTGATTGAACGGGTCGAGGCGATTCCCGGTGTGCGCTCGGCGGCTCTGGCGAGTTGCGAGCTCGCCTCCGGCTGCGGCGATGCCAGCGACATCTTTTTGCCAGGAGTTCCCCATACAAACGGAGAAACTGATGCGCAAGAGCGGTTTGTCAGCCAGGAATTCTTTGCTACAACCGACATTCCGCTAATTCAGGGCAGACTCTTCTCCGATTCTGACACTGAAAACCGCCCGAAAGTTGCCGTAGTGAATCAAACCTTCGTTCGCGAATTTCTGCCGGGCAAGGATCCAGTCGGACAGTACTACGGTTATGAAGCTGCAAATCGACGTCAATTTCAGATCGTTGGGGTAGTCAAAGACTCGCGCATTAACGACATCCGCGAAGAAGTCCCGCCAACGATCTATCACTCGCTATCACAAGATGTCATGGATTTCGAAAGTGTGAACGTGCGCACCTTCGGCGATCCGGCGCGACTTCTGACACAGATTCGCGAAACCGTACGCAGCATTGATCCAAAGTTGCCAGTCGGAGATTCCAGCACGCTGACCGAAGTCGTAAGCAACAGCCTGTGGGGATACCGCCTGATTGCGAGGCTCAGCTCGATGTTTGGCTTGCTGGCGCTCGGGTTGGCCTGTGTGGGACTTTATGGGGTTTTGGCGTACACGGTCGCGCGTCGCACGTCAGAGCTTGGAATTCGCCTCGCACTCGGTGCTTCACGCGGAGCAGTGCTTTGGCTGGTGCTGAACCAAATCCTGATGGTGATTGGGGCGGGATTGGTGGCCGGTCTGGTCCTTTCGCTTTTTGGCGTCCGTGCAGTGAGCAGTTTACTTTTCGGGCTTAGTCCATACGACGCAACAACCATGCTTGGTGCGGTGATTGTGCTGACGATTGTCGCGGTTGCTGCCGGCTTGAAACCGGCATGGCATGCGGCTCAACTGGATCCGACAGAAGCTTTACGAGTGGAATAACGCAAATTAAGGCAAATATGATTCAATTAAAAAATCTGGAGCGTAGTTACAAATCTCCCGCCGGTCAATTTTTTGTGTTGCGGCGGGTCAACCTCGATATTCAACCCGGCGAATTCATCACTGTCATGGGGCCATCCGGGGCAGGGAAGTCTTCTCTGCTCAACGTGCTCGCTTTACTCGATGATGCATGGGACGGCGAGTACTGGTTCCGCGAAGAGGCCGTTCATAAGATGAAGCGCAAACAGCGTGCCGAGCTTGCCAAACGCAATATCGGCATGGTGTTTCAGAGCTATCACTTGCTCGACGATCTGACCGTGCGCGAGAACATCGACCTCCCGCTTTCCTACAAAGATATTCCGCACAAGCAGCGCCAGGGCATGGTGGCGGACACGCTCGATCGCTTTCAGATCGTCGCGAAGAAAGATCTGTTTCCGAGCCAGCTTTCCGGCGGACAACAACAATTGGTCGGCATCGCGCGAGCTGTGATTCACAAACCGGTGCTCTTGCTTGCCGATGAGCCCACCGGGAACCTTCACTCCTCTCAGGCGCAGGAAATCATGGAGCTGTTTCGCGACCTGAATCAGCACGGGACCACAATCGTGCAAGTGACGCACTCAGAGGTGAACGCCAGTTATGGTTCCCGCACCATTCAGTTGAAGGACGGCTGGGTGGTCAACGACACGGCCAACCCGGAGTTGCAGCCCTATGAGGCGGTGAAGCAATGAGGACCAGCTTGCGTGGGGGGCACGGAAAAAGACTCCTGGTTTCTTTGCTTATTATCTGCTTCACTGTGACTGTTTCGGCGCAAGACGCTCCGGGTTCGGCATCGGTACCGGCCCTTTCCTCATCGCCATCGCAGAACAATCCTTCAGCTCCAGTGCAGAGCAGTGCCACAGTTTCCCTGCAGATGCCGAAGTCGCACAATCCGCTCAGCTCATACACTCCTAGCTTTGTGCCCGAACCGCAGCTCGCCAATTCTCCGTTGCTGACGCAATTGATTCGCGATGGCAAGCTGTATTTGTCACTAAAAGACGCGATTCGCCTTGCGCTCGAAAATAATCTCGATCTGGCAATTGCGCGCTACAACCTGCCTATCGCCGAGACTGACATTCTGCGCACTAAGGCGGGCGGAGTGTTTCGCGGGGTCAACGCAGGAGTAGTGCAAAACACTCCCGGCGGCGGTGTTGGCGGGTTTGGAGCCGGTGCACCCGGTGCAGGAGCCGGGGGCACGACTGGGGGCGCAGGCGGCGCGGGTGCTGGCGCTTCAGGGCTGGTTCAGTCGACGTTGGGCGCGGGCACTCCCGTGGCTTCGTACGATCCTTCAATTATCGGCACCATAGGCGCGGAGCACCAAACTACTCCCTTAGCCAACCAGCAGACATATGGCGTTCCCTTGCTGCAGCTCAATACCGGGCAAGCGAATTTCGGGGTCTCCCAGGCGTTCGCGACGGGAACCACTATTTCTTTTCAATTCAATAACTCACGGCAAACAACAAACTCACCGTTCTTCAATCTGTCTCCGGTGTTGAGTTCGGCGTTTCGGTTTAGTTTCCAGCAGGAGCTGCTGGCTGGGTTCGGACTCGGCCCCAACCTTCGATATTTGAGGATCGCGAACAACAATAAGAGGATTTCTGATATTGCATTTAAGGACCAGGTCATCGCAACGGTGACGCAGATCGAAAATATTTATTGGGACTTGGTGAACGCTTATCGGCAGGCGCAGGTCAATGAGCAATCGGTCGCGTTTGCGCAACAGGCGCTGGACAACGCAAAGAAGCAGCTGCAACTCGAAAGCATTCCTGCCATGGACGTTACACGCGCGGAAGCCGAGCTCTCGCGGCGCGCTCAGGATTTGACGGTAGCAAAGACCGGCCTGCAGCTTCAGGAACTGCTGATCAAGAACGCGTTGACTAAGAGCCTGGATGATCCAGTTTTTGAAGCGGTGCCGGTAGTCCCCACTGATACGCTGAAGCCGAACCAGTCTCCGCAGACCGCACCCGCGCAGGAGCTGATCAAATCTGCGCTGGAAGATCGACCCGAACTCAAAGAGACCGATATCGATTTAATTAACCGCCAGATCAGCCGCCAATCAGCGAAGAACGCCTTGCTGCCGACGCTATCGCTGGTGGGTTTCTATGGTGGTTCGGGACTGGCGGGTCCATTGAATCCAATTTTCAACATACCCGGGGAAACCGATGTTTCTACGGTTCCGAAAAGTTACTACGGCGGACTGGTGAATACCTTCAACAATTCGTCCCCTGATTACTACATCGGTTTCAATCTTGGCATTCCAATTCGAAATCGAGTGGCCAAGGCCGACCAATACCGCTCGGAGCTGGAATACCGTCAAGCTGAGTTGCGGCGCGAGCAATTGCGCAAGCAAATCCGCATTGAAGTGCAGAACGCGCATTATGCGCTCGAACAAACTGCGGCCCGAGTCGATGCGGCGAAACAGGCACGTGATCTGGCGCAGAAAACTTTCGAGATCATGCAGCAAGAGCAAACGCTCGGCGCCGGCTCCACCTTCCAGACCATGACCGCGCAGCGCGATCTTGCCCTCGCCGAACTCGATCTGGTCACGGCAATGACAATCTACGAGAAAGCTAAAGTAGAACTTGATCGCGCGACCGGAAGCACGTTAGATCATAATGGGATACAAATTCAGGACGCGATCACGGGCAAGGTCGCGAATTCGGGTTCCTAAATTCATGCTAACCACCAGCAAACCGCGAGAAGTTACTCTGCCGACCATCGGGAGAAGGAACAGTCCACCGTGTGTCCTTGCCGCCGATGATCAGCAACATATCCTCGAAGCCCTCGAGCTATTGCTCAAGCCGCAAGGCTACAAAGTCGAGACCGCGCGCTCGCCTGAACTTGTGCGGGAAGCGCTGGCCACGGGAACCTACGACGCTGTACTGATCGATCTCAACTACACGCGGGACACAACCTCGGGCCAGGAAGGCCTCGACCTGCTTAGCGAAATTGTCTCTCTTGATAGCACGCTGCCGGTCATCGTCATGACCGCATGGGGTAATGTGCGGCTGGCGGTTGAGGCAATGCGCCGCGGCGCGCGCGACTTTGTTCAGAAGCCGTGGGAAAACGAACGCCTGCTCACCATCTTGAGCACGCAAGTGGAGCTTCATCGCGCTTTGCAGCACGCTGAGCGGCTGGCTGCCGAGAACCGCCTTCTCAACGCTCAAGGGCGTCCTGAATTTATCGCGACTGCGCCGGCCATGGCGCCAGTCCTAGAGACGATTACGCGCATCGCTCCCTCCGATGCCAACGTACTCGTCACCGGAGAGCACGGTACCGGCAAAGAGGTTGTCGCCCGTACCATTCATGCGCTTTCATTGCGGGCCTCCCGGCCGATGATCGCTGTGAATACCGGCGGCCTGGCCGAGGGGGTTTTCGAAAGCGAACTGTTTGGCCACGTGAAAGGCGCATTCACCGACGCGCGCACCGACCGGATCGGACGTTTTGAATTGGCTGACGGAGGGACCATTTTTCTCGACGAGATTGGCAACGTGCCAATGCGGCAGCAAGCCAAGTTGTTGCGGGTTATTGAGTCAGGTGAAATCGAGCGGGTGGGTTCATCGCGATGCAAGACGGTAGACGTGCGCATGGTTTCCGCCACCAACACAGACCTGCAGGCAGCATCTCGCAATGGCGAATTTCGCGAAGACTTGCTGTTCCGGCTGAACACGGTTGAAATCCACTTGCCCGCCCTGCGTGAGCGCCGCGAAGACATTCCCGTGCTTGCCATGCATTTTCTTGTGAATTATGCTTCGCGTTACCGGCGACAGGTGCAGGGATTCGATCCGGCGGCATTGCAGGCGCTGCTGCAATACTCCTGGCCGGGCAACGTCCGCGAACTGGAACATACCATGGAGCGCGCTGTGCTTATGTGCCGCACTGAGCAAATCCAATCCGCCGACCTTGGCATCGGCTTGCCGCGTCAGGGCTCGCAGAATCTTGAGGAATTGAGTTTGGAGTCGGTAGAAAGTATTCTGATTCGCAAAGCCTTGCAGCGCTTTAAAGGCAATGTCAGTCAGGCCGCGGAGGCGCTGGGTCTAAGCCGCGGCGCGTTGTACCGTCGGATGGAAAAATATGGGCTCTAGCCCACCCCGCCCAAACTTCTCCAGGAAATCTCGCCGCAAGAAACGCGTGCCTTACGAGCGCCGGGTCACCGGTTTTTCTCTCTTGCTGGTTGCTCCGGCAATTCTTGTCAGCGGAATTCTCATCTGGCTGCAGCCCTGGACGCTTGAATCCAAGCTGGTCTTGCTTGGCGCCGAATGTTTTGCCTGCCTGCTGATCGGCGCCGCCCTGCACGACCACATCGTGCGCCCGTTGCAGACCCTTGCCAACGTGGTAGGCGCGTTACGGGAAGAAGATTATTCTTTTCGCGCGCGCTTGGCCGTCCAGAATGATGCTCTTGGAGAACTCTCGCTCGAAATCAATACGCTTGCCGATCTGCTTGCCAGACACCGCACCGGCGTCATCGAGACCGAGGCCCTGTTGCAACGGGTGGTCGAAGAGGTTGATATTCCCATCTTCGCCTTCGACCGGGCGAACAAGCTTCGGCTGGTGAACTCGGCAGGAGAAAGATTATTGCAACAGACTTCCTCGCAGGTGATGGGTAAGCCTTCCTCTGAATTGGGCCTGGAGAGCGCTCTCACTTGCGAAAATGAGACCCTGGTCCAGCTGCACTTCAGCAGCAGTGCTCGCTGGTTTGTTCGCCGAAGTTCTTTTCGCCAGCAGGGGGTTCCACATACCCTGCTCGTTCTGTCAGATGTCAGCCGCGCTCTTCGCGAGGAGGAAAGGCGGGCATGGCAGCGCCTGATTCGTGTCATGGGGCACGAGCTGAACAATTCGCTTGCGCCAATTAAATCGATCGCCGGAAGCCTGAATGCGCGGCTTTCGGAAACCAACCTGGACGATGATCAGCGGCAGGATTTTGAACGCGGCCTGGCCATCATTGAAGCCCGCGCTGCCTCACTGAACCGCTTTCTGCAGGCGTATCGCCAGCTGGCACAAATGCCACCTCCGGCTCTGCAGCGCTGTTCAATAGCGATGCTGGTGAAGCGAGTGGCTGCACTCGAAAGCCGGGTCCGTGTGGGAGTTAACGCGGGGCCAGATGTCACACTCATAGCCGATCCTGATCAGCTGGAACAGATGCTGATCAACCTGCTGCGCAACGCGGCCGAAGCCGTACTCGAAGCAGCGAAGAGTTCAAACGGATCCAAGCCGCGCGCTGCCGAAACTCCAGCGGACGTCTTATTCACCTGGAATCTTACGGAAAGCGATGTGTTGCTCACCATAGAAGACAGCGGCCCCGGACTCATGAATCCCAGCAACGTCTTCGTCCCGTTTTACACGACTAAACCGCAGGGAAGCGGTATCGGACTCGTGCTTTCGCGCCAAATCGCCGAGGGCCACGGTGGGTCGCTCGAACTGGCCAATCGCGTCGAGCAACTCGGCTGCGTGGTCACGGTTCGGTTGCCTCGCATCGGGCCCGAGCTGCGGCAAGTCTAGGAAGGGGTTGGCTCGAACAACGCTGTTCGTTTTTGAACAGCTGCTTCCATTCCTGGACGCCGAGCGCTCACCGTCTTCCAAACTACTCGTCTATTTTTATAGCCTTAGCCACCAGGTGCCTGGTCTGGAGAGTGCAATCTGGTATTCGGAGGGTCTTATATGCAAAGCCTGCTTCGGAATCTCCGATACGCATTTCGCCAGTTGCGAAGCTCGCCTGGGTTTGCGGCAACCGCGATCCTCACCCTCATGATAGGGATTGGCGGCACGGTCGCTGTTTTCTCGGTCTTTGACGCCGTCCTTTTGCGACCCTTGCCATTTCACGACTCGGACCAACTGGTAAGTATTCATGAGCGCTCCGATCAGGATACGCACGAGCTGCGGGCCGGCGCCTCCGACGTTCTGATTTTCCAGCGTGAGAATAAGGCCTTTTCCGGCGTAGCGGGCCACATCTCAGGGGCTTATGAACTCACCGGCGCAGGTGTCCCGTTCGCCGCCCACGCCGAACGCGTTTCGGCCTCGCTATTTCCGATGCTTGGCGCCGAACCCGCGCTGGGCCGCACTTTCGACCAGCACGAGGACGAGTCCAGCGTTCCAGTCGCGCTGATCAGTTATTCATTGTGGAAGGATCGGTTTCAAGCGGACCGCAATGTGCTCGGCAGGACAATCGATCTGGACCGCCGGCCTTACACCATCGTTGGCGTGATGCCACGTGACTTCGAATTTCCGCTCGATGCTGGACGCCTCAGTCATCGCGATTTATGGGTACCTTTAAGCCTGACTCCAACCGAAAAGGACAGCGAGGGAGCGAGTTTTGATTTCAGCCTGATCGCACGGCTAAAGCCCGGGATTAGCAGCGAGCAGGCACAACAGGACATAAATCGCGTAGTTACCGCAATCGATGCTCAATTTCCCGGGATGGCACGCATCGGGCTGTCTGCATTCTTTCGCCCCTTAAAGGAAGAGATCACCAGCAACGCACAATCTCTCTTGCGAATTTTGCTAGGGGCCGTCGGCCTCATTCTTCTAATCGCCTGCGTTAACCTCGCCAATCTGCTGCTGGTGCGAGCGGCGGGCCGCAAGCGCGAGTTTGGACTTCGCCTGGCACTCGGGGCCGCTTCGCGCGCCATGTTCTGGCAGGTGATCAGCGAAAGCTTGTTACTGAGTCTGGTCGGTGGCGCGTGTGGAATTGCGCTGGTGGTCGCGTTGGTTCGGGCCAGTCAAGCTTTCCTGCCGGATTCTCTGCCTCGTCTGGGAGAAATCGGAATCAGCTGGCCGGTAATGGTGTTTGCGGCTGCATTGACGGCAGCCACTGGCTTGATCTGCGGACTTGCGCCGGCAATTTCGAGCATGCGGACCAGCGTTCTCAATTCGCTTCGTGACGGAAGCATTAGCGCCGGACAAGGGCGCGGCCAGCACCGGACGCGGACTGCTCTTGTCGTGGTCGAAATCGCGCTAGCCATGGTCCTGCTCGCCGGATCTGGACTCTTGCTCCGGAGCTTTGCACGAATGCTGGCTGTCGATCCCGGTTTTGAACCTGCGCACGTTCTCAAAGCGTCGCTGTCTTTGCCGCCGCACGAATATTCGAACCAGCAGAGGGTGAATGATTTCTACAACGAACTGCAGCGCAGGCTCGAAACTCTCCCGGGGGTCAAGGCTGTGGGCTTTTCGTCGAATATTCCTGTAGTCGGGCAGAACTCAGGCCGCCTGATCGCACCCGAAGGCTACGTGAAGAGTTCAGGCGAAGGCTGGAGTATTGCTTCGAATTATTTGGTGCATGGAAGTTATTTTGGCGCCATGCACA
>Ga0075425_100001579_pt1 | contig 22363 bp, 22 predicted proteins | sample SoiMethybrSBSTD4_FD_75300 | JGI IMG/M metagenome (GOLD analysis project Ga0075425, IMG submission 75300) | Bulk soil microbial communities from a Populus tree surrounding site in Tennessee, USA - Soil MetaG P. TD hybrid SBSTD4 | ecosystem: Environmental > Terrestrial > Soil > Tree plantation... | reverse complement strand
GCGCCTTGGCCCTCCTCGATGCACATGGGTCCCCCCGCAAGATCTTGCAGTCGTTGTGCGGGGAATAACTGGCGGCGAAACCCAGCACATCGGAGGAGGCGCTTGCGCCCGCGTTCGCTTCGAGGGCCGAATTTGCTCGCGCGGATCGCCAACAAGCGCGCAACCCGTCTTAGCCCATAAATATAAGCGTTGACTTATATAAGCGTAGACTTGTATAAATTCTTTGTCTGACGGAGGAGCCAGATGAAGATTGACGTTCAACAGGTCATTGGCGCGGTGACACGCACGGTTGCGCAGCGGGACCACAACGGTCGGCCCGCGCGTATTGTCATCGCCACGCGCACCTACGATGCCGAAGCGGACGAGGTGTGGGACGCGATCACCAGCCCTGAGCGTATTCCAAGGTGGTTCTTGCCCATCAGCGGCGATTTGCGGCTTGGCGGGCGCTATCAGCTCAAAGGCAACGCGGGAGGGGAAATCATCGCTTGCGAGCCTCCGCACATGCTGTCGGTCACCTGGGAATTCGCCGGCGAAGTGAGCTGGCTTACGATCCGGCTGAGCGAGCCAGGCAAAGGCAAGACGATGTTAGAGCTCGAACACGTTGCCCACGTCGGCGATGCGCGCTGGAGGCAGTTCGGTCCAGGAGCCGTGGGCGTCGGATGGGACATGGGCCTGATGGGGCTAGGCCGGCATCTGGCCACCGGCGCCAGCGCCGATCCGCGAGCGGCGATGGCCTGGCTCGGTTCGCCCGAGGGAAAGACGTTCGTGACCATGAGCAGCAACGATTGGGGCCGCGCATCGGTGGCCGCGGGCACGGATGCTGAGCAGGCGCACGCTGCCGCCGAGAACACGACCAAGGCCTACACCGGCGAGGCGCCGTCAACGAAGTAGGTGCCCATGCATGCCTTCGACGTCCTCGGCGACCCCGTTCGGCGACGCATCTTGGAGGTGCTTGCAAGTGGCAAGGCCTCGTCGGGTGACTTGGTTGCGGTCATACAGCGGGAGTTTGGGATCACGCAGGCGGCTGTCTCGCAACACCTCAAAGTCCTGAGGGAAAGCGGCTTTACCTCGGTTCGACCTGAGGGTACGCGTCGCATCTATGCGATCGAGGTAGAGCCGCTACGGGAAGTCGACGCCTGGCTCAGCCACTTTCGTCATTTTTGGGTCCAGCGGCTGGAGGCGCTCGCAACCGAGGTCGCACGCGGCAAACGCAAGCGATCAAAAATCTGAAGACGCGCCCCCCATTGTGCGCTGGCGATGCCGAGCGAGGCGATCGAGGTGTGCGCCTCGGGTTTGCCGGGGCAAGTCGGTCGCGGGCAGGCGACCGAGCGCCGGGTTGGCGCAGGCCGCTTGTGCCAGCACGAAGCCAGTGGCTCAATTTTCGGGTGGCGATAGGCTGATTTCCGAGTTACGAAATGGGTGCTGCATCCGCGGCTTCGTCATGCGGATGGCCGTGAGGGGACAGTCCGGGGATAGCGAGAGAGGAGGCCCAGTCCGATGGAGAAGAGCTTTCGCTTTTCGAACATGCATGCGGATTTCCAGGCACGCGATGCCAAATCCGTGTTCGGCTGGCGCTACACGCCGCGCATTGTCTTCAAGGCCGGCAGGGGCACCAAGCTCGTCGATATGGACGGCAAGGAATATTACGACCTCACGTCCGGCATGATGTGCATGGTCTTGGGGCATTCGCACCCCGAGCTCATCGAAACCATCCGCGAGATGGCCGGCACCTTCCTGCATCAATCGTCCTGGTACAGCAACCCTTGGGCCGTGGAATTTGCCGAACTTTTGGGCCTCAACACGCCCGGCGACCTGAAGGTGGTCAACTTCGCCGTCACCGGCTCGGAGGCCAACGAAATCGCCATGCGCATGGCGCTGGCAGCCACCGGCAAGTTCGACATCGTTTCCATGATCCGCGGTCTGCATGGAGGCAGTTTGGCGGTAGAGGCACTCACCAGCGTCGGTGGCAACCGGCGCAAGAACCTGGGCCCGCTGATGTTTCCGGCGAAATCCAATGCCATCCTGGCGCCCTACTGCTACCGCTGCCCCGTCAATAGCACCTACCCCGCCTGCGACGTCGCTTGTCTGAAGTCGAGCGAGGAGATGCTGGAGTTCGTGACCAGCCAGAATGTGGCGGGAGTGATGGTGGAGACCATCCCCGTGCCCGGCGGCATGATTGTGCCGCCCAAGGAATGGCTGCCGCGCCTTGCCGACATGGCCAAGCGCTGGGGTGCGCTCCTGATCCTTGACGAGTGTCAGCTTGCACCCGCCCGCACCGGCAAGATGTGGGCGATGGAGCACTATGGCGTGACGCCCGATATCGTCACCTTCGGCAAGGGCCTCTCGGCGGGGCTTGCCGTCTGCGGCGCCATCACCACGCCTCAGATTGCCGAGCGCGTGCGCGGCAACTGCGGGCTACCCTGGGCCGGCACCTACTCCAGCGACCCGCTACCCGCGGCCGTGGCCTTAAAGCAGCTGCAGATCGTTCTGCGCGACAAGCTCGACGAGCGCGCAGACAGCCTGGGGCAGCTTGCCGAGCAGGAGCTGCTCGTGCTCAAGAGGAAATATGCCTGCATCGGCGAGGTGCGCGGCAAGGGTCTCTACCGCATGCTCGATATCGTCAAAGACGAGAAGGCGCGCACCCCCGATCCAGTCATGGCCGAGCGCATCCGCTACAACTGCGCGCTGGAAGGCATCATATCGATCTCGGTGAAGCACTACTTCCGCTTCGCCCCACCACTCATCGTCACCGAGGCGGAGATCAAGGACATCGTCGGGCGGCTCGATGTGGCGATCGCGCGCGCGATGGCTGGGTTCCCCCGGGAAGTAGACGTGCGCGAGTCAAGCTCCCTCTCCGTGGGCGACCGACCCCTCGCCGCCGAATGACGCCCGGCTTGCAGCTTTGGTGTCCCTTTGCCGGTGGCGCCAAGCGGACAGAGTGCTAGGAGCAAGGCATACGAGTGCACCCGGCAGAGGAGGTTCAACCATGGAACGACGTGATTTCCTGGGTGCTGCGCTCGGCGGCGCCGGCGTTGCGGGGCTGGCACTTGGTACCTCCTCCAATGCCGCGGCGCAGGCCGCGGGCGCGGGCAAGTCCAAGCTCGACGAGGTGCTGGCGCGCGGTAAGGTGATTGTCGGCGTCACAAGCGAGGCACCCCCGTTCGGCTTCATCGATGACAAGGGCGAGCTCGCCGGTTTCGACATCGACATGGCCAAACTGGTGGCCAAGGCGATATTCAACGATGCGACGAAGATCGAGCTCATCAAGCAGGGCTTCGCCGCGCGTTGGCCCAACGTACAGAACGGCAGCATCGACTTCGGCATCATGGTCACCACAGTCTATGCCGACCGCGCCCTGCGTGTGGGCTTCACGCGGCCCTACATCGACTCAGGCATTGTGCTGGTAGTGAAGAAAGACGGTCCAATCAAGACCGTCGCCGACCTCAACAAGGCCGACTACACGGTGGCCCACCTGACGACCCCGGTGCAGGAGGAGCGCGGCAAGCGGCTTTATCCCAATGCGAAGTTTCTCACCTTCGATTCGATCTCGGCGCAGTTCAATGCCGTGAAGGTCGGCCGCGCCACCGCCGCGCAGCTCGACGTACCCGTCGCCCTCTTTTATGCCAAGGACAACCCGGACGTGCGCATCCTGGAGGAGTGGCTCACGGACGTGACCGGCAATGCCATCTTCTTGCGGGGTGACGACTTCAAATGGTGGCTGTTCCTGGACACGGTGGTGGGCGAGATGACCGGCGGCAGCCTCTTTAGCCAGTACAAGGTGCTTTACAAGACCTGGTTTGGGGTTGAACCGCGGCACGCGCGCATCGCCCAATCCGGCCGCTGACGCATGCAACGCGGCTAATGGGCCGCGACACGCATGGACTACGCCGCTCAGGTGACCGCCTTTCTGCTGGGGCAGATGCCCAAGCTGCTCGCCGGCTTTGCCGTGACCCTGACCGTCGCGGTCGCCGCAATCCCTTTGGCGCTCGCACTCGGGGTGGTGCTGCTTGCTCCGCGTCTGTCGGGCAGACGGCTCCCCTCCGGTGCCGTCCAGGCCTACATCGAGGTCATGCGCGGGACGCCGCTCCTTCTCCAAATCTATCTCATCTACTTCGGCTTGCCGCTCATCGGCCTCTTTCCTTCCGAATTTACCTGCGGGGTCGTCGGCATCGCGTTGCAGCACGGCGCCTTCCTGTGCGAGCTCTTCCGGGCCGCAATTGAGTCCGTCAGTCAGCGGCAATGGGAGGCTGGGCGCGCCATCGGAATGACGCAGCTTGCGGTGTTCCGCTACGCCATCCTGCCGCAGGCGCTCATGAAGGTATTGGGGCCGCTCGGCAATCAAGTCATCGTGCTGATCAAGGATACCTCGCTGGTCTCGGCAATCGGGGTCATGGAGCTGACGCTCACGGGCAAGATGGTGATCGAGCGCAGTGCAGCCTCATTCGAGATCTTCGTGGCCGTCGCGCTCTTCTATCTCATCGTCACTGCTGCGGTCGGAGCGGGCTTTCGCCTTGCCGAGCAGCGCTACGCGGGACGGCTCTGAGCCATCATGGATGTGCTTGCAAAGAACCTGCCCTATCTCTTGAGCGGCGCCGTCATGACGCTGTGGCTCTCGCTTGCCGTCGTCAGTCTCAGCACGCTCCTGGGCTTTATCATCGGCACCCTCGGTGCCGTGGGCGGGCGCACCCTCCGTGCCCTCGTCACCGCCTACATCTTCATCCTGCGCGGCATCCCCGTGCTCGTGGTCATGTTCCTCGGCTACTACGCATTTCCCGCCTTCGGCTATCGCGCCAATGCCTACGTGGCGGTCGGGACCGCCCAGATCGTCTATGCCGGCGCATTCGTCGCCGAGATCGTCCGCAGCGCCATTCTGTCGGTGCCCGCGGGGCAATTTGCTGCCGCCCGCGGCCTTGGCATGCCCAGGGGAAAGATCCTCATGCACGTGGTGTTCCCGCAGGCCGTGCGTCTCGCCATCCCGCCGCTGCTCAACACCTCGCTCACGACCATCAAGCAGACCTCCTACGCCTCCGTGGTTGGCGCTTGGGAGCTCACCTGGGCTGCGCGCGAGGTCGTCGAGCGCACCCTCGCCGCATTCCAGATCTTCCTCGGCGTGATGGCCATCTACTTCTGCATCTGTTATCCGCTGGCGGCGCTTTCCCGCTGGTGTGAAGGGAGGTTCGTCGTTGCCCACTGATGAGGGGCAGGGGTCCCGTATGATCGAGGTCGTGCAGCTCACCAAGTCCTTCGGCGAGCTTCGCGTGCTCGACGGCATCAGCTTCGGCGTCGACAAGGCCGAGGTCGTGGTGGTGCTCGGCCCCTCTGGTTCGGGCAAGTCAACGCTGCTGCGCTGCGTAAGCTTTCTGGAGCCCTATGACGATGGTGAGATCAGGATCGACGGCGAACTCGTGGGGTACCGCATGAATGGCCGGGGCGAGCGCGTGCCCCGCAGCGAGACCGAGAACGCCCGCCATCGCCAGCAGGTCGGCATGGTGTTCCAAAGTTTCAATCTGTTCCCGCACAAGACCGCGCTTGAAAACGTCATGATGGGGCCGCTTCACGCGCGCGGTCAGGCTAAGGCCGAGGCCCTCGAGATTGGTCTCGCTCTGCTCGCCAAGGTCGGCCTCTCCGACAAGGCCCATGAGTACCCGATCCGGCTTTCCGGCGGCCAGCAGCAACGCGTGGCGATTGCACGCGCTCTTGCCATGCGCCCCAAGGTCATGTTGTTCGATGAGGTGACGAGTGCACTCGACCCAGAGCTCGTTGGCGAAGTGCTGATCGTGATCCGGGAGCTTGCGCGCGAGGGCATGACCATGATCATCGTAACGCACGAGATCCCGTTCGCGCGCGATGTGGCGGACCGCATCATCTTCATGGACAAGGGGCGGAATGTCGAGGAGGGCCCGCCGGGCCAGGTGCTCACGACGCCAGCTTCGCAACGGCTACAGCTGTTCCTGCGGCGCTATCAGGGCGACTATCTCGCGACGTGACGGCCATGGCACGCAACTTGAGAGCTTCCCTCCATTCGCCCACTTCCAAGGTCCTGGGCGTGCTCGGCGCGGTAGCCCGGCTGCAGCAGGCTTCGATTTCGGCCATCGCCGAGGATCTGGGCCTCACGTTGCCCACCGCGCACCGCATCTGCGCCGAGATCGAGCGTGTGGGGCTATTGCAGCGCGTACCGGGCACGCGTTTGTGGACGGTGGCGCTACCGATGGTGGACATCGCCTGCAACGCGCTGGCCGCGGCTGCGGGCTCGGCGACGGCCCATGCAATCCTGCGCCGGCTCACCTACGACACCGGTGAGATGTGCAGCATCGGCGTGGAGGTCGGCGACGAAGTCGTCTACATCGCCAGTGCCGAGCCGCCCAATGAGCTTACCCTCTTCTTCCGTGCCGGGCGGCGTGCGCCGCTCTACTGCACTTCGAGCGGCCGCCTGTTTCTGTCGCGATTGGATGATGCGGCGGTGCGTGACTATCTTGCTGCGGCGCCGCTCACCGCCCATACGCGTTACACGATCCAAGATCCACAACGCCTCGCCGCCGAGATTGCTCGCATCCGCACGCGGGGCTTTGCCATGACCAACCAGGAATACGTGCTGCACATCGTTGGAGCCGCCGTGCCGATCTCGGGGACCAATGAAACCTTCTACGGCGCTCTATCAATCGCTGCGCCGTTGGTGCGCATGGACGCTGCGCGTCTGCGCAGGACGATTCCAGCGCTGCGGGATGCGGCGGCGCAACTGGCGCGGTGTTGGGCGCGGCACGTTGGCAAGGATAGGGCTGCTGCACCGCCGCGGGAGAAGCGGCGGGACGCGCGATGCCGCTGAAGGGCCCAGCGCATCCTCGCGTCTGGAAGCTAGCTCGGGCGGGGGAAGGGCAATTCTCGCGAGATCGGCATTCTCCACCTGCTGCCGGCCTTGCACCGAGCCGCAGGCTACTTGGGCAGCTCGTAGCCTATCGCGGCCTCGATGGCGCAGGTCTTTTGCACGGCCGGGCGGGTCATCATGCGCTGATAGTGAGCATCGAGGTTGGGAAAATCACCGCGGCTGGGATGCGAATTGAAGAAGCGCCAGCACAAGCGAAAGAGGTGAATATCTGCGATCGAATAGTCGCCCACCGCCCAACTCCGGTTGCCGAGGCGTTGGTTGGCGAGCGCAAAGACGGCGCGCGCATGCTCGATGCCTTGCCGTCGGGCGGGGTGGAGGGTGGAGGCGGCAAACGACATCCAGGAGATCACGTGAGCTTCGGCTTCGAGGTCATGGGTGGGTAGCAGGCAGGCGGCGGGGAAGCGCTTGGCAAGGTAAAAGAGGATGGCGGCAACCTCGGTGAGCGGGCGGCCATCGACAAGAAGTGCGGGCACCTTACCTTCCGGATTGACCGCAAGGAATTGTTGAGAGCGGGTCTCGTTGCCCGTGAAAGACAGGGGTTTTGCCTCAAATGGCGCGCCGATTTCGTGCAAGGCAATGTGCACCGCCATCGAACTGGAACCCGGCGCGAAGAAGAGTGTGAGCATTGGACGCCTCCACGAGCCCAATCGGCACGGTAGCTGGCCCCTCACCCCGAAGCAAACGCAGCGGGCGCATGGGCGGGCGAGGATCGTGCGGCGGTGAGGCGATAATGATCGCCGTGACGCCCAAGGAAGGGCCGACCCCCGATGAGGCAGGGCTTGCGAGCCAACCGAGGCATTGCCGACAGCATCGAAGCTCAACGGGCTGCGGGTTGGCGCCCAAGTCGCGCGCCGATTTCGCGATCGTGCAATCGGCCGCTGCGCTGGGGTTGAGCTGGGTTCGGTGCTGGGTCCAGAGTATGGCCCAGAGTATGGCCCAGTGTGTGGCGCAGTGTGTGGCCCAGTGTATGGCCCAATGTTTGGCCCAGTGCATGTCCCAGTGCATGTCCCAGTGCATGTCCCAGTGCATGTCCCAGTGTATGGTCCCGAGTGTGACCCAGGCCATCGTTCAGAGCGAGAGCGGCGCGGTCTCCTCACGCAGGCTCTTGACCACCCAGAACGAGGCCAGTCCGACGGCGGCACCACAGATCGCCAGCATGAATGAAGTCATGTAGCTCCCCGTCAGCTCGTAGAGCAGGCCCGAGCCCCAGGAACCGAAACCGGCGCCCACGCCCTGCGCGATCGATAGCGTGCCGTAAACCGCGCCGACTCCACCGCGAAAGAGCTGGGCTACCATTGCGACCACGATGGGTCCCCGCGCACCCTGCATCAGGCCGAAGAAGCACACGAAGGCGTAGACCAGCACCATCGTTGGGAAGACAGAGACGAGCGCGAGGGCGGCAATTCCGGTCATGGTCGACAGATAGGAAATGGTGGCGGTTTGGCGTCGGCCAAACCGGTCCGATAACCAGCCTACCGTGAGGATGCCAATCGCTGAGAGCGCTCCCGCGAGCCCGAACGCGCCGGCCGCCGCCAGCGGGTCGAAGCCGTGCTCGACCAGATAGGCCACCGAATGCGGCAACACGCTGTAGGCCGCCACCGAGGTGGCAAAATAAGCAACGAACAGGCCCCAGAATGCGCTGGTGCGCAGCGCTCGCCCGATCGTCCAGATCTGCCCGGGGTGATGGGCCGCAATCCCGCGCGCGCGACGCCATTCGGGTGATCCCGCTGTCATGCGCGCAAGCGGTAGCAGCATCACCAGCGGAAGCAGCAGGAGCACGCTGCCGCCGAGCATTTGGTGCGTGAGGCGCCAATCGTAGGCGTGCAGCAGCAGCTGGGTCAGCGGCGGCAGGATTAGCATGCCGACCCCGATCGCCGCATACGGCAACGACATGATCGAGCCGATGCGGGAGGTAAACCAGCGGCTCAGCAGCGCCGAGGCAATGATCATGCCGAGCGAAGCCGCACCCAGGCCACCCAGCAGTCCGACGGTGACCATGTAGTGCCACAGCTGGGTGGAGAAACCAGCGAGCAGATAGGCAAGCCCGAGGCTTGCGAGCCCGAAGCTGTAAGCGGCGCGTGCCCCCAGCCGGTCGATCAGCTGGCCCGCAACGGGTCCCCAAACGCCATAGGCCAGCATATAGACGGAATAGGTAAGGGTGATGTCGGCGCGCGAGACGCCGAGCCCTTTCTGCACCGGCAGCAGGAACACCGCGAAGGTCTCCGGCACGCCGCGCGCCACGAAGTTCATGGCAAACGTGAGGGCGACCAGTCCGATCAGGAAAGCGCGGTCTGCTCCCTCGCTCGCACTGTCGGCGTGGCGGTCGAGGTCACCTGCCTCCACCATTCTTCCCTTTCGCGCAGCCGGGCTCGTCAAGGCCTGCCAGAGTGGCCTGCCGCCGCCGCTCCGGCTAACTCGTAACGTGCGCTTGCCAGATGAACAACCAACGCCTGGGCATGCCAGCGATCCGCTTGCCGGTGTGGACCGGCAGGGGCGGCGAGCGGAAAAATCAACTGAGGCGCAGTCCGACCGGGTTGGGGTTCGCCGCCGCGGTTGGGGGCCGAGCGAGGTAGGCGTGGCCTCAGCGCCTCCCGGCAAACGTCGAGGTTTGAGCGGCACCCGCATTTTTTCTGCAAACGTGTGAGGCTCAAGCCCCGCGAACAGCCCCCGGCCCGTGCATGGCATCTGTCCGAGGATTTGAACCCCTTTCCTCACTCGGCTCAAGCCAATCGCCGGGAAGCTCGACGCGGCACCTGGCTCCCGCCGGGGCAAGGCTCAGGTCAACGGTTCCACCGAACTCGTAGGGGATCAACTCCCGAATTGCGTATGTCCCATAACCGGACTTGCTCGCCGCCACGACCTGTGGCCCGCCGATTTCACGCCATTCGAGCACCAGATGCGAAGGGGTATGCTGGTTCAAGTGCTGATGCCATCGGATCAACACGCGACCCCGCTTGCTGGAGAGTGCACCGTATTTTGCGGCGTTGGTGGCGAGCTCATGCAGTACCATCGCCATTGATTGACCAGCTTCCGCGCGCAATACGACTGCGGGGCCCTCTATCTCGGTATTGTGGCGTGTGGCATAAGGCGCGAGCTCTCGACGGACCAGCTCTGCCAGTGGGATTCCCCGCCAGCAACGGGCGCTCAGCAGTTCGTGCGTGTTCGCCATCGAGCGAATGCGTCCCTCCAGAGCATCGGCAAAACTGGCCACCGATCTACTGCCCTTCTGGGTCTGAGAAACGACCGCGCTGAAGGTCGCGAGCGCGTTTTTCACCCGATGGTTGAGCTCTGCATTCAAGATGTTGCGCGCCTCCTCCGCGCGCTTGCGTTCAGTCACATCGATATTGACCCCAAGCACCCGGCGTGGGTGTCCAATGCCGTCGTAGGAGACGAATTTGCGTGCCTCGATCCACCGCACATCCCCATCCCGAATAATTCGATACTCCACCGTATAATCGCGCCGCTGCTCGCGGAAGGCTTGACACCTCAGTCTTTCTAGCCGTGTGACATCCTCCGCGTGCACGCCCGCCTGCCATTGGCCGAGCGGGATTTCCGTGGTCCCCTCGGGCAACCCGTGGATCGCCGCATAGCCATCGGTCACGCGGATCATCCTGTCTTTGACATCGTACGCGTAGGTGCCTACCAGGGCCGCCTTGCCCGCAAGCGCAAGCTGGGCGTTACGTTCCGCCAGTGCATCCTCTATTCGCTTGCGATCGGTGATGTCGCGCGTGACGCCAAGCAATTGCACGGGAAGGCCGTGGGAATTGCGCATAATCGAACCCTCCACGGCAACCCATCGGGTTTCCCCGCCATGGGGGTGACCAGGCGGCGGCAGCACGCGGTACTCGGCCCTCCAATTGCGGCCGGTGTGCTGTGCCTCTGCAACGGCAGCATTGATACGACCAAGGTCTTCGGCATGAACGAAGCACCTCGACTCGTCGACCGTCCGTGGAGGGAAGGTATGCGCATGAAACTGTGCAAGACGCGTATCGCATGCAAGCTGGCCGGTGGTTAGGTCCGCACTGAAAGCACCAAGCTCCGCTCCATCAAGAGCCAGCTGAAGGCGCTCCGCGATCTGCTTGAGTACCTTTTCGCTCCGGCGCCGTTCGGCAAACACCGCGGCAAGCAGCACAACCAAGGTTGCCTCTAAGAATACGAATATTTGCGCGGACAATACGCGGTGCGCCGGCGGCTTGCCGGAGTCGAAGTTTCCGATATTGAGGGTTGTCGAGCCAATAATCGTGAGCCCAACCACTAGCGCCGCCCCAGCGGCGAACACCGGCGGGCAGCGTACGGCAACCCACACCAGGAAAGGAAACACAAGAGCCTCAGGGAGAACAGTGGCCCAAGGCCCATCAGGTAGTGAGACTAACAGCACGCTTAGTGCGGTGAGCGCAACAATCCCGCCCCACCCTTCGATCAGCTCGGGACGCGTCAGCCGTTCACGCTCAGCAGCCCCCAGTTCGATCAGGAGCGGGGCGACTGTCACAGTACCCAAAGCAGAGGACATAAACCAAAGCTGCCACGCGTGCAGAGCGGACGCTGTCGGTTTGGCTGCAATGATGGCAAGCACCGCGCCGACGGCGGCAACGCCACACCCAACCATGGTCGCGGCCAAGAACCCCAACACGCGCTGCACATCTGCCAGCCTGAACGTCTGTCCAAACCAGCGATCAAGCAGCCAAACCGTAAGCAGGGCTTGACCTATCGAAAGCGCGCCAAAGGCGAAGGAGAGCCCCAGGTTCCGTCCAATCGTAACGCTAGAGGCGGTCGCTGCAAGAAAGAGGGAAGCGGCCAGTGGCAAGCGTACCTTTGGGCCCAATGCGATCAGTGCGCCCACGGCGATGCCGGAAGCCGGCCAGAAGACGGCCATGCCAGGCTCAGCGCGCAGAAGAAGCCCAAGCCGGCCGGCCAGGAAGTAGGCAATTCCCACACCGACGGCGAACTGAAGACCCCCAGACCACGAGCTCCCGACTGCTGAACGAGAACGCTCCACCCCCGTCCCCCCCTCGTGGTTAAGTGGGGAAGGCAAAACCAATGAGCCGGCTCCCGCCATCAGGTGTTCTCTCGAGATTGCAGCGCTGAAAACCCTGATCGTGGCCGGTCCGGCCGATACCATCTCGAGCGGGGCTTGGATCCCCAGCGCACCACGGCGTCGAACTACGCGGCTCTAACGCCGAAATCGCCTGTCGGCCAAGACAGCCCGTAGTCTTTGGCCCAGGCCTCAATGACCGAAAACGCCATCATGCTTGGCAACCCGTTCGCAAACGCGCGGGCCTGGGCGATGATATTTTGCCCCAGCAGTTCGATCGTTGCGCAGCGAAGAACCCTGCCGTTGCGCTCGCAGGTCAGCGACCAAATCGAGCTCTCCCCGCGGATGCAGCGGTTCAAGTACATAACCACGCAGTGCCGCATCTTCTCCCCTTCCTCGAACAGGCGGATGCCAGTCTTGATCTGGGTAAGGCGCCATAGGGCGTCGTCGTACTCATAGACCGCATTTGGCAACGGGCTGCCGGCCCAGCGATCGCGGGAGACCGCTACCCCTGTGCGCAGCATTGTGTGCCAGGCCTCCATGCGCCCGCGAAGCGCCTGCAGTGTTCGGCCGCTCAGATCGAAGCTCGGCTCCTCAGCTGTTTCGGCTTCGAGGTAGTCGATGAGATCATTCATCTCCAGCGTGGTCGTGGGGTTGTGGGCAAAGAAGCGCGCGACCTCGCGCCAAAAGCCGATGGCGATTGGAAAGGCTACGAGTTTCGTGCGGGCGATGCGCACCGCGACGCGGACATCATCGGTGTGCACGCGCGCCATCGAATACCACAGCGCCCGCTGGCTCGAGGCAACCTCGGGTGGCGCCGTGAGGAAATGATGGGCCTCAAGACGGGAGAGGTGGGCTCGCAGGCATTCACGATAGGGCGAGCCGCCGCGCCCAGCCACGATATAGCAGAGGCGGAAGTCCAGTATGTTGCCGGGGGCCTCGATGTCTGGTTCAGCCGGATCAGGCAACCAGGCGTTCGCCAAATGAGGCACGACTGGGAACCGGGCGAAGCTGAACTGGACGAGCTCCAGAAAGCGCTTCTGCGCACAGCGCACTCGGACGTGGCACCGCCAGTTCTCGGGCGGGCGCAGGGCATAGCGCTCATATGCCTTGATCCTGGCGCGAAACTCTGGAGGAAATTCGCTGTAGGAGGCGATGAACGCCTTGTCTCGCGCGTTATCTCGCCGCCGCTGTCGGGAATGCGCGCGCAACTGGGCTGCCAGAGCCTGCTCGGCCGCACGCTTTTGCGCCTCGCGCAATTTGGTCCGTTTGCCCATAAATCCTACACACAGCCAGCGTCGATCGCCGCCGGGTGAGGCAGGCGTTGCGCCAGTGCGTGTGGACGATCAGGGCCATCGCGGTTCCTTTGCGAAGGGGTGCCGTCTTACTGGTGTTTGCGGCGGATTGATGACGGCGCGCGACGTTGCCTGCGGCCGCATCGCCATGGGCCTTACCGCCAATAGCGTGGGCCAAGGTTCAACCGCGGCGTGTGGCCTTGCCGGCGTTGACTGGGTCGCCCCACCCCGCGAAGAGAAGAAGTGCAGTTATTTGGCCGATGCTCTGGTTTAGCAGAGACGATCGTGAGCAACGACCAGACAATAAGAGCACGAGGAGGAATGACCTTAGGCGCTTGCGGCAAGGGTTACTGGCCGTTGGCCGCGAATACATGCCGCGGCCCGAGCACAATCTGCAGGAACGGCCTCCGACACCCTCTGATGGCGAAACGGCGCCACTGGGGCAAACGCCCCTTTGCCACCTCGTCACGTCACCCGCAATCTGGCGTTGATGCCGCCCCCCGTTTTGGGGAGCTACCCGTCCGCCAAGTGGCTCAGGTCTAGTCCGGATAGCAACCGGGCAACCATCTCCGGCAGAGTGCGATGGGGTAGGGCACGTTTCTTTTGCCAGGTGAGAAGTCTCCCCGAGATGGTTCAGACGCGCTGGACCCGGGGGAATAAGAGGGAGCAGGAGCATGGCCGCGTACGGGCCTCAATCAGTGAAAGCCATGGGCCAGGCGTTTGATGAGGCGTGGGTCCTGATCGCCGGAAACTTTGGCACGCCTGAAGAGACCGAAATTGCGCGGCTCCTGCTCGCGGAGGCAGTCCTCTCCGCGGCTACAAAGGGCAGCTGTGATGTGGTTGCGCTCAAATCGGGCGCCCTGCACGCGCTGGCGATGGACTACGGCTACCGCTCGCAGCTCCAACCCGCCCAGACGCTTTCGCCGGAAATGGTAGGCGCCCTCATCCGTTCCAAACTCAGGCATCGCCATCGCGCATCCTGAACGGGATCTGGGGGCAGGCACCCCTCCCAAGGGGCCGGCACCCTCGGCAGGCACCCCGCCGAAGGGGTGTGTGCCGCCTTTGCCGTGGCGGATATGCCGTTGATTGGGTCGCAGAGCCAAGGCAGCGGCAGCGTGTTGAGCGGGGGGAGGCAAGGGTCGCCAGCGCCCCGTGCTTGCCGAGCGCGCGGCTTGCGAGGTTTTTTTTGCATCACCGGTGTGTGGATCGGGAATAGTCGGCCGCTTCATCCGTTCTGAGGTTGCCCGTTCGGTAACCCCACACCCCGACGGGTCTGACGGCAGGTGCCTTTCCCCAACCAGGCACCTGCCTTCTTCTGCTTGTCCGCGGCCAGCCGTCCTCCAAAAGCAAGCTGTGAGTATGTCGCCGATGTCGGCTGCGAAGGTGCCGACAATCTGATAGCGCCTCTTCATCACGCGGGAAGGGGTGCGGACATGATTGACCCATTTGCCCCCTGGCTTTTCACCGGGCTCGTGCTGGCCCAAGGGGTGTGGATTTCCTTGAAGCTGGTGCGGACCAGCGACCTCGCGCTTGCGGGGCTCGCCTTAGTTACGGCTCTAGCGATGGCAATCTACGTCTTGGCCGTTGGCCGATGAAATCCTTGCGAGGAGTTGCCTGAGACAGGCCGAACTGTGCCGGCCTGTCTCAGGTGGGCCTCAAATCCCATGAACGCGGCATTGCGGGCCCGGCGGTTGGTGCGCTTGCCACCCGTTCTCAGCCGCTCGTGACCTCCATGACGGCGTGCTCGGAGTAGCTGCGGCCGTATTCGTCGCGCACCAGGACGGCGAGGGTGTGGGTGCCCGGCTTGAGATCGCGTGGCAGCCGTGCGGACCAAATGTGCGAGGAGACGTCGGCCTTGACCCAGGGTTTTTTGGTTTGCTCGTTGCGGGCAAATAACTCCTGGGCCAATGGGTCGGGGCGCCTTTCCGGCATCATTGGGATTGGCGGAGCGTTGCCAACAGCCAGCTCCACCTTCGTGCGCGGACCGCCGTCGAAGACATTGACGATCACCTCGGTCGCTTGAAGTGCGTCATCGGAAATCGGCGAACCCAGCATCTGGCCCATCCTGAAATCGCGCTGCAATTCCCGTTCAGCTCTGTGAAAGACGCTATCGAGCAGGATCCGCGTCCTGCGGCCGCCCGGCTCCTTTGCGGGCACGAAGCGCGTCTCGTACTTGGCTCCATCAACGCTGAGCACGTGATAACCGTTGGGGCATCCGTCGCGGCTCATGGCACAGGCAATTCCACGGTGATCGAAGGGCCCGCTCCACCAGGACCCGGAGACGGCCGTCAAGACGTGGTGGTGGTGCTGGCCCCCGTCGAGGTCCAAATAATGATGTTCGGTGGTATGCGTGTGTCCTGAGAAGCTCACTGCGGGGCGCCCCGAAATGAGCCGCAAGAAGTCGGCCCGGTCGGATGTGTTGACGGCGGCTGCTTCGGGGTCGAGATACGTGCGCAGCGGGATGTGCATGCAGGTCACGACCAGTTTGTCCTGCGGCGTCTCCTTGAGGAGGTTGGCTATGAAGGCAAGCTGACGCTCTCCGATCTCACCCTTGTATTTGCCGCCACGACCGGGTCGGCTCGGATCGGGTCCCAGATACGCCACGTTATCAAGCATGATGAACAGCGCATTGCCGTAGTTGAAGGCATAGTGCGGTGCCCCAAAGACCCGCTTGAACGTCTCGCGCGAATAGTTTCGGTCGGGAGCCTCGAAATTGAGGTCGTGATTGCCGCCGATATTCCACCAGGGGATGCCGATTTGGCCAACGATGCGATTGTGGCGGCCATACATTGTGAGATCATCGAACAGGATGTCGCCGGTCGTAATGCCGAACGCCGCGCGGGAGCCGATCAGGGGGACGACGGCGTCGTCGCGGACGAAATCGAGCTCCGCCTGGCTCTCCGGTTGTGGATCGGTGAAGAGGATCACATCAAACTTGGTCGACTCCGGCTGCCGGATGAGCGGGAAATCGAGGGATGCCGGCAGCTGCCCGGTGGGGTCGATGCCACCAAAGCGCAGCTTGAGGCTCGCAGGCGATCCATTCGGTTGATGGACATAGGAAAACCGGGGCAATTTCGTAACCGGATCCACTGGGATGCCATAGCCAGAGGGCTTGATGACGAAGACGACAGCCTCGTCGTCGATGGTCAGGGAGTAGCGCCCCTGAGCATCGGTCGTTACGATTTCACGGCCGTTGGAGACCTGGACACCCGGCAGACCCTGCTCACCGGCTTGCCGCGGTCCACCCATGCTGCTCTCGTAGACGACGCCGCCTACAGTTCTGCGCTGGGAAGCTTGCGTGGTCTGGGCTTGCGCCGAAGACGTCAGGCCGAGTGCCAGTGACGCAGCGCCCGTCATTGCACTCCTTCGCGTCAGTTCTGTCTTGGTCATGTCACCCTACTCTCGGTCCTTGTGAAATGTGGGCCAGATTCTCGGCCAGATTCTGGGCCAGATTCTGGGCGAGGTTTTGAGCCAGGCTTTGGCACCAGTTTACGAACGTGCGATGACAGGGCCCATCGCCGCCCAGGCGGGCGATCGGCTCTAGCACAATCCCATCGCTCATCGTCACAGTCACGGCGGAAAGCTCGGGCCAACCGCCTGAAGCACCCCCCTGGGCCGGCCAGCACTTCCTTTGAGCCGGCTGCCGTGACACATTTGATAAGCCAGCCAGCCGGGTCGATTTCCTTCCTGATCGTCCATCGGTGGATCAAGAATGCACGGAGCTAGGACGGCTTCTCAAGACGTGACACGCCAGAGGCTCCCTGGGGGACGCCCGTCTCCGGGGGTGCGCAATTGAAGCAGGAAACTGGCGCAGCTTTAGGCGTTTTGCTTGGTCAATGTTGTCAACGCGCCGGCGACAGCCCCTTCGAGGACCGACCTCAGTTTCGCCCTGTCACCGAAGACCCCGTTCTGATTGTAGATCAAGAGCTCGGGCTGCAAGGCTCTGGGAAGTAGCCCCTCGATGGCAGCCTTACCTTCTTGCAGTCCCTGCTCCTCGACTACAAAGATGCACTTGCCGAGCAGGCCCCACTGCTCGATCGCATGTATTTCCCATGCTGATCCCTTGCCCACGTGCGAAACGTCCATCACTATGATCTCGCTTGAATTCATCAGCATGTCCATCACGGATTGCCACCATGCGTCCGTGCTCCGTAAGCTGAAGGCTTGATTGCCGATAACAAAGCTCATTGCGCCCAAACGAAACTTCGCCGTGAGGTGATTGACGAGATCCAGATACCTTCCTTCTGCCCAAACACGGGCCAACATATAGGAAGGGCGAACCAGCGGGCCGACAAGCAATAAAGGAATCCAACTGAAATACCCAATGATTGTCAGGAGAAAATTCGACTTTAAATTCCGGTCAGAAAGTGTGAACACGGGACCAAGAGGGCCCAAGTTGCGGGTGACCACGCGCTTTAACGCCAGCGTGATTCGCGGCCGAGCAAATGGTCGCAGGAGCAGGATGCGGACGCGGTTGCGGCCAAGCACGCCGCCTAAGCCAATAATAGGAAGCATCAGAATGGCGGTGGCAAGGCACGCTGAGAACAGCGCGGTCAGAATCTCCTTTGCGGTGGCGATTTGCCCCGCCACGGGTGAATTGACAGCATCCTGGCTGGCAGAAGTTGTACTACCCGCCAACGCCGTTCCCCCGGTTGTGGGAACACCGACGGGCAGCGCTGGTCCCACTTGCGAGATCGGAGCATTCACATGCTGATTGGAAGTCACAGCGAACGCAACGGTTGCGATGATCAGCACAACACCTGTGCTCACCCGGTAGACCCGAAATAAGCCCTGTCTTATGCGGACGGTGCGGAAATAACGGTCGGGCTTGATCGCAGGCATCGGAAAGCGGACAGTGAGCTGCGCGGCCGGCGGCCGCCAATCCGCGATTTGCGCATCATTCAACCCTCGCGCCCTAAGCTCTTCGGCTATAACCTCCTTTGCCTTCTTTGTATGATCAGCTTGATGCCATGCTCCCAAGAGCTCCTCATCCCTGAGCGACCGCGCTCGGTTGCGAATACTTTCGGCAGGTAGGATTGGCAGCGAAAACGCCCACGCTTTACAGGATTTATGCCCCATGGCCTTTAGCCGCCTCCGGGTGAGGGAGGAGAAAATCGGCATTAAAAGGAGAGCAAAACCAGCAATTATAACGTAGACGACCTCTTTCTCCACGTTGAAGATACCTAAAACTGCGCCGATGACCCCGGCGCATACAAGCGCGACAATTCCTAGTGCTCCGAATTTTGCCATGGGAATGCCTAGCTCAGAAAAGTGCCATCTATACTTTCTGTCCTGGTCCCCTCAGTGGTCACAGATGCCGCCGTACGGCCGCGTGACGCACGAAGATTAGAATAACCAAGTCGAGCGATCGCACCATCGACCAGATTGGATCAGCGCAGGAAGATTGGCATGGCGTTCTCTACGCATCGCCCTCAAGAGCTGCCGACATGCTCGCCGGCAGCATTCGGCGCAGCGCTGCGAATTCCCGCAAACCCGTTTTGCCGCATTCCATGATCTTTAAATCGCACAACGCTATACCCGCTCGAGCTCTATCGTCGGTCGACGGCGCTATCTCTTGAAGGCTTTTTCGTCGACCACTCGAATTTGATAAGTGCCGCCGTTCTCATTGGCGGCTGCCTCAACGGCCATACCCACCAGCCCGAACACGCCCGCCACCGCCGCTTCTGTACGGGGGGATACTTCCAGCGTGTACAGCATGCCGGGCTTGGTAACCAAGGTCATTGCGTATTCATTGGGATGGCTCCAGTGGTCGACGGCAATGCGGTGCGGACCGGCAGAAACGTCCAGCGCAGTAGAGCCCCCGGAGCCTAAGTTCGCGACTTCCCGACCATCGACTTTGACGCGAGCGCCTGCAGCGACCCCGATCAAGTTCTCGGCTCGAAATATCTTCAGTCTGGCATCCGAGGCCTTGAGTGCCTTCTCGGAAAGTCCGAAGTTCTCAGCGCCCGTACTCCCGCAAACCGAGACGAGGCCACCGGCAAAAAGGCTGGTGCAAACCAAGAATAGAATTCGCAACGCGCCACGCATTATCCATCCGTCCTATGGATACGCTCGGTTTAACTGGGCACGGGTCGGCAATTGTGCCTCTCCCAACAACGCTAGTCGCTTGGACCCTCGTTGCGGTTGCCGCCGGGCAACACCTGCTATGCATTTCCGGGCACTTCGCGGCCGGGGTCGATGGCGCCGGCACTAGGTTGCGGACGCAGCGAGAACCCGCCGCGAGGTGACCGAGCGTCGGGCCCGCCCCATGGAAAACCTGATCGTCCCCTCAAGACCACAGGGGTCGCGCTGCTGGATCAGGCGCACGGTCATTGCTCGTGTGCCCATTGGGATACGGTTTCGCCTTGCTGTTTTCGGGTAGCACCGAAGAAGAACCCGAAACAGTAGGCGAGTAGGGATGCTCTCAAGAGGCTTGGCGATTGAACGGCGACACGATCATGCAAAGGGAGACATGCTGAAGCGCGGACAGCAAGCAGGCGTCGGGGTTGGCGCGGTGGCTCTTGGGTTGACCATAGCCGGAGCAGGCGCACTTTCTGGCGACGGGACGGAGATGCTCACCAGGGCTCCCCGAGGGTTCAATGTTGACCTCGCGTTCAAATTTGACTGCAACGGCGAGGCATATCCGATCAGTGACGAAACGGTTGAGCGCTTTCTCACCGAGAAGGAATTTGCGGTCGCAAATTTGCTTCGGCAGCGCCGGCGCATGCAATTTGCCGCACCCGTTTGACTTCTTCATCGAGGGGGCGGATCGCGAGCCGCGGATCGTCAGATTTGCATCGCCCTATCAAACGGGCTGGAGATCGGTAGGCTGGTATTTCGTCGGCCTCTTCAGCCGTCCTCCAACGAAGCATGAGCAATCATTCGAAGGAGAGATCTTTGCGTTCGTAACGAACACGCTTGGCTGCAAGCTCCGAGACATGCAGCGGGACGCCCGGCATTGGTTCGCGACGTTTGGCTAACCTTGGAGCACACGAACAATCCAACCACGATTGGCGCGCTCGTTCACCTGGCCTTGTTCAGCCCGCTGCGATGGCGTGACGGGGCTCCATCGGGCCTCGGCGGCGCAGTCGCGCGCTCGTCACGTCCCCACCGAGCGTGCTGCGGCATCGATGTGGGCGGCCAGGTTCGCGTCAATACCGAGGCGGTCGGCGAGCGCGAGGAGGAATTCGTGTTCCTCCTCTGTGTCAGGTTCAACGGCAATACGCGCCGCCGTGTAGACCTGGACGGCCTCCGCCGGGGAAGACACGGCATTGGCTAATTCGTCTACCGTGGCCGGATTATTGATCTCGCGACCCAGAAACTGCTCGGCGGCCCCAGCAATACCTGCTTGCTTTAGTCCGCCCAGGATTTTTTGCTGTTCCTTTGCATCAATGCGGCCATCCGCAGCCGCAGCTGCAATCATGGCGCGCACGAGAAGTGTCGCGCTCTCATTTGTGACAGCACCTGGTTCATATCCCGAGCCGTCGGGCGCCGCGAGCAGCGCCTGTGGCTGCGACTGTCCTCCTGTCAGCAAGGGTCGACCCTGCTGATAGTTTTGGTAGGCCTTGTAAGCGAGACCCCCAACGAGTGCGAGACTGCCGAGTTTGGCGGCGCTTCCAGCGAGAGACCGGCCGGCCCCCGTGCCCAGGACCAGCGCACCAAGACCCCCGAGAGCAGCACCCGCACCGAGTGGATTGTTGGCAAGGAGTTGCTTTAACTGTGCCAGCATCTCAGGTGTACGCCCCATCGCTTGTGCCATAGCATCACGCGCATAGCGTGATGCGCCGGTCGCCTCGTCGATGCGGTCGGCACCCTCTCGGACACCAGACGTCGCTTGGCCGAGAACCTGACGTAAGGTCTCGGCAAATGAGCCGCCCTGCTGCTGGAGTTTGGCCAATACGTCGCTCAAGCCTCCGGCTTGGCTACCCATTGCATTCCGCAAGAAGTCGTCCAGACTTCCCCTGCTCTGCGATCCGGCGGCATCCGCGCCGCCGCCGAGGTGGGGATCGGTTGGCTTAGTTGGGTGTTGGACTGGTTCCGTACCCTGGTCGCCAGGCGATAGCCGCCGCAGCAAATCTCCAAGGTCGCCTTGCTGGCTCGCCGGCTGAGCACCACCGCGCATCAGCGCATCAAGTATGCTCTTCGGATCGAATGCTTGCGAGGTTTCTCTTTGCATCGGTGCGCCTCTACCTACGCTCTGGTCGCCATCGGCCCTTTCCCCGGATGAAGCTTCATCCGCATAATGGGGCAATCAGGGCGATAGAGACGCCAAAGTCGATCGACCACAAGTTGATACCCCGCATCGAGCTAGCGCGGGGCATCTGGCAACCTGCAGCCCCTCACCGCCAACGCATATTGGGGGTTACACCGAGATCGGCTGGAGGCTTCTTTGAGCCATCACGCAAAAACCCCGAATATGCGCGACGTGCGGGGATCTGTTTCCTTCACGCAGGCAGGTTCAAGGCTTTTGCGATCTCCGACACCGTCGCTTTTTCGGCGTCGCTGACCTGCACGCCTCCGAAGCCCATCCAACCACCCTCCGGCGCAGCTTCGGCGACGCGCTGTCCGATCTCTCGCATCCAAGTCTTCACGGCGAGCGAATCTTGCGGCGCCTTTGCGTCCAGCAGTCGAGAGGCCTGTTGCAGCGTTTCGATGGATCTTGCTTTGATCTCCTCCGGCTTGGCACCTTGCAGTTTCTTCCTCAAGCCATCTTGCAGACGCTTTCGGCCATCCAAAGTTTCGAAATCCGAAGCGATCGCCCTGATCAGCTCATCGGCCTGAGGATTGTTCCTGACCTCGGCGATCGCATGGGCACTGGCGAAGCCTTCTTTCAACGTGCCCCAAAGCCCGCTGGGCTCCGCCGCCGACACCGCCACCCCGCTCGACATGACACTCTCCATCAGCAGCTGCCATTCTTCGGGCGTAAATGTTGTCTTGGTTGCCATGGATTTCTCCTCTTCTCGCGTATTGGGAGTCGCAGCCCTCAGCGCTTGGTGCTGGGCGCCAGGGTCAGGGTCAGGTCTGGGGTCAGGTCTGGGGTCAGGTGCACGCGTCCGGCGGTGTCCTCGTAGGAGGGGGCCGTCTTCAATGCATCCTTCGTCGCATCAATGACGAAGCGCAAATCAGTGCCGTTTCTCACGACCTCGATTGAGG
>Ga0075425_100001578_pt1 | contig 22382 bp, 17 predicted proteins | sample SoiMethybrSBSTD4_FD_75300 | JGI IMG/M metagenome (GOLD analysis project Ga0075425, IMG submission 75300) | Bulk soil microbial communities from a Populus tree surrounding site in Tennessee, USA - Soil MetaG P. TD hybrid SBSTD4 | ecosystem: Environmental > Terrestrial > Soil > Tree plantation... | reverse complement strand
TCGGGTCGAGGCGAGGCGGCTTGCGCAAATCACATCGACGCTACTCGCACGTTTGTGAATGACTCGATCTCGCGTGTCGAGCAGCACGCGAAGACGGCGCTCGCTGCGATGTCAGAGGGCGACGAGCTGCGAACCATGTTGGCGGTGTTGCGGCGATACATGAAATACACGCCGATCAACGCCGTTGCAGCAAGGCGACGAATCGCTGACTCTCTGATCGAGGCGGGGAAATATAACCTTTAGTCCTTGGTCCGTAGTCCGTAGGCCGTAGTCCGCAGCCAGTGGTTAATTGTCAGTAGTAGAATTGGCCCTCACCTTTCGGTTTTCGCTACGGACTACGGACTCCTGACTACAGACTGTCTTTATGAAGATTCACCGAATCAGCGTGCCGACTCCTTTCTACGTTGGGCCGGTCAATGTCTATCTGATCGAAGAAGACCCTCTCACGCTGATTGACGCCGGGCCGCGTGACGACGCCTCGCTTGATGCGTTGAGGTCGGGGGTCAATCAGCTCGGATACCAGCTTTCAGACATCAAGCGGATCATCATCTCACACGCGCACGCCGACCATTATGGGCTCGCGCGGGTGATAGTCGAAGAGTCAGGCGCCACCGCTTACATACACGAGTGGGACGCGCCCGCGGTCTCGGGGGACACCGACTATCGTGCGTATCGAGAACTGCTGACGGCATCCGGTGTTCCGCGCGAAGCGATCGATCGAATGGAAGCGGGCTATGAGAAGTTCCAGGGCTTTGCTTATCCATTGGATCGCGTCGAGACGCTGAAGGACAACGACGAAGTTCTCTTCGAACACGAGAGCTTGACTGTAGTTCACACGCCTGGGCACACGCCTGGTTCGATCTGTCTGGTTCGAACGAGCAACCGATTGGTGTTCGCTTCCGACACGGTACTCAAGACGATTACGCCTAATCCCGTGCTCAGTCCCGATCCGATCAATGCGAAGCGACGATTTCAATCGCTCGGAGAATACCTCGTGTCGCTTGCTCGTATTCGGGCGCTTGCGCCGACGGTGTTGAAGGGCGGCCACGGTGACGACGTGACCGATTACGATGAGCACTTTCATCGTATGTATCGCTTCACCAACACTCGCCAGTCGAAGCTGCTGACCTTACTCCCGAAGAACGGCGCTACAGCGTGGGAGACCTCGACGCTGATGTTCCCCGATGCTCACGGGTATCATCGTTTCCTTGCCCTGTCAGAGACTGTAGCTCATCTCGATTATGCGGTTGCCGAGAATAAGCTTGCATTCGAGCGAAAAGGGGAACAAGAGATCTATCACGTGCCTTAGTCGCGCGACGACCAGCTACGATTGCTCGAGTTTTGGCGGTGGCATATAATCGCCGCCTCATGTCAATCGATCCCACCCATTTCAATCTATGTGATTACTTCGTCGGCGACGAACGGCTTCATGAGATCGGCGATCGAACGGCCATCGAGTTTTGCGATAGCCGGCTCACTTACGATGAACTTCGTGACGAAGTCGACTATTGGGCCCGCCAAATCTTGAGCCACGGAGTCGCGCAGGGCGACCGAGTAGCGCTGTTGCTTTACGACTCGCCGGCGTTCATTGCCTGCTTACTTGCTGCCGTTTCAGCCGGAGCGATCTGCACTCCGATAAACACGTTCCTACACGCTCAGGATGTCACATTCATACTCTCGGACTCCGGCGCTCGTTTGCTGATCATCGAAAGCGAGCTGAAGGACAAAATGAACTTGGGTGCTGAGTCTGGGAATGGCCTCATGATTCTGAAGGCGAATTCGCGAGCGCGCAATTGGGTCGAGGATAAGGACGCTAACAGGGAGCGACCCGCGAGGGCCGAAACGACTCGCGACACTCCCGCCTTTCTGCTTTACACTTCGGGCAGCACTGGAACTCCCAAAGGCGTTCCTCATCTTCACGGCTCCATAAAGTTCACTGTCGAAAGCTACGCGGCAAACGTTCTTCGTCTCACGGGCGACGATCGAGTCTTTTCATCATCGCGGATGTTCTTTGCTTACGGACTTGGGAACAGCCTGTCGTTTCCGTTGGCGGCGGGCGCTACGGTTCTGCTCGAACCTGAGCGAATGGACGCGGAACGACTCTCGAGATTCATTGAAGATCGCAAGCCGACGGTCTTCTTCGGAGTGCCGGCGGTCTACCTGTCGCTCCTGGATTATCGATTGAATGGAGGCCCAGTCGATCTCTCAAGCGTGCGCTTATGCGTGTCAGCGGGGGAGGCTTTGCCGGCGAAGATCTTTGAAGACTGGCAGCACGAGTTCGGTCTCACGATTCTGGATGGGATCGGCTCGACTGAGATGCTTCACATTTTCATTTCGAACAGAGAAGGGGACTCGCGCGCCGGATCAAGCGGCACGGTGGTCGACGGTTATGAAGCGAGGTTGGTCGGTGACGACGGAGGCAAGGTTAGCGTAAATGAACTCGGCAATCTTTGGGTGCTTGGAGGGAGCGCGACACCGGGTTACTGGAACCGCCCCGACCTTACCGAACAGACAATAAAGGATGGCTGGGTGCGTACTGGAGATGTGTATCGCCGAGACCAGGATGGGTTCTTCTTTCACCTCGGCCGGTCCGATGACTGCTTCAAGGTACACGGCCTCTGGGTTTCGCCGATCGAAGTTGAATCGGTGCTGGTCTCATCTGAGGCGGTATCGGAGGCCGCTGTGGTTTCTGCTGTCGACGACAGTGGGCTGGCAACCGCACGGGCTTATGTGGTCATCCGACAGGGTGAGCGCAGCGAGTCGCTCAAAGAAGAGATACGAAGATTCGCAGGCTCGCGGCTTCCGCAATATAAGGTGCCTTCTCAGATCGAGTTCATCGAAGAGATGCCTCGAACTTCGACTGGAAAAGTACAAAGGTACAAGTTAAGAGCGGAAAGCCGGCGATCTTGACGCGGAGGATCGGATGATCAATAGGCAGGGAATTGCGAGAGTAGTCGGGCTTGGGTTATTAGCGGCTACGATGTGCGGGACGGCGCTTGGACAGCAAGGATGGGCACGACTACAAACGATTAAGACGGCGAGTGCGGATTCCGGCATAAACTCGGTTTATTACGACGGCGATGACATCTGGGTGGTGGGCGCGCACGGACTCATAGCAAGGTCGCACGACGATGGACAGACGTTTCAGGACACGAACCAGGGAGTCGATGCTGGCCTCAATGATGTCTACGTTCGAAAGGACAGAATCTGCATCGTGGGCGATGCCGGAACGATATTGAGAAGCACTGATGGCGGCCGCAGCTTCGTGAAGATTCTACGCTCAACTCGGCTGGCAGGAGCAACCGGCGCGGACTCCGACTTGTATTCAGTGCAGTCCGTAGACGACGACCACGTTTACATCGTCGGCGATCGAGGGTTGATCCTGGTTTCAGCGGATGGAGGCGCAACGTGGCGCGAGCAGCATAGCGGCTCCGATGCGCAATTATTTCACCTGAGCTTTCGAGGCGAGAAGGGTTGGGTGATTGGAACCGGTGGCACGATTCTTCATACTGACAACGGTGGTCGTAACTGGTATCCGCAACGGTCAGGGGTGAGTGAGGACTTGAACAGAGTGTATATGATCACCGATCGAGTGGGCCTGATCACAGGAGACAATGGGACCCTGCTCCGGACCGAAAACGCAGGCGCGACTTGGGAGCGGGTTTCTTTGAACGTTCCTGAACCACTCTTCGGCATGAGTTTCATAGACAATAAGACGGGTTGGGTGGTCGGTTACAAGGGGCGCATTATCCGTACTTATGATGGCGGCCGTAACTGGGTTGAACAGAGCAGCAATACCGGCGCGGATCTCTTTTCGGTTTCTTTCCATAAGAACCGAGGCTATGCCATAGGACGCGACGGACTGGTGATGAGGTACTACGAGAGAAGATAGACTCGCGAGGGCCGATAACATGGAGCCGCCCCAAGCGGGTCGGCGCAACTCCGATTTTCAGAATTTCCTTTCCCAACAATTCCTGAACTTCGCTTCGCCGACTTGACAAAAGAAGAGAATCGCGAAGGAAGCTTTCCCAGCGCTCGAACGCTGTAGCCATGCCTTAGAGACACGACGTAATTTCAATTCCGTCACCGCTGTATACAAGAAGCTGAAATTAGACTGGAAAGATAGTGGTTGACTGCTTTGCAGTTTTTTGCTATTTTCGGACCTCATCGAGCACCAGATGGGTAATGGGTTGAAATAGTAGCGGTCCGGGGAGTGGTTTAGGCGGCGGGCTCGTCCGGATCGAGGCATAGACAGTGTTAGTTGCAGGTTACCCCCATCCGTAGCACGCTGAATCGATACAAGGCGCACAATGTTCCAACCTCTATTTGTCCGAGCTTTGACGCCCGACGAGCGTGAAGGACTCAAGCAATACTCAAGGTCTTCGAACAAGGAAGAGGGCATTCGGGCTTGCGTGATCCTGGCTTCCGCCGAGGGCAAAACGGCTGTGCAGATCAGTTCAGCAATCGGCTCTCATCCATCCAATATCAAGAAGTGGATTCGAAAGTTCAACGCGGACGGCCTTGAAGGAATATCTGCAAAGAAGCGCGGTCCCCAGGGCGGACCCAGACCGAAGTTTACACCCTCTCAGATCGAGGGGATGCTCAGCCTGGCCGGTACTGAACCCGCTGAAGCGGGTTACGGGTTTAAGGAATGGACTCCGCAGAAGCTCGCCACGGCGGCGATGGAGCGAGGCATCGTAGATCGAATAAGCCACGTGACGGTGAGGCAGATGCTGAAGCGAGGAGCACGGAATGGAGCGGCGAAGTCGGCGGCGGCGGTTGCGCCGGCGATGGTTGAACCCGTAAGGGCTCCTGTCGATGCCACCGCGTTTCAACTGGGCGAGGTTGCATTGGCACAGTCGCGGTATGAGGTTGCTGCGGAGCATTTCCAAACCGCGCTTGCTGGAACTCACGCGACACCCGAAGACGAAGCAGTGACTCGATCGCTTCTGAGCAAGGCGCTTGAAGAGCTGAGCAAGTATGAAGAAGCCTACAGCGTAATCGGAAAGTACGACGACCCTCGTACGGTCGCTTCACTATCGCCGAGGACGCGGGCTCGGGTGAAGCTGCGTCTGGGTTGGGTGAACAGCTTTCTGAGAAATCACCCTAAAGCGATAGCCAGTCTGAATGAGGCCAAGAGGCTCTTTCTGGAGCTAGGTGATGACCTCGGCATGAGTGAGGCTCATAACGCGCTAGGACGCACTTACATCGAAATAAACGAATTCAGAATTGCAAGAGACCATTTGGTCACTGCGGCGAGCTTCCAAAAGACGGCGCTGGACCGGGAGCTTCTCGCTCATATCTATCGGCGGCTCGGGACCGTGGATTTCTTCGAGGGTGTATTCACAAGCTCGAAAGAGAATTACTTGAAGGCTCTGGAACTCGCCGAAGGGTCTGTTAACCCGAACCTGATTGGAAGTGTTTTGGTTGATCTTGCTACGACTATTATCCACGGCCACCCGGGAGAGGCCAAAGACTCGATCAGGTATCTGGAGCGAGGCATCGAGTATCTTGAAAGGGGAGGGCACAAGGATTATCTCGCAAACGCCTATAACAACCTCGGGGATACACTGCGGCATTCGGGACGCTGGGAGGAGGCGATAGCGACCCTCTGCAAATCCATTGATATCGGCCAGCGATATGCGATGCCCAGCCATGAAGCTACCGCTCGAATAACCTTGGCTGAGATGCTTTGCGCCCAGGGGCAGTTTGGAGAAGCCGAAGTGAATCTGAACAGAAGCCTCGATATGCTGAAGGGGAGTGGAGACAAATGGCTGGAGAGCAACGCGCTGAGGGTCCTGGCTGTTGTGCACCGAGGCACTGGTCGAATCGATCTGGCGCTTAAGACACTCAGGGAGACGATGCAACTCTCAACCTCGATACGCGACCTTCACGGCGTCACTCTGGCGATGGTTGGGCTCGCCGAGTTTCACATTTCTCAGGGCGGGCATGAACAAGCTGGAGAATATCTCGAACTTGCTCAGGGCAGGTTGAAGGAAGAGATGTACCTTCCGGTCTCCGGCATGATCCAAAGGTTAACAGGGCAGCTCGAGGCTGCGTCAGGCCGGCTCGCGGAAGCCAAGCAGCACATTGCGCAAAGCGTATCGATCTTCACCACGACTGAGATCCCCTACGAGTTGGCGCGGAGCTACTACGAGATGGGCCTGCTCCTCGGAAAAGCCCACGATCTTAAAGGTGCGGAGGCGAACCTGGTCCAAGCCAAAGGGATCTTTGAAACTCTGGGCGCCGAGCCGGAGTTGGAATTGACAAGAAGATCCTTGGCAGCCGATGAAAGTGCAGAGGACCTTCCACAGATATGGCGAGTCGCGCCGCCCAACGATGTGCTGTTGATGCAAAGGCTGATCGAAGCTTCGGCATCGCGCGATCTGCTGGTACAGGAATTGGCAGCGGTTATCTACGAGAATCTTACAGTTGGCGGGGTAGTAATCTGTCGTGTAGAGGCCAATGGCAGGGCAGAACCGTTGGCCGTGCAGGGTATGGGGCGTGACGAAGCCGAAGAGTTGTGCTCAAAACTAGATGCTTCGAGCGAAGAAGGCGTCAGTCGTTCGTCCGATGGATATCTCCTAAGACTGGGGGACACCGTGAATCCCCCGATTGTCGTCCACATTCGGGCTAATGGCTCGCTGGATGTCGGACGGCTGCAGCCACTGCTGAGGCAGGCGGAGTTCGGGCTTGAGGCTTGTTCGTTGCGCGCAGCCGCTCGTGGAGGCACGACCCGAAGCCTGGAGCAACGCATACAAACAATAATGCCCGGGTTCATCGTTGCCAGCCCGTCGATGTTCGACGTGATCGACAAGATTTACAAGATCAGGACAAGCGACGTAACGGTCTTGATAACAGGCGAGTCGGGGACTGGAAAGGAACTTGTTGCAAGGCATATACACAATCAGTCCGCCAGACCGCGTGCGATCTTTCTCCCTTTCAACTGTACCGCCGCGCCTAAGGAGATCATAGATAGCCAGCTCTTCGGACACAGACGGGGCGCATTCACAGGGGCGACAACCAACTATCCCGGGATCATAAAGGCTGCTGACGGGGGCACTCTGTTTCTCGATGAAATCGGCGATTTATTATTGGAGGTTCAGCCAAAGCTCATGCGATTTCTCGAAGAGGGCGAGATTCAGCCGCTCGGAGAAACCAAGCCTCTTCGGGTAGATGTCAGGATCCTTGCGGCCACTAACACCGATCTGGAACGGGCCGTTGAAGACGGGCGTTTCCGAGAGGATCTTTTCCATCGGCTTAATATTATTCGTATACACGTTCCGCCCCTTCGTGAGCGCCGCGAGGAGATACCAGTCCTGGCTGCGCATTTCCTCGAGCACTTTTCGTCTCGAGCAGGCAAGCAGCCTTTGACCATGGCTCAGGAGGCGATCGACGCGCTGACCGAGCATGACTGGCCAGGGAACGTTCGGCAACTAAGAAATGAGATAGAAAGGGTCGTGGCCTATGCAATGGATGGGGCGCGCATTTCGACTGAAGACCTGTCACCCGAGGTAATACACCCACGCAGGCAGGCCGGTTCAGACCGGTCGCGATGGCGGGACGAGCAGACCCAAGGATCAGGTGGCAACAACCGACATGCCTTGGGCGCGATGGGAGGTAATGGTGGCGGGTTCAGGGGTTTGCCGGCCGGCGGGGCCAGACTCAAACTCAAGGAGGCAACCGCTGTGCTCGAGCGGGAGTTAATCGCAGAATCTTTGATCCGCAACAAGAACAATCTCTCACGCACCGCCATAGACCTCGGACTGTCAAGGCGGGGGCTGAGGCTTAAGCTTGCGCAACTGGGCATTCAAAAAGAGGCTCGTGCGTAAGCCGATTTGCTGATATTGGTGACCGCGCCACGGGCGTGCAAAGTCTTGAGAATGCACAGAAAACGCTTGACACGGCGTGGCATTTGAAAATATCATCGCAGTCTGACCGACTTAATACGACGATGACGAAGGTGCTACGCTTGGCCCTTGCGTACCTTAGGGATTGCTGAACGCGAGTTTTAACGAGCCGCAGGGCAGGACTTAAGACCGAGCATCTGGCTTGTAAGCGGGAGAAAGAAGGCACGGCACCTGCCCCCCGAGAAGAACCGTATAACGCTACGCGTCAGTAGCCAAAGATAGAAGGTCCGAGCCAGATTCTGCAGGCAAAGTGAGGAAGAAGATGAATACGGGTGGACTCTTCAAGAGAATGCGAAGTATGCGAATTGTCATTGTATTGTTAGGTCTGCTCCTCGCTTACGGCGCCGTGAGTTACTCACCGCGTGCCTCGACCTCCTTGCCTATCTATTCAGTTGGCCTGGGTGGAGTCACGGGCGTAGCTAACAATACAGTTCTTGCGTTCGGTCGATACGTTTTGGTATCTCCGTTTTGGCCTTCCAAGGGAGTGGCCGAAAATGGAGAACTCGATCTGACACAACTCGATAACTCTTTCATCTATGTAATTGATACGAAGAAGCCTAATAGCCCGCCATTCTCCAAAGAGCTCACCGCGTGGGACTCAAAGCTGAATGCAGCTAAGACGGTCTATTTTCCATCGCGAGTGGTATTCGATCCGCAGAGCAAGAACGTATACGTGCGAGGCACAAGGTTCGAAGAAATAGACGGGTTGGTCACTCCGATTGATGTGATCGCCTACGTGCACTTGAACCTCGACGATAACGGCAAGCCTGTGTTCGATAGTACGGTAGTGCCGGTTGACATCCAGGGCGTGTCGACGCCGTACACCGGCGAAGCACCGCTCGACTTTGCGTTCGGAGCGAAGGGTGAGTTGATGGTCTTCACGAACGGGGCGTCGGTGTTCTCGTACAACCTCGACCACGGCTATCTATACGCGCTCCCGATCGTGCACCCAACCAAGTATGGCGCAGACGACAACATCTCCTTCCTGGACGTTGATCCCACGACGAATATCGTAAGCATTTGCGAGAACCTGAAGTCAGTAGATAAGAACAACGTTGCCACCGTTTCATCCGCGATCTCGTTTCACAGGCTTCTAGAGGACGGCACATTTTCTTTGTTGAAGCTGGTATCCGGGGAACAGTTCCCGAGGGGGACCGCGCTAGCGAGCGGCAGTAACATAGCAGTTGTTTCCGACGGGGACTCGGAGTTTGCAGTCTTCGCGACAAACGATGGTTCAGTGTGGACCGTTGATCTTCAAGACGGCCCGGTACCAACGACAGCTAAACGGCTGTACAATTTCCCGGAATTGGCGTCTGACGCAAGTGCTCCGAATCCTCTCTTGATCCAATACGATTCGGAGAAGCGTGTGATCGGGGTCGTGAAGCCCGGCTTTACGGTGCAGATCTCACGGCCCACCAACGGTAGGCGAGGCCGTATTTCTCGACCGACAAATCTACACATCACTTCCGAAACTCCTGTGCTTGCGATGGCTAGACTCGGCAAGAAGAACAAGGTTGCATCTACCAGTTCGTTTAGTGAAGAGTTCAAGAGCGAAGGTGGGCTTTCAAACTTTGTGAGCGGGCCCAGCGCCCAGTGGTTGATCTCCAGCTATGCCGGCAACCTGTACTCGGTCGATGTCGCCAGCGACTTGCCGAATTCCAGGCTCAGGCTGCTCGGACAGGTTGGATCGAGAGTCAATCGAATCGATTACTACGCCGACCGCTCCAACGTTGTGGCCATAAACTCGTTTACGCTGGAAGATGACGGAATGGGAGTAGCATCTCCGGGAATGCTGGTTGTTGGCAGACTATCATCCGGAGAGAATCAGTCCAGCGCTGTCTTGCAGGCGCTTCTTCCAGCGGCGTCGGTGCTCGGCAGGCCTGCGCCTTCCATTCGCAGACCCTGCAACATCAGGCGCTAAAGCGGGGCAATCCGCTTGAGACGAGTCTCAAGTGGCGCTGACGTCCTTAGTACAACTAGAGGTGTTGGGGAGGGCCGCTTCGGCCCTCCCTTTTTTGGCTCTGGTGCTAACCATCGGTTGTTCTCGCAAGGTCCATGAACCAAACCGCGAGTTCCCGTGCTATAGTTTCCATCCTGGCAATGCCAACCAGCGTAAACAACTCGAATACCGATCAAGCTCTCCCAGGTGCGGAAAAGGGCACTCCCGATACGCTGCCCGACTCGCCATGGACTTCCATTCTCGATGCCATACCTGAGGGCATCAGCGTTCACTCGGCGTCCGGTGAGATATTGTTTGCGAATAGAAAGCTGTGCCAGCTTTATGACAAGCCACTGTCGGAGTTGAAAGGTTTAAGCTGTTGCGAGGTCTTCCAGGATGGCTCGGCCTGCCCGCACGAGCAGGTGTTAGCCGCCGGAACGGCCGTGCCACTGGTTTGCGAAGTGAGTGTGTCTGGCAGGACCCTCTCCGTGACGTTTGAGCCGATATTCGACAAACGCAAGAACACTTGCGGCTTTATTAGAGTGATGCGCGATGTTACAAGTGAGCGCCACGCGCAGGAACAGCTACTGAAGGCAGAGCGGTTCGCGACCCTCGGTCAGTTACTATCCGGAGTTGCGCATGATGTTGGAACGCCACTTAATGTCATCTCGGGTTACGCCGAGTTCTTATTGATGCGAACCAAATCAGGGGGCGAGGGCCATAAGGAGCTTTCGGCGATACTTGACCAAACACGGCGCATAGCAGCAATGTTCGGCCAGGCGCTTGATCTGGCGCGACCTGCCCAGGGCCGGGCCGATGCAATCGAGATCAAAGCCTTACTCGCGGACTCGCTGGATTTGATTGGACACCATCTCCGCAAAGCGGATGTGAAGGCTGCCCTCACTTGCAGAATCATCCCGCCGCTGGTATATGGAGAGGCGCAACAGTTGAGACAGGCCTTCTTCAACCTATTGCTGAATGCTGGTCAACAAGTCGGAGCCGGAGGCCGTCTTCAAGTAGTAATCGACGAAGAGGCGGGTGTCCCTGGGTTCTTAGGGCTGGCATTGTTTGGGACCGCGGCGAGTGGAGCCGGGCACGATTTCTCACGGTCCTTTGCAGCTTTCTTTTCTGCGCAGAGCGAAACCGAAACAACGGGGATCGGTCTATACCTTAGCAGGAGAATTCTGGACGAAGCCGGAGCGAAGATAACGTTCACCGAAGCTGGTGAGCAGGGAGTAGGGCTTATCATTCATTTGCCCGTGAATGCCGGCAGCCGGGCTTAGCGACCATTGATATTGTGAATCATGAGGAACATTAGTCAGCGCATATTGATAGTCGAAGACGAAGCTCCAATGTGCGAGCTTCTTACGTCTTTCTTTTCAGAAAAGGCATATGATGTGGGCACCGCCCCGGATGGCGAACACGCACTAGCCCGTCTCGAAGAGCAGGACTACGCGCTCGTAATTACTGATATCAAATTGCCCGGGATGAGCGGCCTCGAGTTGCTGGCAAGAATTCGCGTCGATTGGCCGGAAATGGCGGTTGTTATTATGACCGCCTTCAGTTCGATATCCTCGGCTGTCGAGGCAATGAAACTCGGCGCTGAAGACTACATCGGCAAACCCTTTCAGCTTGATGAGCTCGCCATCACAGTTGAGAAGGCTCTGGAGCGACTCAGCCTGCGCCGCGAAGTCAGGGAACTTCGAGCCGAGGTCAGAGGTCGCTACAATTTCTCGAACATCGTCGGCCGCAGCAAACCGATGCAGCAGCTATTCGAGGTCATAAAGCGAATAGCGGCCCGCAGAGATGCTTCCGCCTTGATAACTGGATCGACTGGAACTGGAAAGGAGCTGGTCGCGCGTGCGATTCACTATAACTCGGATCGCCGGGACGCGCCGTTTATGCCCATAAACTGTTCGGCGATTCCAGACACTCTGCTTGAGTCTGAGTTGTTTGGCCATCAGAAGGGAGCGTTCACCGGCGCACACGAGACGAGGAGGGGTTTGATTGAGGAAGCGCAAGGGGGCACCGTATTCCTGGACGAGATCAACACCCTTTCCCCTAGTCTTCAGGTGAAGCTGCTGCGGGTGTTGCAGGAGCGTGTTGTAAGGAGGGTCGGCGGGCGTGAGAACATCCAGATCGATATCCGGCTTGTGTCAGCCAGCAATCAAGACCTAGAAGAAGCAGCAAAACGCGGCGAGTTTCGACAGGATTTGTTCTACCGCTTGAACGTTGTACCCGTGCGTCTGCCAGACCTGAAGGACCGGCGTGAAGATATTCCGCTTCTCGTCCTACATTTCCTACAAAAGTTCGCCCAGCAGCACGGCGAGCCTCCACGCCGGTTTGCGAATGAGGCGATGCGCGTTCTGATGACGCACGCATGGCCTGGCAATGTCAGAGAACTGGAGAACGCCGTTGAGCACGCGCTGACAATGGGAAGGGGCGAGATTCTTCTGTCGGAGGACCTGCCGGTCAGCGTCACCGCTCCTGAGCGCGACATCATCCATGAGGCAACTCTTGATGACGTTACGCTTGCGGAACTTGAACAGCGTTATATCCTTCTTGTGCTCGAAAAGATGGGTGGTCATCAGATCAAGACTTCAAGAGTGCTGGGTATAGACCGCCGCACACTGTATCGACGGCTTCGCCAGTATGGCTACACTGGACGGCTGCGCGGTGATGAGGAAGATCTGGACGAACCGATAGCGAAGGATACAGAGCAGGCGACGGCATCATCGGTCTGAGCCTCAAACGCAGTTGTATTTTGGAACTGGAACTATGAAAGATGAAATAGCCTCGAAAGCACCGCCGGATAGGAAGGAATGTGAGCCGCGCAACACAGCTGGCCGACATCCTTCGCGGAGCCTCGAACCCCGTGCGAGAGGCTACGGGATAGGCGGCGGGTACGAAAGGCCCTATCGTAAGCCACTCCCGCCTGCGGACCAACGAAGCGAGTCCTACGGCCCGGTCCCGCATTCCGGATACTACGGCGCTGGGGCAGGGGATGAGCGATTTGAGAGAGGACAAGCAGGCTATAACAAGGAACTCTCGTGGTATGGCGCGCAGTATGGTGAGAGTACAAGCGGACGATCCAAAGAGCAGAGCTGACTTTCCGCTGGCGTGAGCCAACCAACCTTCGGTTACTTACCCCCCGCGAGGAGTTTGGCGGCTTGCTGTTGATCCTTTGTATAAGAGGTCGTGCGTTCGATTCGCCATCCATTGCTCTCTTGCGTCAGTATGAAACCGAGAAACTCTCGCTGAGGGTTTCCGCCGGAGCTCGCAAAGTTATACGTCACTGTGGCGCTGGTGTAGGCTTTGCCAGGGATTTTCGGATCGGTGAAGAACGAATCCACAGTAAGATCGGTGATCCCCTGATTCTTCATGTATTCCTGAATCACCTGTTTCGCTTTTGACTCGTTGGTTGAACAGGACGTCGCCACAAAAACCAGACCGAGGCAAACTAATAAGGTAAGAACGAAAGTGCGACTTCGAAGTCTTTCACTAATCATAGGCACCTTTTTACCTTACGCCGGGCCCTTTTTTCAAGGAGCGTGTCTCGACCGTTTCGGGGCAGATGCTGAATGGAGGTGATGTGGGTCTGTACATTCGACAACTTCTTGCGGGCCGCGACTTTGCAATGGCGGATTACTTTGCGTCGCAGATGGCCAACTTCGTCTATCTGGTCGGCGACGACGAACAAAAGGTTTGCATGGCGGTTGATCCAGCCTGGGACATACCGGGCATCATCGAGGTGGCTGACCACGACGGCATGAGGCTGGCTGGAGCGCTGGTGACGCATTATCATCCCGACCATGTAGGTGGCAATATCTTCGGCCACAACATACCCGGCCTTGCCGATTTCATCACGATGCGGCCGGTCAAGGTGCATGTGAACGAGCTCGAGAGTGAAGGGGTCAAGCAAGTGACAGGTCTTTCCGACAGCGACTTGGCGAAGCACCACGGCGGCGATGACATCCTTGTCGGCAATGTTAGAGTCAGCTTGCTTCACACTCCGGGGCACACTCCCGGCAGCCAGTGTTTCCTGGCGAATGGCGCACTGGTTTCAGGTGATACTTTATTCATTGGCGGATGCGGACGTGTCGACCTCCCAGGCAGCAACCCGGAGGCGATGTACCATTCGCTAACCCAGATTCTATCCAAGCTCCCCGAGGACACTTTGTTGTTTCCCGGGCACAACTACGCTTCAAAACCCGTGAGCACAATAGGCGACGAGAACAGAGAAAACCATTACATGAGAGTCAGGAGCCCTGAAGACTGGACAAGGCTCATGGGGTAGCGACGAATAGTAGCATACTTCTTAGCGAGCTATTATTGGGTGGCGACGGTCAAAGAATCCGCCAATCCAAGAGGATCAGTAGCGGATTTGCAGAATAGTGTTGACTCCGTCCCCGTAAGAGCCATAATAGAGCGCGTCTGTTGCTCAGTCGCAGGAAGAGTCCCACCGAGCGTGCCCCTTTTAAAGAGTCAATCGATACGTTGAGTTACAAGGATTTGTTGAGGTGCACCTTCCTCACCTGTCTTGCGCGACTCAGCTTTGCCACGGTGACGCATGTCTAAACCGTAGCCAAGAATGCGCCTGACGTTCATTGCCTATCAGCACACACCCAGGAATCACAGATTATGAGTACGTCCATCAAGTCCGTAGAGAAAGAGAAAAAAACTCGGACCTGGTTTTTCAGATTCGACGCCCTGCAAATACTCGGCCGGCTGGGGCTGAGAACGCTCGGAATGAAACTATTCGTTGCTGTTCTCGCTCTGACAGGTCTCTCGATAGCGCTTGCCTGTGTCGTAGCTTACTTGAGTTTTGCCAGAGCCATTGAATCCGGCGACCAACTTCAGCGGGCGGCGGTCGCGACCGCAGACGCAGTCGATCTTTTCCTCTTCGAAGACATCCAATTCGCCAAGGCTATCGCGAGCGACGATCTTCTGGTTGAAGCAGCCCAACACGGTACCCGGGAAGCTGAGAAACTTGGCATCAACAGAATCCCCGACGTAGAACAGACCGCGCGGCTTGAAGAGCGCTTCAAGGATGCGCGAGTGCTCAGGTTGGATGAGGAAATCAACAACTTTCTCCGAGAGAAGAGGCGAGTCCGAGGCGCAATTGAACGGATGTTCTTCACTGATAAGTACGGCCTCAATGTGGGAATGACGAGCCCGACGGAAGACTTCGTTCAAAGTGACGAGTCGTGGTGGCAGGAGGCGATGAAGTCGGGGATATACATCGAAGACGTCAGGTTCGATAAGCCGACTGAGACTTTTGACATCGAGATATGTGTGGCCATTGTCTCAAAGACAGGAGGTCCCCCAGTCGGAGTTCTAAAGATCAAGTACAACCTTCAAGACGTGCAGGATTACATCTCTCACTTCAAGCAGTATGAAACGGGCTACGCCTATGCGATATCCAGCAATGGCCGGATCGTGGTGCATCCGGACCCGGCGATGCGAAATCTGGAGCTAGTCCAGGCCATGCAAAAGGTCGGGGTCTCCGACGCTTCTTCGTTGGGATCGGATCTAACAGCGGTAACCGAAGATCAATCATCAGGAACGCTGTACTACAACGGCATCAACCCAAAGACAAGAAAGGTAGAGCCACGTGTTGCCTCTTTTGATAAGACGAAGAAGTTCATAGGCGCCAACTCTGGACTCCCTGGATTTGGTTGGACGTTCGTCGTCGATAACTCCAAGGACGAAGTCTACGCGCCGGCCTACAAGATGCTTAAATCCATCTCTGCCGCAGGACTACTGTCATTCCTGATCTTTGGGGGGCTCGCTCTGGTCTTCTCCAGGAGCTTTTCAAACAAGATCAAACACTTACTTGCCGCGACCGAACAGGTTAGGTCGGGCAACCTCGATGCCAGGGTCCACATAACAACTCGCGATGAGTTGGAGCAAGTCGCCGAGGGTTTTAATGAGATGATGGATCGACTGGCGGAAATGGTCGGGCACGAAAAATCCAGTAACGAGCGTCTACTGGAAACCGACCAGGCGATGCAACGCAGTCTAACGGAGTTCCTGAGTATCGTCTCCTCGGTCTCGGCGGGGAACCTTACCAAACGCGGCACCGAAGGGGACGACACACTCGGTATGGTTGTCCAGTCGGTGAACAAAATGCTTGAACACTTCAGCACTATGCTGACCGAGGTCAAACAGATCGGGCTTTCGGTCTCGTCCAGTGCAACGGAGATTCTGGCTGCAGCAGAGCAGATCGCCGTTGGGTCTCAACGACAAGCAGACGAAATAACCAACACATCGAGCGCGGTCGAGGAGATGGCAGCATCGATGAATCAGGTCTCAAGAAATGCGGAGGCTTCAGCGGATGCCGCGCGCCGCGCCCTGGAGATGGCCGAGCACGGTGACAAGTCCGTCCGCGATACCTCGGAAGCGATGTCCAGGATCGATTCCGCCGTGCAGCAAACATCGGAGAAAATGCGACTGCTTGGGGTTCGTAGTTCTGAGATCTCGGAGATCATCGACCTGATTGACGAGATTGCCGCTCAAACGAATCTGCTCGCTTTGAACGCCGCAATCGAAGCAGCACACGCCGGAGAGGCCGGCCTTGGGTTTAGCGTAGTGGCGGACGAGATCAGGAAGCTGGCAGAGAGATCGGCGCGCGCGACCAGAGACGTCGGGAATCTTATCAAGTCAATTCAAAAGGAGACGTCGGAAGCACTAAACGCGATGGAGGTTGGGATGAAAGAGGTTCGAGGAGGCAGTCACCTTGCCACCCAGGCGAGTAACGCCCTTCAAGATATCTCCGAAGCAGTGCGTCAGTCATCGGAGCTGATCGAGGAAATCTCAGCGGCCTCCGAAGAGCAAGCACGAGTGACCAGCAACGTAGCCGGCGCCATGCAGACCATCTCAAGCATTACTCTCGAAACATCTGCGGGCGCTCACGAAACCGCGCAAACGATTGAGGGCATGGTGGGACTGGCTGACCGGTTGAACAAGTCAATCTCGCAGTTCAAGGTCGCGGAAGACTACATTCACCCGTTCTCGTACGACGTGCCGGGTTCACGCGCCAACGGGTCTACTCTGCCGCGCTATCGGCAGGGCGACTGAGCCAGGCAGGCGTGCAAGCGAGCAGGGAGGCAGCCTTGGCAACAAGACGACAACTAGTGGTCTTCAGAGTAGGAACCGAAGAATTCGCCGTCGATATCATGCTCACAAAGGAGGTCGTGTTGATGCGAGAAATCACCCCCGTGCCCGAGACCGAGGATTACGTGGAAGGCGTAATGAATCTCAGAGGAAACCTTGTGCCGGTGCTCGACTTCAGAAAGCGGCTTCGCGCTTGCGCCACGGCCGCGCACACGGACCACCGAATCATCATCGCAAATCTCGACGGACGGACTGCGGGTTTGATCGTCGACGGCGCATCCGACGTAATAAGAGTAAGCGAGGATATGATCGAGCCCGTGCCTCACCTCATTTCGGAGCTCGGGGTTGGATACGTCGAAGGGGTGGTCAACGTCAAAGGTAGATTCATAACACTCATTGACTTGAGAAAGGCTCTCTCCGGAGAAATCGTAGGCGAACTGGACGAAGTGATTAGAGTCTTAGCCAGGCAAAGCGAGCCGGTCGCACCCGCCAAAGCGGTCTAAGTATGATTTATTCATCGCAAGTCTTGTCATCAGGATCAATAGACCAATCGGGATCGGGGCCGCTCGGAATGAGCATTCTGTCCGATAGCGAGTTCAGGCTGTTCAGGGAGCTCATCTACGAAGAGTGTGGGGTCAGCCTGGGCATCGAGAGAAAATCGTTTCTCGAATCCAGATTAAGACGACGGATGGACGAACTGGGCATCAAAAGCGGTTACGAATACTACTGCATCATCAACGCTCCCGACGGCAGATCGGAGGAGTTGCCAACGCTGCTCGACTCACTGATGATCTGCGAGACTTCGTTTTTCAGGAACCAGCCGCAGTTCGACCTGCTGAGAGAGGTCGTGTTGCCGAATATCGTTGCCAGGAAAGAGAGAGCCGGAACCAGACTCCTGCGCGTCTGGAGTGCGGGATGCTCAACAGGACAGGAGCCTTACAGCGCGGTGATGACTTTGCTGGAATCATTGCCTGACCTTGATGCGTGGACTATTCGGGTTTTTGCGTCGGACCTGTCATTTACGGCGCTCGAACGGGCGCACTATGGTTTATATCGCGCAGACCAGTTGAAGGGCGTCGATCCAAAGTGTGTGGCGAGGTACTTTCGGCAGGAGAACGGGCACTATGTGATGAGTGAGGACGTCAGAAAACGCGTGATATTCGACTATCACAACCTCAAGCACGACAACGGGCTCCGGGGGCTCGATATAGTCTTTTGCCGGAACGTGATGATCTATTTCGATGCTGAAGAGCAGCGCAAACTGGTGAATAGATTTGCCAATTGCCTGGTGCCCGGTGGGTTCCTTTTCCTGGGACACGCCGAGAGTCTACAGGGTCTATCCACAAGGTTTGCGATGTTGCATCGCAACAAGGGTATCGCTTACAGGCTTGATGGTTGAACCAATAGGGGAACGTGTTCGAGATGGATGATCTGACAAGAGCAGAACTCGATCAGTTGCTTGCCGTGTTCCGCGACCAATCTCTCCAGATTCTAGAGGAGATGGGTCAGGATCTGCTCGCGCTCGAGTCAGGGCAGGCTGACGCCGAAGCGATGACGCGTCTGCGGAGAGGGGCGCACACGATCAAGGGCGATTCGGCATGCGTCGGACTTGATGGCGTAACGCAAGTGGCTCACAAAATCGAAGACGTGTTCGATGGTGTACTTGTCGGACAGATCGAATTTGATCGTCGCTCGGTGGATGTGATTCTCGAGGCTCTGGATTCGATCAAGACGGCGATTGGCGACGAGGAAGTCGGCGATGTTCCGGCTGAGTCGACAAATGAGATGGTTAAAGCTCTGGACGGGATTCAGAAAAGGGGCGAGGCCGCCGTATTTGCACACTTGTCGAATGATCACCGGGGCGAGCCGCTTCAAGTGCCAGAGGGCTCGTTTCACGGCGAAGGTGAAGCGCCGAGCAGGAACCGCCGCGGATTCGTCCGCGTTGAGGCAGCGAAAATTGATACGCTGCTAAACCTGGCCGGCGAGATGGTAATCGCGCGGTCGGTCATGACCCAGCTCGGACCTGAGCTTGAATTGGCGATTCAGCGGAACGAGATGGTTGACCGGTTCAGCGGGGCGAGTAACCAAATGGGCAAGCTGATCGCCGAGTTGCAGAAGAGCGTGCTCAAGATGCGAATGGTCACCATCGATCACGTCTTCCGCAGGTTCGCCAGACCGATGCGTGAGCTTGCTGCCCAACGTGGAAAGGAAGTTGAGCTTCAGATAAGCGGAGGCGAGACGGAGCTCGATCGGGCCCTGGTCGATATCCTTCACGAGCCGTTGCTGCATCTCCTGCGCAACGCAGTCGACCATGGGCTTGAGACGATGGAGGAGCGGCGAGGTGCAGGCAAGCCGGAAGCCGGTCGAATTACGATGCGCGCTTATCACGAGGGGAACCAGGTCGTCGTCGAAGTTAGCGATGACGGCCGCGGCATCGACCCTAGTACTGTAAAGGTGAAAGCCGTTGAGGTTGGCGCGCTGACCCAACAGGATGCCGATCGGATGCCCGACGAAGACGCGGTCGAGTTGATCTTCGTGCAGGGCCTGTCCACCGCGAGGGAGCTCACCCAGGTATCCGGACGAGGCGTCGGAGCCGCAGCCGTGAAGGCGGCCATCGAGCAGTTGCGCGGAACCGTGGCCGTAAGGAGCGAAGTTGGAAGCGGAACCTGTTTTACTCTTCGAATGCCGCTGACGCTCGCGATTATCAAGGCCTTGCTATTCACCGCTTCCGGGCAGCTCTTCGCTTTGCCGCTACTGGCAGTCAGCGAGATAGCTCGCGCAGAAGGCTCCGATATTGTTCATCTGGATGGCGTCGAGAACTACCGACTGCGCGACCGTTTCATCTCGCTTGTGCGGCCGGGGATCGTGCTCTCGTTTGATAGGCGCAGAGGCGGCAGCGGTGCAGCGCTCAGAAGCGAGGCAAAGCATTTCTTCGTCGTCGTCCTCGCTACTGGTGACAAAAAGTACGGGGTTGTTGCGGACGAATTGATAGGTGAGCAGGAACTAGTGATCAAGCCGCTCGACAGCCTCTGGGTGCAAAATGAGGCCCTGGCCGGTGCTTCAGTGCTGGGTGATGGGCGCGTCGTCCTGATAATGGACGCGGAGATGGTCTTCCGCAAAGCAATCAAATACGAACGAGGGAAAGGGAACTATAGGGAAGCGTATGCAGTCTGAGAGAAAGAAGATCCGCGTTCTGGTGGTAGACGATTCTGCGCTTATGCGCAAGCTCATCTCGAACCTGCTGGCAAAGGACCCCGAACTCGAGGTAATCGCTACGGCAATTGACGGCTGCTTCGCTTTAACCAAGGTCGAACAGTTGAACCCGGACGTCGTGACGCTGGATGTTGATATGCCAAGAATGGACGGACTGACCGCGCTCGCCGAAATGGTTTCGAAGCATCACACCCCTGTGATCATGCTCAGCTCGCTTACGACACGCGGGGCGGCCTTGACTATGCAGGCGCTGGAGAAGGGAGCGGTAGATTTTGTCTGCAAGCCGGCCGGCGCTGCCCGGCTTCCGGAGATGGCCGACGAGCTCGTGGCAAAAATAAAGGCCGCGGCACGAACGAATGTGCAGGCGCTGTGTCGCACTTCGCAGGCCGGAGCGCCAGTCAAGAAGAAGCCTCCAGTTGTGGGGCAGGGCAGGGGACAAGGGAGAGTGTTAGCGATCGGGGCCTCGTCCGGCGGGCCTCACGCTCTGCGACACTTGCTGCCGCGAATTCCGGTGGATTTGGATGCGGGTATCCTGATTGTGCAACATATGCCGGAAAGCTTCACCGCGATGCTCGCGCAGTGGCTCAACGAGATTTGCGAGCTGGAAGTGAAAGAGGCTGAATCAGGCGATCTGGCTCTCCCCGGCAAGGCGCTGATAGCACCCGGCAGCTCGCACATGAAAGTCAGGAGAACGGCCCTGGGGTGCGAGGTCTTGCTGGAAGGAGGCGCCCTAGTAAATGGTCACAAGCCATCGGTCGACGTGCTGTTCCGCTCCGTTGCCGAGCAGTATGGGGCACAAGCAACGGGAGTCCTCATGACCGGAATGGGCAGTGACGGAGCGCAGGGACTGGGAGAGATCAAGGCCGCCGGCGGACACACCCTCGCGCAGGACAAGGAAAGCTGCGCGGTTTACGGAATGCCCAGAGTCGCAGCGGAAAAAGGATTTGCGAATACGATCGTGCCGCTCACCGAGATGGCTTCGTATCTGTCGTTTAAGGTGGGGCGGCTCGGCGCATTGGAGGAGAGCTATGCCAGAAGTTGAAAAAGACATATCGAAAGTGAAATCCCCCCTCACATGTTTGATCGTAGACGATTCTGCATTTATGCGATTTCATCTCAGGCGAATGATGGATTCCTTCGACAACATAATCGCAAGCGAGGCCGCCAACGGCAATGAGGCCATCCGAGAATACGGGCGACTCAAACCCGACATCGTGCTGATGGACATCGTCATGCCCGGCCTGGAGGGCGTCGAGACGGTGAAACGGATCTGCGACCAGGACCCGAAAGCCAAAGTCATCATGATCAGCTCGGTGAGTTACCAGGAGAAAGTGGCTGAGGCGATGTCGGCGGGCGCAAAGTGGTTCATACCGAAACCCGTCACCACCGCAGAGCTAAGAAGAGCGATCGAAAATGTCCTGTCTCCAACGACGGACATTAACCGGGGAGAATTGGTATGAGGCTGGACTTTGTAAAGATATTCCTCGACTCGACGGCCGTCCTGTTCCGTGAACTAATCGGGCCGGGGGTAGATGCTCCTTCGATAAGCATGAAACCCAGCCCGGTTGCGGGCAGAGACGTTATCGCGATCATAGGGCTGGCGGGCGAGGCGCACGGACGCGTCATTTTCGACATGGATATGTTTACTGCGGTCCAACTCGCCGGACACATGCTCGGAGAACCCTCGCCGGGAATGACGCCTCTGGTTCGCAGCTCGATCGCCGAGCTTGCTTCGATGGCGATCGGCCGGGCCATATCACAGATCAACGACGGCGGCATGCGACTCAGGATGAGTCCTCCGACGGTGATTACAGGCGCAAATATGGTCAGCTACGATCAATGTTTTGAGACCCTGGTGGCGCCGTTCGCTACCGCTTATGGAGAAGTGCGAGTCAACATAACCATTCAGGATCTGGATTGAAAGGAATTGGAAAAATGCAACAAGAGCCTGCAGAGATCTTGAACCTTTTCAAGAAGAGTGAAGAACTGGTCGACATGCTGAGAAAGGGAAGGGCATTCACCGAGGAGCTGATGTGCGAGAATGAGCGGCTCCGCTATCGCGTCGTGCAGCTGGAAGCTGAGAAGCTGAGCCCGTCCGAAACGCTAACGAAAGAGCTTGAGCGGCTGAGGTTTGAGAACGGTCGTATGGCGCAGAAGCTCGAGTTTCTGGATGGCAAGTTTCAGCAGGTCGAAGCTGAAAACAA